>JAEEGK010025811.1_pt1 | contig 12023 bp, 9 predicted proteins | sample 8958771 | NCBI WGS metagenome assembly JAEEGK01 (sample SAMN16246547, study PRJNA631951) | gut metagenome | biome: gut microbiome; feature: rumen; material: SC-attached | host: Bos | place: Iran: Karaj | collected 2018-10 | reverse complement strand
GGGTTCAAGGTGTTGCCTGCTTTCGTCCAATATCTGAAGATTGGGTATTATCCTTTCTACAAGGATATTTACGGAGGCTACACCAACCGCTTGCAGAATGTGGTCAACCACATCCTGGAGAACGATTACGCAGTGATTGAGAATGTGGAGCAATCCACCATCAAAAAAGCCAAGAAGATGTTCATGATCCTGGCCGAGCAGGTGCCGCAGAAGCCCAACATGTCGGAGCTTTACCGCGAACTGGACACCGACCGCAACCAAGGACTGAAGATGCTGTATGCCCTGGAAAAAGCCGGACTGCTCTCTTTGCTCACCGACACGCCCAGAAAGTTGTCGGACCTGTCGCGACCCGAAAAGATCTACCTCAACAACACCAACCTCATGAATGCGTTCACGATGCAGCCCAACATCGGCACGATGCGTGAGTTGTTCTTCTTCAACCAGTTGAGCCAGTCGCATCAGGTGACTTATCCACCAAAGGGAGATTTTATTGTTGACGGGAAGTACCTCTTTGAAGTGGGCGGGCGCAAGAAAAACTTCGACCAAATCAAAGACATCCCCAACAGCTATTTGGCCATCGACGAAACCGAGGTGGGCTATGGGAACAAAATCCCGCTTTGGATGTTCGGATTGCTTTACTGACGGCAGCACACCGCCCTGACCGTTTGCCCGCGGTTGCGGTCACTGCTGCCGCAAAGGTGGCCTTGGAACGAATTGAAATGGAAGCCCCAAGCGCGGTACGGATACTCCTCATTGAGCGTGACCGACCAATAGACACCCAAGTCGGCAGCATTGAGTTCGCCATCCCAATAGTAGCCTGCTGCAGGCAAAAAAAGGCTATTACCGTTCGAGGCAGTGAAGCGCCACCCATTCACGCCGTTTTGGGCCGTCCAATCGTTAGTAGTATGCTCAAACAGCTCCTCCCATTCCTCGATGGTGGGCATGCGCCAACCGTCGCCCCAACAAGCTCTTGCAACATCGTCTTCAAGTTCCAAAAGGGTCAAATCGTCAACAAAACCATTGAGGCCGTAGACGGAGTCAGTGCAGTATTTGTTCAACTCATAGCGCTCATGGTTGAAACGGCCATATTTGTAGCTTTTCCAATCGTAAAGCTCCTTTGGCTCGGTCTCGCCCCATGCAAAGTAATCGCCAAAGTCTTCAGGCGTATCAGCGCCAAGATTACATGTCGCCCATAGAATACCACTCGGAAGGCCTAAGTCAACGTATGCATGACCATTGAGTAGCCCATCGTCAATAATACTGTCGTTTTGCGGGCCGTTGCCACCACCATTGTTGGGCTCAATTGGTTTGTTGCAACTCACTGCAAAAACCATCATCAGCATAAAGACAGCCATGGATTTCAAAACTCCGCTCATAGCATTCCGTATTAGTCGTTCCAAATTGCAAAGAAACAAAATAATCAGGATATGACAACTTTGAAATGCAGAATTACGGAAAATGACTATTTTTGCATTTCAAAGAAACACATCATGTCGAACGCCATCACTATACTGAACCATGAGGAAGACCGCCGCGTCGTGGAGGCCATCAAGCAGGCCGAACTCAACACCTCGGGCGAGATCAAAGTGCACATCGAAAACCGCTGTCGAGGCAATGTGGAAAAGCGCAGCCTCGTCGTCTTCAAGCACCTGAAACTCAACGAAACCAAGCTTCGCAACGGCGTGCTCATCTACCTCGCCATCAAGGACCACAAGTTCGCCATCCTCGGCGACGAAGGCATCAACAACGTGGTGGAGGATGGTTTTTGGAACGACGTCAAAGACTTGATGCTGAGCCACTTCAAGGAAGGCCGTTTCGTAGAAGGCCTTGAGCAAGGCATCATGCGCTGCGGCGAGAAGCTGAAGACCTATTTCCCCTACCAATCCGACGACATCAACGAAATCCCCGATGACATCTCCTATGAAAACAACTGACAGACAGAAATATACACTTTTGTTAGGTCTGCTTCTCGTTTTGCTCTCCTTTGGCACGACGTTGAAAGCCCAACTGCCAAGTCCGTCCTATCCTCCACGCTTGGTGAACGATTATTCCGGCACTTTGAGCTCATCGCAGATCAATACGCTGGAGCACAAGTTGGTAGCCTACAACGACAGCACTTCCACCCAATTCCTCGTCCTGCTCGTCGACGACCTGCAAGGCTACAGCATCGATGAGTATGGCAGGAAGATCGGACACGCCTGGGGCGTTGGACAACAAGGCAAGAACAACGGTGCGGTCATCGTGGTCAAGCCTAAGAAAGGCAGCGAGAAAGGTCAGGTGACCATACAGACAGGCTATGGCATCGAGGAATACGTCACCGATGCCACAGGAAAACACATCATTGAGAACGAGATGATTCCCGCTTTCAAGGAAGGCGATTACTACCAAGGCATCGACAATGCCGTCAACGTGATGATGGACCTCTGCTCGGGCAAGTTCACGCAAGACGAATATGTCCAAGGTGGCCGTCCCATCCCTGTTTGGCTCATCATCATGGTCATCATCGCCCTCATTTTCATCTTCAGGAGTTCTAATTCGACCTACACGGGCAAAGGCTCACGCACCATCTGGATTCCCATGGGAGGTGGTGGCGGTGGCTTTGGAGGCGGCGGTGGCGGTGGCTTCAGCGGCTTTGGCGGTGGCGGCTTCGGTGGCGGAGGAGCTAGCGGAAGTTGGTAGTTCTTTTAATCACAAAACTAACAAAACAATGCAAAACCAATATACAATCCAAAGAGTAATGTGTGGCGACTGCACAACTGTGCGTCGCCGGAAAGCAGCCAGTTGGCATGCTTCCCATAGACACAAAAAATGGTTTTGAGAGTTTTGTAGGTTTTGTGACAATATAAAATCAATTTACAAACGAACATGTCTGAACCCATCATAGAAATAAAAAACGCCTCGATATTCCAGCAGGAGAACCTCGTGCTGTCGAACGTCAACCTGACGCTCCACAAGGGCGAGTTCATTTATCTCATTGGTCGCACGGGAAGCGGCAAGTCATCCCTGTTGAAAACCTTATACGGCGAATTGCCTGCCCGCGATGGCATCGTACACGTGGCTGGCTACGACCTCACCCAACTGAAACGGAAAGACATCCCCTACCTGCGGCGCAAGATCGGCATCGTGTTCCAGGACTTCCAGCTCCTCTCCGACCGCACGGTGGAGAAAAACCTCTCGTTTGTTCTAGGCGCCACGGGTTGGACCGATTCAGCGGAGATCTCCAAGCGCATCGATGAGGTATTGGCCATGGTGGGACTGGCCGACAAACGCTACAGCATGCCTCACCAGATGTCGGGCGGCGAGCAACAAGGCGTTGCCATCGCCCGCGCCTTGCTCAACGCCCCTGATGTCATCCTGGCCGACGAACCCACGGGCAACCTCGACCCCGACACGACCCTCGAAGTGATGAAACTCCTGCGCAACATCAGCGAAAGAGGCACCGCCGTGCTGATGGCCACGCACAACTACACACTTATGCAGAAATATCCTTCCCGCATTGCCAATTGCAAGAATGGGACGGTGGTGTGTTCGGAGATGGAATAGTTGAGAATTGACAATTGATAATTGATAATTGATAATTGATAATTAACTACGTTGAAATCTCCGATTCGGCGGAGCCAATCTTCGATTTGAGAATTGACAATTAAGAGTTGAAAATTAAGAGAAAATAGTCATAATGATTATCTTTGCATTTGACTCGTTATCATAGAGTTGCCTCATTTGGGCATCGCGTTCGTCGATATCGTCCTCGGTGAAGTCTTCCTCCATCAAGCGCTTGATTTCGGCGATCATTTGCTCCGGCTCATCGGCCACCACACAGAGACTTTCCAACGACGTCCCTTTCACCATATCGGCATTGACCAGACAGAAACGCCCATTGTAAAGCGCATTCAACAGTTTCAGTTTCAAGCCCGTAGGCTGGTTGGTCACCAAAATGTTCACCTGAGCCTGACGTAAGAGGTCGATCATCTCGGCATCGTCGGGATTGGCCACCAAGGTCACGTTGCTGTATTTCTCGGCCAACTTCACCAGTTTTTCGGACGGATTCAAACCCGAAACGATGCAATGCAAATCCAACTCAGAAAAGACATTCTCTATCAACCACTTGGCGGCATCTTCATTCTCTCTTACGGAAAGGTTGCCGTGATAGAGGATGTATTCTCCCCTACCCGTTTCCGAGCACACCGAGTCGGCGGAATTGAAGCCTGGAACAAGCGTCACCTTGCCATATCGCTTGGAGAAATAGTCCGCATCCTGTTGCGAGATGGCAAAGACACCCGCTGCGTTTTTCAGCACAGGCTCGTAACGTCTCAGTTTCCACGCTTCTGTATGATAGAACAGCCTTTTCCAACCATGGCTCTCGGTATCGCCTAACCCGTTGTAATAGTCATGCTCGACATTGTGGGCACGAACATAGATTTTTCTGTCTTTCAAGCGCTTATCCAGCAAAACAGCCGTAGTATGTAAGCCTTCGCAGAGGATGGGATAATCATCCTGCAACAGGTCCTGAACCAGAGCCTCGGAGCGGCGCGAATTGACGATAAAAGGCGTGAGACTTAACTGTTTGCCAAAAGATGTGTCACGCTTATAGTATTTCACCTCGTGGCAGCGCTTCAGGATGTCCTGCTCGCCGCGACCGTACTCAAAGCAATGCAGATGCACCTTGACACCCGCCTCCGAAAGGGCTTTCACGCGGTAAAACACATCGATGACCCCGCCGTAGTTGGCGGGATAAGGCACGTCGAAGGAGATGACATGTAGGTGATAATCCGAATCATTCATAACGTCTGTAGATTTCAAGCAGTTTTTGTTCCTCGTTCTCCCAACACAAATCCTGTGCCGCAAGGGCTAGGTTTTGTTGCCATTGTTCCCTTCTCGCCTCGTCGGACAAGGCCTCCCGAATTGTGGCTGCAATGGTGGCAGGCTCATGGTTTTTGATGAACAAACCAAGGTCATATTGTCGGATAATCTTCTCGATCTCAGTTAGATGCGAAGCCACAATCGGTACACCGGCTTGGATAAAGTCGAAGAGTTTGTTGGGAAGACTGAAACGATAGTTGAGGTTGGTGTCCTTGTCGAGGCAGAAGCCCAATTCGGCGAGTTGTGTGTAGGACATCATCTGTTGGTAAGGCATCCTTGGGAAGAAACGTACACGGTCGGAGATTTTCAGGTCTTCGACCATTTGTTTCAAGATGGGCAACACATCGCCGCCGCCAATAATCATTAAGAAACAATCGTCCAACAAGGCCATGGATTGCACCAGTTCCTCCGCCCCGCGTTGGATGTTGATGCCTGAGCCTTGAAGGATCAGCAGGTGCTTGTCGGCAGGCAAGCCCAAGGCTTGCTTGTCGCCTTTGGGAGGCAAAGCCTTACGTGGTGGTATGTTACGGATGACGTGGCAATTGACGCCATATTTCTTTCGAAACAGGTTGGCGATGCTGTCGCAAACGGTGATCATCTCGTCCAGGTTGGGCACGACGTAGCCTTCTATCCGTTTCCACACACGTTGCACCTTGGGTCGATTGACCAACTCGGGCGTCTCGGTGAAATACTCATGACTATCAAAGATCATCTTGCTGCCTTTCAAACGCGAGATGCAATAATTGGGCAGAATGGTGTCCAAGTCGTTGGATAGCAGCAAATGGGCACGATGAAACAGCAAGAAGAAAAAGAGCCTGATGTTGTACTCAGCATAGAACAGCGGTCCTTTCTCGAAGAGCAGTTTCATGCGGTGCGTGGCGTATGGGCGCTGGTCCATCGGTGGACTCTTACGTTGCTTCCGTCCTACCAAAAGCACCTCGTATCCAGCCTTTTGCAAGGCCAGGCAAGACTTGTTGACCCTTTGGTCCGTAACCAAGTCGTTAATCACCGATACGATGGCGCTTTTCATGGGACAAAAATAGGAAAATTAGGAATGCAGAATGCGGAATGATGAATAATAACTATTTTTGCAGTCATGAAAACCAACGTTAACCTCAAAACCTACAATAGCTTCGGCTTCGATGCCATGGCCAAAGAATTCGTTGAAATCAACGACGCGAACGAGCTGCAAACCCTCATCAGAAGAGGGCAACTGAAGGGCAAGGAGGTCCTTGTCCTCAGCGGCGGCAACAATATCCTGTTCACAAAGGAAGTCTTTGATGGCATCGTCGTCTACATGAATAACAAGGGTATCAAACGGATTGTGGATGAGGACGATCATGCCGTTTTTCGCGTCCAAGCCGGCGAGGACTGGCCCGAGTTCGTCAAGCAGATGGTCGCCAAAGGGTTGCACGGCGTGGAGAACCTCGCCAATATCCCAGGCAAGGTGGGAGCCGCGCCCGTACAAAACATCGGCGCCTACGGCATGGAACTGAAGGACAGCTTCGTGCAATGCGAGGCCATCCATCTCGAAACGGGCAAGAAATGCACCTTTGTCAACAAGGAATGCAGTTTTGGCTATCGCAACAGCATCTTCAAAGGCATGCTGAGGGGACAATATGTCATCACCTCGGTAGACTTCCTGCTGAAAAAAGACGCCCCGCTCAACCTCGAATACGGTAACATCAAGGCCTATCTGGAGCAAAATGGCATTGACAGTCCTACTTTGCAGCAACTCCACGACGCCATCTGTGCCATCCGCGACGCCAAGCTCCCAGACGTGAAGCAAATCGGCAGCGCGGGAAGTTTCTTCAAGAACCCCGTGATTGAAAGGACGCAATTTGATGCCTTGCAGAAGGAGTATCCAACCATGCCGCATTACGACGAGCCCAATGGCAAGGTGAAAGTCCCTGCGGGCTGGCTCATTGAACAAGCAGGCTGGAAAGGCTGGCACGACGAACACGTGGGCGTGTATGAGAAACAAGCGCTCGTCCTAGTACATTACGGCGGCGGTAAAGGCGAGGACATCGTCTATCTGGCCAAGCGAATCCAGGACTCCGTGGCGGAGAAATTCGGGGTGAAGATTAGCCCGGAGGTGAATTATGTTTAATCCAACACAAAGCGCCGGCAGCATGCTGTCGGCGCTTGTCATAAAACTTAATTGGCTCCTTCCCTACTCAAACACCACCGTCTTCGTTCCGCTGGAGTTCGAGATGTAGATATAGCCATGGCCTGGCTGCAGGCTGTTGAGCGTGCCGCTCCAACCGTTACTGCCATAGATGGCGAAACCATCGTCTTGCGAGACGACCTTGTCGCCCATGGCGGGGCCGAATGCGCTGCCGAAGACCGTCGCTATGGCGGCGGGCGCATTGCTCGTGTAACCGAACCAGTTGTAGTCGTTCTCGATGGTGACCGTGACTGATGCAGGGCGTATTCCGCTCAGCGTAAAGTCACTTTGTGACGTGGTTTGGATGCGGTACATCTGGCCAGGGGCAAGAGCATCCGTGCCGTTGACAAGCTCGCCTTCGTCTGACATGATTTTCACAAGATTGCCCTGAAGGGCTGACTGCAAATCAGCCTTGCTTGATTGAATTGAAGGCGCCCACCAGTTCCAGCCTTGGGCGAGGGTGACGGTTTGGGTGAATGTTTGTGTGAAATTCAGGACATAAGGGTCGAACACATTGCCATAGCCGTTTTGGGTAAATGTGATGGGGTCGGGAGCAATCAAGTCCATCTCTTCACCCATTTCATGGTTATACAACCTGAATGTGAATGTTTCCCCCGACTCCCCGTAGACTAACGGGTCGACCAGGTAGTAATGCAAGTTCTGACTTGGAATGTCTAGCAGATGAGCAATCTTTGAGCCACGGCACTCCGTCCCGCAGAAAACGCCAAGCTCGAGCTGGTCGGAGTTCTGGTCAACACCATTGATTTGAATCTTTGCCAGAAGGGTCATGACACCTGATGACCCGGAAGACACAGGCGTCCAATGGTTGGAATACTCCTCAAAATGAGCCACCAAGGTTCTGTTGCTATTCACTATAAACGAGTAGCTGGCCTCCGTCGACACCACCTCCCCATTTTCCATCCATCTCATGAAAACATACCCCGAATTAGCGGTTGCAACCAAATGGCAAATCTGACCTTGGTCATACTCGCCCACGCCTTGTACAGTCCCAGCTCCCCTAGGGGAAGCGGTTGCAGTAATGATATAACTTGTAGCGCCTCCAGTGAAGTTCAAGACATAAGGGTCGAACACGGTGCCATAACCGTTTTGGGTAAATGTAATGGGATTGGGAGCAATCAAGTCCATCTCTTCACCTATTTCATGGTTATACAACTTGAATGTGAATGTTTCCCCAGATTCCCCGTAGACTAATGGGTCGACCAGATAGTAATGTAAGTTCTGACTTGGAATGTCTAGCAGATGGGCAATCTTTGAGCCTCGGCATTCCGTCCCGCAGAAAACGCCAAGCTCGAGCTGGTCGGAGTTCTGGTCAACACCATTGATTTGAATCTTTGCCAGAAGGGTCATGACGCCTGATGACCCGGAAGACACGGGCGTCCAATGGTTTGCCTGTAGCATACCACCAACCAGACAAGCAATTATTATTCCAATTATTCTTTTCATTCTTATTGGTTTTAATTATATGGTTTTAATCAGCTTCTTGGTCACAACCCCGCTGTCTGTGACGACTCGAAGCAGGTATGTACCAATGGCCCTGTCGCCCAAGTTGATTTGTATGTGTTCGCCTTCGATTTCTTCGTTGAAGATGATTTGGCCGAAGCCATCGATGACTTCTATTCTACGGAGGTCAACACCTTCAATGTTGAAAATACTCTTTGATGGGTTGGGATAGACATGGATCTGGATTTGCTCATTATCCACAAAACCATCCGTGCCAAAGTGCAGGTTCGCTGGCTCTGTCAAGGTACCTACTATGCCATCGTTGGAATAAACCATGACGTCGTCTGAAATGCATACGCCCCTACCATTGGTTAACGCAAAGGTGATCGCCTCTCCGTCTTCACCAAAAACCAACAGGAAAGCAATGTAGCGGTCAAGTGGTTCCACGTACATCAACTTAACACTACCACGACATTCATCACCGACAAAAGCAGACACTTCGTACTCTTCTGACCGCAATTCCTCTCCATCCACATCAACTACCGCAGTGATAGTCATATTACCAGCAAAACTCTCAACGAGTGGCTCAAACACTCTTGACCCAGAATGATTATTTGTCGCATAGTATTCCTCTCCTCGACCGGCTGTAAACTGCATTGTCTTAGATGAGTTGCTATTCGACTGATACATGTAACCTATACCCGGTTCAAATGCATTCAAGCTGCCGTACCAATAATCATTGCCAAGATAAGTGGCATAACCTTCTCTTGATTTGATGAAATCATTGACTTCAGGTTCAAACGATTGCAACGCAGTACCGATGCTCGTTGTTTTGCTGCATGGGAAGCCAATCCAGTTCCAGCCTTGATCAATGGTAATGGGATGGTTTTGTGGTAAAGCCGCATCTCCAATGATAACCGCCGAACAAGTCGCGTTGGTTCGAATCATGTACATTTGTTCGTTCTCAATACTGGTTATGGTTCCATACCAGAAGCTCCCATAATTGTCCAAATAACCGTTTCGGGCTTGAATGCGGACACAAGAAGCGCCCAAACTATTCTCCAACATCCCCAATCCGTCAACACCTTCCATTTCGACATAGGTGCTCCACCAATTCCAACCATTTGCCAGAGACTGTGAGTGGACATAGGAGAAATGGGCCACATAATGGCAACTTTCGGACACCACAAAGGTGTATGAGGGTTCGGTCGATACCACGGAGCCGTTTAGAGTCCAGTTCTTGAATTGGAATCCCTCATTGGATGAAGCCGACAGCGTGCATGTGGCTCCAATTGTGTGTTCACCTGTACCCGTAATGACACCTGCGTTTTCAGGATCCCCAGATGCTGTAATCTGAACTGTTGAAAGGAAATTCAACACATATGGATCGAGCACTGTGCCATAGCCGTTTTGTATAAACGTGATGGGATCGGGAGCAATCAAGTCCATCTCTTCACCTATTTCATGGTTATACAACCTGAATGTGAATGTTTCCCCAGACTCTCCGTAGACTAACGGGTCGACCAGATAGTAATGTAAGTTCTGTTCTGGAATGTCTAGCAGATGGGCGATCTTTGAGCCACGGCACTCCGTCCCGCAGAAAACGCCAAGTTCGAGCTGGTCGGAGTTCTGGTCAACACCATTGATTTGAATCTTAGCCAGAAGGATCATGACACCTGATGACCCGGAAGACACAGGCGTCCAATGATTAGTAATTTGAAACTCCTCAAAGTTCGCCACCAAATTTCTGGAGCCATTCACTGTGAAAGAGTAGCTAGCATCCGTTGAGACCACCTCTCCTGCTTCCGTCCAATTGACAAATTGGTAACCAGTATTGGCTGTGGCAGTCAAAGTGCAGGTCTCTCCGTATTCATAAGTGCCCGCACCCGTCACCGTTCCGCCATCGGCGGGATCGGCGCTGGCCGTGATTTCATAAGTATTAATAATATAGGTCACGTTCACCGTGACGTCTTCGGTGCCCATCGTGCCAGTGACAACCGGAAGGTCGGCGGTGTAGCCCGTAATCTCGGGAGACGTGACGCTGTATGTCGCGTTGTAGTTCACGCTCTCGGTGTGAGTGGTGGCGGCTGTCGTGCCGTCAGCATAGACGTAGTTGATCGTCAGCGTGTAGCTGTTGATGCCGTAGGTCACGTCTACCGTCACGTCCTGCGTCCCCATCGTGCCAGTGACGACCGGCTGGTCTGGCGTGTAGCCCGCAATCTCGGGAGAGGCCACGCTGTACGTCGCATTGTAGTTCACGCTCTCGGTGTGGGTAGCGGCGGCCGTCGTGCCGTCAGCATAGACGTAGTTGATCGTCAGCGTGTAGCTGTTGATGCCGTAGGTCACGTTCACCGTGACGTCCTGCGTCCCCATCGTGCCCGTCACGACCGGCTGGTCGGCGGTGTAACCCGTGATGTCGGGTGAAGTGACGCTGTAGGTGGCGTTGTAGTTCACGCTCTCCGTGTGCGTCGTTGCCGCCGGCGTGCCGTCGGCATACTTGTAGTTGATCGTCAGCGTGTAGCTGTTGATGCTGTAGGTCACATCGACGGTCACGTTCTCCGTGCCCATCGTGCCCGTCACGACCGGCTGGTCGGCGGTGTAGCCAGTGATGTCGGGTGAAGTGACGCTGTAGGTGGCGTTGTAGTCCACACTCTCCGTGTGTGTCGTTGCAGCCGTGGTGCCGTTGGCATATAGGTAGTTGACGGTCAGCGTGTAGCTGTTGATGGCGTATGTAACATTAACCGTCACGTTCTCCGTACCCATCGTGCCCGTCACGACCGGCTGGTCGGCGGTGTAACCGGTGATGACAGGCGAAGTAACACTGTAAGCCGCATTGTAGTTCACGCTTTCGGTATGTGTCGGAGCAGCTTGATTGCCATTTGCATACTTGTAATTGATGGTCAAAGTATAGCTGTTCAGGCTGAAGTTGGCAACCAAAGTTCTTTCTCCTGTTACCGTGAAACCATAGGTGGCGTTGTTGAAAACCACTTGGGTGCCTTCGGTCCAGTTAACAAAGCTATAACCTTCGGCGGCCGAGGCAGTCAGCGAAGCCGTCTCACCATGATTGTATGTGCCAGCACCCGTCACGGTACCGCCGTTGTTCGGGTTGGCTGAAGCGGCAATTGAATAACTATTCAGACTGAAATTGGCCACAAGTGTCTTCGCGCTTGTAACAGTGAAACTATAAGTAGGATTGGTGGACACCGGCTGTCCATTCTCCGTCCAATTAATAAAGGTATAACCCGTGTTAGCCGTGGCAGTCAGCGAAGCCGTCGAACCATGGTTGTATGTGCCCGCACCTGTCACCGTGCCGCCTGCGGTTGGGTTGGCCGAGGCAGAGATGGCATAGCTGTTGAGGGTGAAGGTGGCTGTATATGAGGCAGCCTCGGTTACCGTAAACTGATACGAAGCATCGGTGCTGACCACTTGTGTACCCTTCTTCCAATTGGTGAAGGTGTAGCCCGTGGCGGGAGTGGCAGTCAAAGTACAAGATGCACCATAGTTGTATGAGCCAGCACCGCTCACCGTGCCGCCT
>JAEEGK010025810.1_pt1 | contig 12023 bp, 8 predicted proteins | sample 8958771 | NCBI WGS metagenome assembly JAEEGK01 (sample SAMN16246547, study PRJNA631951) | gut metagenome | biome: gut microbiome; feature: rumen; material: SC-attached | host: Bos | place: Iran: Karaj | collected 2018-10 | reverse complement strand
CACGAAGAGGGCCGACAGCACCCAGCCGACGATGCCGCCGAGGAGCGTCAGCACGAGGTTCTCGCTGATGACCTCATTCAAGAGCGTGCGCCGCTTGGCACCGAAAGCCTTGCGGATGCCCATCTCGGCGCGGCGGGCCTCCATGCGGTTGCTGACCAAGCCGCTCAAGTTGATGGCGGGCAGGAAGAGGAACAGCAACATGAGGATGGCAGGCGGCATCAGGTTCATGGCCTCCAATGCCAGCCCCTGGTCGTCGGCTCCGTCGGGCCTGAAGAAATTGATCTTGTGGAAGAAGTGCGTGCGTGCCATCACCGCCCATTCCACCTTCTTACCCAACTGCGAACTGATAACGGCGCTATAGTTCTGGCGCAACGGCTCCAGTTCGGCGAGAAAGTCCTTCAGCGCATAGCCTTCGCGGAGAAGGATTTGTGCATTGAGGTTACCTTCGTAGGTCACGTCCACGTAGTTGTCACCATTGCGCAGGGGATTACGATTGTTTGGGTACAGGTCCATTCCCTCTACCATGTATGGCACATAGATATCGGCAGTGGCCTCTTCTAAGAATGCACTCACAGCCTTGACCACGCCCACGACGCGGAAGGGCTGGCTGTTGACTCTGACCGTTCCGCCTGTGGACGTACCAGTCCGTGCAGCCACTTTGTCGGTGATGACACACACACGCTCACCCTCGTCAGACTCCTTCTTGGAGAATGGCCGCCCGTCGATGAAGTCAAGGTCGTAGATACGGAAGAAGTCGTGGTCGGTGGCAATGGCCGAGACTCTCGGGGCTTCATACAGGCCCTGTCTCAGCTGCTCTTCGCCCTCGATAGTGTAATTGTTCTGCATGGCGGGTATGATGCCCGTCGCCGCCTCCACGCACGCCATCCGGCGGTAGCAAGAGTCGAGCGCCACCGACGAGAGCCCTTGATGATAGGGTATATCATCAGACTTTTCGCCTGGAATGAAACGGTTGTTAACGTAGAGCGTGCGCGAGCGGTTCACCTCTGGCGGGATGTCTGCCAGCAACATGTTGAACACGATGGCAATGACCATCGCCGAAGCAATGGCCACCGCCGTGCCCGCGATGTAAATTGTCGAGAACAGCTTGTCTTCGCGGATGAGCGCAAGGGCGTGACGAATAAATCGAAGCATAATCTGTGTAATCCGTGTAATCTGTGGTCGTAATAATTAGAAAATCTGCCGTCCGTCCAGGAACTTGATGATGCGGTCGGTCTGCTTCGCCTGCTGCTCGTTGTGCGTCACCATGACGATGGTGCGCCCGTCCTCCTTGTTCAGTTTGTGCAGCAGTTCCATGATTTCGGCACCCATCTTCGAGTCGAGGTTACCCGTCGGCTCGTCGGCCAGAAGAATCTCAGGATTGCCGATGATGGCGCGGGCGATGGCCACGCGCTGGCACTGTCCGCCGGAGAGCTGCGTCGGGCGGTGCTTCATGCGGTGGGAGAGGCCGACACGCTCGATAACCTCCTTTGCCAGACGGATGCGTTCGCCGCTGCGCACACCTCGGTAGATGAGCGGCAGCTGCACGTTGTCGATGACGTTGAGCGTCGGGATGAGGTGGAATGACTGGAACACGAAGCCCAGCGTCTTGTTCCGCAGCTCGGCCATTCGGTTGTCGCTCATCTTCGGGTCGATGCGCTGTCCGCACAGCTCAATCTCGCCGCTCGTCGGCTCGTCCAGCAGTCCCATGATGTTCAGCAGCGTCGATTTGCCGCAGCCCGACGGCCCCATGATGCTCAGGAACTCGCCCTTCTTCACTTCGATGTTCACATTCTCCAACGCCTGTGTCTCCACTTCGTCGGTACGGTAGATCTTGTTGATCCCTGTCAGTTTAATCACTGTTTCCATTGTTCTTATGTTTTTATTGTTAATAATGTTATTCGTCTCTGAGTGCATTGGTGATTCTCGTCCCAATAATTTTCACGGCGGGGATGGCGGTGCCGATGAGGACGGTACATAATATAATAATGTAGACGATGACGCTGACCACGAGGAAGTGAGGCCAGAAGAAATCGACCCACGTCTTATCGATGGATAACATAGCACCCTGTATCGTGTAGAGCGTTTCGTAATATTCTCCACCGTCATACTCCTGGATGCCGCTGTGAGCATAGTTCAGGTAGATGATGCAGCCGATAATGACGGCGGCAGTGGTCAATAGGACGTTACGCCATAGGAAATTGAAGAATACGCGCCGACGTGTAGCTCCGAAAGCACGGCGCACACCACATTCCTCCGTGCGGCGCTTGGCATGGAGCCACACGGTGCCGATGACGGCCAGCATCAGGTTGACGAGGAAGAACAGGGCGAGCGCGAGGCTACGGTTCACTTCCTGCGTACGTCCGTCGTCGAGTTCCAACTGCTGCAGGTACTCGTCGAAGGTCATGAGGCGGCTGATGCGGTTGAAGCCCGTCCGTCCGCTGCGTATGAGGTCTTGGCCGTGCTCCTCGACAAAACGACTTGCATTCACGCCCTTTTTCAGGCGGATGACGTATTGGCAACTGGTGGTCTGTAACTCTTTGGTAGTGATAATCATGGAACGTATCGTTGTGGGCACCGACATGCGGAAGTCCTCCACCACGCCAGCTACTGTCACCTCGTAAGCAGGGTCGTAGCAGATGGTGAAATGACGGCCAACCGCATCTTCCGTGCCGAAGAGGGCGATGGCTCCCGAGCGCGTCAGCACCACTTGCCTATCCACGGTTTTAATATGAGAGAGTTCTTCATCCGACGGACTCCCTGGCAGGGGCTTTAGGCCGTAGGTCTCGAAGAAGTAGGCATCTGTGGTTAGCGTGACATTGGCCAGAAGAAGGGTGTCACCACCGGCACAACACTCATTGAAAGCCGCATGGCTGTAGCCCATGGAACCGTAAGGCTGGTCATAGAGACAAGCCGACTCCACACCCTCCACGGCCATCAGTTGGCGCAACATCTGGTCGCGGCGCTCTTCGGTCATTTCGAAGGCATCATGTAAGGTCCCGTCCTCATCGACGGTTGGTTCACCGTTCACCGCTGTCACGGCGTAGAGCAGTTGGTCGCTGTCATAGCCTAACGGCAGATTGCGGTAGTAAAGATTCACAATGGCTGGCTCGAACACCGCCCATGCCACGACGGTGATGATGACCAGTTCGAGGAACAGCCATGTATTCGCGTTCAGGATATTGTTCAGTATCTGTTTCATCGTTTTTCCATCATTGATTCCACAATAGGTTTTCTCAGACTCCACCATGCGGGCACCACGGCGGCTATTAGATTGAGCAACATAATGGCGGCGAAGGCACCGATGAAGAGCGTGGGCGCAAAGAGCATCTCGCCCTCTACGACGGGAGCCGTGGCAAGTGTGCTGTTGTCGAAGAACATGCCGAGGATTTCCCTGCGCAGGCCGTAGATGGAAAGCCATGAGAGCACGAGGCCGATAATGCCGCCGATAGTGGTCAGCACAAGGTTCTCGCAGATTACCTGGTTCAGCAGTGTTGTACGTCGTGCGCCGAAGGTCTTGCGCACAGCCATCTCTGCGCTGCGCCGCTCCATGCGCCCTGCAACGATGGCGCAGAGGTTGAGCGCAGGCACGAAGAGCAGTACGAACAGAATGCTGGCGTAGTGCTTGACGAGTTCCCAGACCGTCACCGTGTCGAACGTGTGGTCGCGGTTCTCGGTGCGCAGCACGTGCATGGGATGTGTCTCCACCCCCTTGGTCAGCACCAATTTCTTCTTCACGCCCTCGCCGAAGTTAAACTCGTCCAGCACTTCGGGGTGCGCCTGCTGCATGCGTGCCGCTATGTCGTCGAGTTCCTGCTTCAAGGCCTGTAGATGATAGTTGTCCTTCACCGTACATACGAGGGAATAGAGTCCCCTGTAAGGGGTGCCGAAATGTACGCCAAATAGCGTATAGGGAGCGATGATGTCGACATAGCTGTCGGGCGTCAGTTGGCTACAGCCACGCAATACGCCCACAACTCGTAGATCGTAACTTCCCTCTATCGCGACCGTCTTCCCCAAAGCATCCACACCCTTACCATAGAGCCGCTCGGCAAGTGCGTCGCTGATGACGCAGACTGCTTCTTTCCCCTCCACCTCTTTTTGGGTGAAAGGTCGACCACTCACGAAGTCGTAGGCGTATATCTTGAAGAAGTCAGCACTGGCTTCATTCCGTATCACATCCACGTAGTCGTCCTTCCCGCGCACTACGAAAGTACGGCAGCGCCCTTCCGCTTTTCCCGTTCCCGCCGCCAACAACGTAGGCGAGCAGTACTCGATGTTCGGACTCTTCTGAAACCAGTCCTCAAAGGCTTTGGCGCTAAAGCCCGTCTGTCCTACGCCACCACTCTCGGCTTCGATGCGCATTCCCTCGAAATAGACCGTCCTTGCGCGGTTCGGCTCTGGATAGATGGGAGCCAACTTGATGTAATAGACCACGGCCATCACCATCGTAAAGGCAATGGCCAGAGCCGTTCCCACAATGTAGATACTGGAAAACAGCCGTTCCTCGCGCATCATGGCGAGTGCTTGTCGTAAATATCTCATATCATTCATAACGTTTTATCCTATTCGGCCTTTAGTGCATTGGTTATCTCGCTCCTGCAAATCCGCCATGCCGGAATGGCGGTGCCGATGAGGACGGTGCATAATATAATAAGGTAGACGACGGCTGAGACCAGGAGGAAGTGGGTGCCGAAGTCATCGAACCACAGGTGTACAGAGGGGTTGTGACCCTGTAGCTCGTACAGGCCGTGGGCTGAGGCAAACTGGAAGTAGATGGCACAACCGACGGTAACACTGATGGTGGTCAAGAGCCATACCTCACGGATAATACCACAAAATACGCTCCATTTCGTGGCACCAAAGGCTCGTCTGATTCCTGCCTCCTCACGACGCTGGCGCGTGTACATGAGCAGCGTGCCAAACACACCAAACGCGAGATTGATGGCGAAGAATGTGGCAATGAGCAGCCCATGCCGCATCTGACGTCCCAAACGTGTTTGTCTTATACTGAGGTCGAAGGCATCGCGGGCACTCACGGCTGAACGTATATAGCGGTGTTCGGTGATGAGGTCGTGTTGCAACTCGCCCTCGCGTTCGCTGATAAAGCGGTGGGCATCGCAATCCTCGCGCAACCGCAAGACGATGGGAGCACAGTCGCCGTCGCCCGAAGTGCAGGTGAACACGATGTTCATGTCACGGTCGTAGGGCGCATAGCGCACGTCCTCCACCACGGCACGGACGCGATACCACGTGTCCACCCAGGTTATCTTGTCGCTGCTGTAGTCCTGCTTTTGACTGCGCAACAGTCTTCCAGCCACGTCTATAGTGCCGAATACGGCGAGAGCGAAGGAGCGTGTGAGGATGATGCTCTCATCCTGATTGCAGTCATGAGTCAGCTCCGAGGTAGGCACGTCGGGGGTAAGCGAGCGCATGCCATAAACTTCGAACATACGGGAATCAGGCCTAAAACGAAACTTCCACCCCAACACGGAGTCGGCATCATGATAGAACCAACTATTACTGCCCACCATGCCGAAGCCTAATGGACTGCTCGTGGCGCGGTAGGCCTGTTCCACCTCAGGCAGTTCCAGCACGCGGCTGAGCATCTGTTGCTCCTCGCTGTCGTGGAACCAATCGTCCGTGGGCACTATGTTGTCGGAGCCTATTTCCCTCACGACCACAGAACTGGCCACCTCCAACTTCACTATGCGGTCGAGGTCATAGCCCACAGGTAGCCGCATGACGTAGGTATTCACAATCAGCGGATCGAAAGCCCACCACAGGGCGATGGTGACGAGAATGATGGAGAGGGATAGCCAGATGGACGTTTTGCGTCCGAATATATCTTTCAACTGTTTCATTTCTTAATCATCATGGATTCCACAATCGGTTTACGGAGGCTGAGCCATGAGGGCATGGTGGCCGCCAGGACATTGAGCACGCAGCAGACGAGCAGGGCAATGGCGAAGACAGCGGGACCGAAGAGCATTTCGCCTTTCAGCACTGGTACGGCATCCACGAGTGTGGAGTCGTCAGAGAAAGCATCGAACACCCAGTCGCGCCAGCCATAGAGAGCCATCCATGCTATGCACAACCCTGCGAGACCACCAATGAGCGTCAGCGCGAGGTTCTCCATGATGACCTGCGCGAGCAGCGTGCGCCGCTTGGCTCCAAATGCCTTACGGACGGCCATCTCCGGCAACCGTCGCTCCATTCGGCTGGCCACCATACTGCTAAGATTCAGTGCTGGCACAAACAAAAGCAGGAGGATAGCAGCAGCCACATACCACCAAATACCGCCGTCATAAACTTCGAACAACATGTTCAGCCCGTCCCACACCGATGCATAGTGACTCTTTAACTCCGAAAAGATATCCACAGGCTCCTCCGTGTGTACAGCGTTGTAACGTGCCTCCACTTCCCGCAGCTCTTGCATAAATGCTTTACGCTTACCAGCTTTCACGGCAAAGGAAACATCCACGGGCATGTCTTCATACCTCACATGAAATCGTGCAAACAGCCCCTCGGCTGTCCATGGCACAATGATGTCGGCAAAGGCCCGTTCGGTCAGCGCACTGGGTGTCTCCACCACGCCGCAGATGTGGTAAGGGCGATTGTCGAGGATGAGAGAATCGCTTCCATCCAACTTTTTCATCACCTTATCAGTCACCACACATACGCGCCGACGGCTGTCAAAGTCGTCCTGTGTGAAGGGGGCACCGTCGATGAAGTGATAGTGGTAGAAGTTGAAATAACCGGGTTCGGTTATAGTGACCTTCGCCGCGCAGTCGTGTATGCCGTCTGCGAGTTTCATGTGCGATTGTAAGAAAGACCAGAAGTTCACCACGCCCGTGACACATTCTGGTGTCTGCATTTTCTGGAACAGGTCGCGGAACATCCCCTGGCTTATGCTTTTCAATTCACCTTCATCGCTATTCATGCCCAAGGTGGGCAAATAGTACGTTCGGCTCCTGTTCACCTCTGGCGCAATGTCGGCCACCTTTACATAATACACTTCAGCAATGAGCATCGTAAAGGCAATGGCCAGTGCCGTGCCTGCGATATACATCGCTGAGTAGAGCTTCTCCTCGCGAATTAGGGCGAGGACTTGTCTGAAGTATCTCATATTATTCGTCTCTTAGTGCATTGGTAATCTTTGCCCCGATAATCTTTACGGCAGGGATGGCCGTGCCGATGAGGACTGTACATAATATAATAAGGTAGACGATGGCAGAGACGATGAGGAAGTGCAGCGGCTTGTCGGCCACCCAGGTTGGGTCGGGTTGCGTGCCGGGCTGGTGGGTGCTGATGCAGAGTTCACCGAAGCCCATCTTCACATAGTTGAGGTAGAGCACGCAGGCGATGAACATGCTGACGGTGGCAAGCACCCAGCCCTCGGCAAGGAACATGCTCATGATGCGCCGCTTGGTGGCACCGAAGGCTCGCATGATACCCGACTCCTCCGTGCGTCGCTTAGTCTGCATCCAGAAAGTGCCGATGACACCAAGGCATAGGTTGATAAGGAAGAAAACGGCGGTGGCTATCTGGAGGTTGAAATCGTATGACAAGGAGGGCGTGGCAAACTGGTTCCGACTGGAGCCGATGTCGTCGTAGGCCGTGAACGAGGCCACAGCGTAGTTGTCGCTGGCGTAATTCCAGGCATGGTAGTTCTGCTCCTCGGCGAAGCGACGGGGATTGATGCCGGGCTTCAGGCGGAGGACGACGAGGTTCTGCGAGCTATCATGACGAATGGTGCCGTTATTACTGTAAACCGCCCACGTGTTGTAGTCTTTCTCTGAGACGTGGACGTCGTTCACCACGGCGACGATGGGCTGGCCCCAATCTATATCAACGAAGCTGGCGGCTTTCAGTTCCTTGTTGATGGCCGCCTCTGCCGAACCGAAGAAATGCTCGGCCAGAGACTGGCTGACAATCCACCCTTTTTTAGTGTCCGACAGTTCTTTCGATGTTTTGCAGCCCGCTATCGGCTGGATGCCATAGGTCTCGAAGAAATGCTCGTCCTTCGAATAGCAGATTTCGTAGGCAAGAACCGTGTCGTTCTGCCAAGCATAGCGTAGCATACTGGCATAGCCGCTGCCTCCAAACAGATCTGTGCGTGCCAGTAAGCCCATCACGGGGTCGGCGATGCTGGCCTGTTCCACGCCGTCGATGGCCAGCAACTGGCGCTTGATGACGTTGGCCTCCACCACGTATTGCGCTTCCCCTTTCATGTATTGGTTATTGATTTCCTCCTGTGTCATACTCTCGTCCGCCAACTCGTATGGCTTGGTAGACAGGATGTTGGCCACTACCATTCTTTCGCCGTCGATGCCCGAGGGCAGACTGCGGTAATAGAGCCGCACGATGATGGGGTCGAGCTGCGTCCAGGCCACGAAGCAGACAACGATGAGTTCGAGGAAGAGCCACACGTTATTCGTGCGCTGGCTCCAGAGGTTGTTCAGTATCTTTCTCATGCTATTTCTTCTCGTTCATTGATTCAACAATAGGGTTACGGAGGCTGAGCCATGCAGGAATAAGTGCCGCCATCAGGTTGAGCACGATGCACACGGACAAGCCGATGACGAAGATGACGGGCGAGAACAGCATCTCACCATCCACCGTCGGTTCGGGCAGCGAGAAGGCGGTGTTGCCGACGGCGAAGAACAGCCACGAACGGAACACGTAGAGCAGCAGCCATGTAATGACCAGTCCCACGAAACCGCCACAGAGCGTGAGCACCAGGTTCTCGGTGATGACCTGCGTGAGCAGCGTCCGCCGCTTGGCACCGAAAGCCTTGCGCACACCCATCTCGGCCACCCTGCGCCGCATACGGGCCGCCACAAGTCCGCTCAGGTTGAGCGCAGGCACCAACAGCAGGACGAACACTTTGGGGAAGAGCGACTTGAAGATGCTGCTCCAAGGCAAGGCCACGCCGTCTTCCGACATCTTCATCTGGGCATGGGGTAACACGGTGCCGTGTATGGAGTAGTCATAGTCCTTGTCGCTGACGCTGCGCTTGTGGGCTATTTCCTCCAGTTCCTTCTCCAAATCCTTCACGCTACTGCCTTTCTTCAATACGACGATGGCCTGTTCAGACTGTCCGTCGTAGGCCAAGAACAACTGACCAAAACTCTCTTCCATGATAGACGAGGTGGGCTCTATCACTCCTACGATGCGGATGATATAACCAAAGTTGAGTATCTTCCCAACGGGGTCAACACCTTTACCAAAGGCCTTCTCGGCAATGTCGCGGCTGATGATGGCCGATAGGACGGTCTTTACATCGTAATCTTCGCAATCCTCCTGCGTGAACGGACGGCCATAGACGAAGCGGAACTGGTAGACCTTGAAGAAATTGGCATCGACCCTGCGCGCCACCACAGGAACCAGCTTGTGATTGTCGCACTTCAGGTAGTGCCTGTCGTTGGTATAGCGGTTCATGTTGTAGGTGACGCTGACCATCTCGGCACTCTTCAGCGTATAGAGCCATTCCTTCACCTCTTCGGAGGAATAGTTCGTAGGCTCCCACCGGAGCGTGTCGTTCACTGCCCGCTTCACCATTCCCTTGACATACACCGTCCGGCTGCGGTTCACCTCTGGCGCGATGTCGGCCAGCTTCGCGTAATACACTACGGCCATCACCATCGTAAAGGCAATGGCCAAGGCTGTGCCCGCGATGTAGATGCCGGAAAAAAGCTTTTCCTCGCGCATCAGGGCGAGGGCTTGTCTGAAATATCTCATATCATTCATCTTTTAATGCTTCGGTTATCTCGCTCCTGCAGATGCGCCACGCGGGGATGGCGGTGGCGACGAGCACGGCACATAATATAATAAGGTACACGATGACGGACACCACAAGGAAGTGGGTGCCGAAGTCGTCGAACCAGTAGTGGACGGCGGGATTACTGCCCTCGAAACCTTTGAAGAGACCATGGGCAGCGGCGAACTGGAAATAGACGATGCAGCCGAGGACGACACTGATCGTTGTCAACAGCCATGCCTCGCGGATGAAGCCCCAGAAGACGCTCCACTTGGTAGCACCGAAGGCGCGACGCACACCGGCCTCCTCGCGGCGCTGACGGGTGTACATGAGCAACGTGCCAAAGACACCAAAGGCGAGGTTGATAGCAAAGAAGGCGGCAATGAGCAGGTTGCGGTGCGTCATGCGGCTGGTGCCGTAACGGTCGGTATACGCTTTCGACCCCTCGCGAACTGTCTGCATCTGGCTGACATAGCAGTGCTCCGTCATCAGGTCGTGCTGCACCTCATGCTGGTGCTCCTCCATGAAGCGTTGGGCATCGACGCCCTCGCGTAGGCGGGCAATGATTGGAACATTGATGCCTGGTGCACCTTGGCAAACAAACAAGATGGTATAGTCTCGGTCGTAAACCCCATAGCGCACATCCTCCACCACGGCGCGGATGGGCAGGTCTTTAACCATCCACTCATAGTCCATCTTGTCTGGGTTATAGCCATAGTAATGCGCCTTTACTGTGCGCCCTGCCACATCGGTAGTACCATAGAGCGCCATGGCGGTGGAGCGTGTGAGAATGACGGTCTGCTCAAACACAGCGTCGCGGGTCAGTTCGGCGGTGGGCACCTCGGGTGTCAGCGACTGGATGCCGAAGACCTCGAACATCTTGTCGTCCCGTTCGAATCCGTAATTTGTTACTCTAAGGGTGTCGTTGTCGCGGATAAGATGATAGGCCATGCTTGTTATGCCAGAACCAATGGGGTTGTTAAAGGCGCAGTAGGCCATCTCCACACCGTCCATCTCCTGCACCTTATGCAGCAGACTTTCCTCCTCGAGTCCGATGGGTAATCTAGTGGTAAACAACTGCTGTCGGGGGAGGGTGCTGGCCACTTCGAAGCGCACCAGACGGTCGGGGTCGTAGCCTAACGGCAGGTTAGTGACGTAGGACGTGACGATGACGGGATCGAAGGCCCACCAGCAGGCAAAGGTGACGAGCACGAGTTCGAGGGAGAGCCAGATGGACGTCTTGCGTCCGAATATTTCTTTCAGCTGTTTCATTTCTTAATCATCATTGATTCAACGATTGGTTTCCTAAGGCTGAGCCAGGCGGGAAGCGTTGCCGCCAGCACATTGAGCACGCAGCAGACGAGCAGGGCGATGGCGAAGACGGCGGGACCGAAGAACATCTCGCCCTTCAGCAGTGGCACCGTGCCGTAGAGGTTGTCACTTTCGGAGAAGACGTAGAAGACCCAGTCGCGCCAGCCATACAGTGCCGTCCACGCAAGGCAGAGTCCCACGATACCTCCGATAATCGTCAACACAAGGTTCTCCATGATGACCTCACCAAGCAGCGTCCTCCGCTTCGCGCCAAACGCCTTGCGAATGGCCATCTCCGGCAGTCGCCGTTCCATGCGGCTGGCCACCATACCGCTGAGGTTTAGGGCGGGCACTAAGAGGAGAAGCAGGATGGCAGGGGCGACGTACCAGAAGAGGCTTATGTCAAAGGCATTGAAGATGTAGCCGATGTCATGCCATACTTGCTCGTAGTGCGACTGCAGACGGTCGGTTATGGTAACGGAGGCGTCTTTATGCAGAGCGTTGTAGCGTGCCTCTATGTCTTTCAGTTCTTGCAGGAAGGCATCGCGCTTGTCGGCTGGCACGCTGAAGGCGAGGCGTATGGGCATTACCATGCCATGAACACCCCGGTCTCTCAGCGGGTCCTCAATGGTGAATGGCATCCAGATGTCGGCCACGCATTTCTCTGTCAGTGCGCTGGGTGTCTCCACCACGCCACAGATGCGGTAGATGTGGTAGTCGAGGGTCAGCGTCCGTCCTACGCCCTTCTGCCCGTGTCCGAAGAGATGGTCGCGCAAATTCTCCGTGATGACCACGTTGTTACGACCGTTGTCGAAGTCGTCCTGTGTGAAGGGCGCACCCTCGATGAAGTGAAACTGGTAGAGACGGAAGAACCCCGTGTCCGTCAGTTTGCCCTTCACAGAATACTCATGCACGCTGTCGGCCAGTGTGATGCCGAACAGGGTGTTCGACC
>JAEEGK010025807.1_pt1 | contig 12024 bp, 6 predicted proteins | sample 8958771 | NCBI WGS metagenome assembly JAEEGK01 (sample SAMN16246547, study PRJNA631951) | gut metagenome | biome: gut microbiome; feature: rumen; material: SC-attached | host: Bos | place: Iran: Karaj | collected 2018-10 | reverse complement strand
CAATCCCCAATCCCCAATCCCCAATCCCCAATCCCCAATTAAATTATTAAAAAAATATTAAATTAAATAAATTATTACGAAATTTATTTAAAGAATAATATCAGAATTTTAAAAAATAAAATTTTTTAAAATATTTAAAATAAATTAATAAAATTTAATTTATTCAATATATTTAACTTTTCTTAAAGTTTCTTTAGGATGAACATTAACTTTTTCTTTAGGTTTTCCAATAGCAACTCCAAGAATTAGTTTCTTTTCAATACCCAATAATTTTTCAATTTCAGGTCTAGCAATAATTCCTAAAGCAACTGAACCATATCCCAATCCTTCAGCAGCAATCATAATACCCATTGAAAGAATTCCAGCATCAACTTGGCTCCATTTTTCTTCAGCTCTTTCATTTTCAACAATTAAAATTAAAGCTGAACAATCATATGTAATTGGATTAATTGTTCCAAATTCTTTTTGTCTCATTTTAAATTTTTCTTGAAATTTTTGAGGAACAATAGGAAAACAAACTTTATCTATTTCTGCTATTTTTTCTTTGTTTGTCATTACAATCAAATCATGTTCTTGATAATTTACAGCACTTGGTGAATTTAATGATGCTGTTATTATTTTATCTAAATCTTCTTTTGGAATAACAAAAGATGGATCAAAATTTCTTATTGAACGACGATGATTCAATGCATCAACAGCCAACATTTTATTTCTAATTTATAAAAATAATTAAATCATTTAAAATTATAATAACTGTTTTAAGAATAAAAACAGAAACTGAATAATAAAAATATTAAAATAATAAATTTATTTTTAAAATAAAAAATTTGTTTTTTAAGATTTTTAAATAAAAATTAAATTAAATAAAAAAATATATTTAAATTTCTAAAATATGCATAATTTTTCTCATATTTAAACATGTATTTTCTAAATATTCATCATCTTTACTTTTTATTAAATTACTATCGTTTGAAATAATTTGAGTTTCATTATTTTTTTTCTCTTCTTCATTATTAATAATATCATTATTATTATTGTTATTATTATATAAATTAATTTTTTTCATATCTAATTCTTTTTGTAAATGAATATTTAATAATTTTAATTCAACTTTAAATTCTTCTTTAGATAACATTGTTTTTAAATTTTGATTATTATATAATAAAATCCAAATTAAATTTGATAAAATAAACCTAATTTTAATATTAATTTTATCGCTCGTGAATAAAGAAAAAATAATTCCTAATAAATCAGGATTACTCATAAATAAATATTTACAATGTTGAACAAAACATAAATTTCTATAAAAAAATATTGTATTAAATAAAATTTCTTCATTTTTTGTTTTTAATAATGGTTCACTACATAATAATACAAATTCTTTATTTCCTAATTTTTTACTATGTTCTGGATCAAAACTTAAAGAAACTATTAAATTAAGTAATTTTCCTAATAAATAAATATTTTTTTCTGATTTGAATGTTTTTTTATTTATGATTAATTTTTTAATATTAAATTGTAAATTTTCATCGAATTTCGTTCTCAACAAATTAAATGAAATTGGTCTATATTGAAAAAGACATTTTAATAAATTAATAAAAGTATCAAAATTTTGATTATTAATTAATGTATTTAAATTTTGATTAAAATAATCTAAAATTAAATTTAATAAATTTTCATTGTTCTTTTTTTTATTATTTAAATTTATTAAAAAATATTTTGTTAATTCTCCATTATCATTTGAAATAATATTCATAAGTAATTTTAAATAATTTTCAAATAAATTATTAAATCGAATTGTATCGTAAAAAATATTAAATAACATATTTAAAAATAAGCTTATTTCTTTATTATTATTATTATTATTATTATCAATTAAAAATAATTCATCTCTTTCTGAACATTTATTAAAATTATAAGTTAAATTTTGAAAAACTTTTAAAACATTTATAAATTCATCTAAAACATAATTAAAAATTTCTTTTTTATTTTCACGAACACTTGATGAATTATTTAAATTAGCTTTTAATGTTTTATTATTTTTATTATTATTATTTAAAGCAGAATTATTTAAACTTGAATTTAAACTTTCATTTAAAAGAAATTCTTTTAATTGATTAATATAATCAACAAATGTATTAATAAATTTAGATTTTATAAAAATTCTTTTACAATTTTGATTATTTAATAAAATTGAAATTACACTATTCATAATGTCATTTTTATTTTTTAAATTATTATTATCTATTGTAAAAATACTTTTCATTCTTGAATCATAAGGATCAACTTTAATATCATAAATTTTTTTAAATATAATCATAATTTCTAATAAAGTATCACCATCATTTTTTATATTTATTTTACTATTATTAATTTTATTATTATCACCAACAATTTCAATTAAAAATGGTAAAATTTTACTAAACATTATTTTTACATTATTGTTATAATCACTTTTTTCATTGTCAAATTTCATAAAATCATAACAAACATTATTTAATTTTTGAGTATCGATAATTTTATTAAGATTATTAATAAAAACTTCTTTTTTTTCAAAATTCAAAACGAAAAAATAATGTAAAAATGAAAAATATTTTAATACAAAACTTTGTAAAACTTTAATATGAGATTTAAAATTATGTAAATTCCATTTGTTCCAAACATTAGAAACTAATTGATTAAAATTAATAAGAGTTTGAAAAACTTCATTTAAAATACTTTTAAATTTAAAATAAATTTCTTCATTTAATAAAGGAAAAGATCTTATTATTAAATTAATACATTCTTTAACATTTAAAATACTTTCTAAAGCAGAAGTTAAACATAAATTATTTTTAAATTGTTCATTATTAAATTGAATAATTGCATTGTTTGGAGTTAAAATTAAAAATGGATTTGATTTTGAATCAATCGAAAGAATTTTATTTAAATTTTTAATTTCTTTGTTAATTAAATCATTAATAAAATCATAAAAATTAAAATTAAAAAATATTCCTTTAATATAATCAATATTTTCAATGTCAATATTTAAACAATTAAATAAATATTTTAAAAAAATATTAGTTTCCATTGAATCATAATTTTTATTATTTAAAATTGAACTTAAAGTTTGAATTAATTCACCTTCTTCAAAAATTTTTTCATTCATAGCAAAAATTTCATTAACAAATTCATTTTCTTCTTTATTTTCATCCAATGATTTTTTACTTAAAATAAAATCAAAAGATTTAACAATGAAATTTAAATAATTAATTTTAATTATTTTTTCTTTTGAATTTTTAGCTGAAAAATACAAATCATTTAAAATTGTTCCATGTTTTTCAAATAATTCTTGAGATAATAATAAATTTAAAATATTAATAGCAAAAATATTAATTTCAATGAAAGGACTTTGTAATAATTTAACAAAAATGTAACTTTTATTTTCAATTAAATCTTTGCATTTTTTTTGTTGAAGTAAATTAAAAATTAAATTTAAAATCCATTTTATATAATTAAAATTTTTATAAGTAAAATTTGTTTCATATTTTGTTAAAAAAAATGAAATTGTGTTTAAAGTATCAGAAAATATTTTTTCTGGCAAATTTAATGATAAAATTTTATTTAAAAAAATACATTCAAATTTAATTAAACTCATTTTTATATTATAAAAATTAAATTCTTGATTGAAAATAAATAAATTATTATAAGTTTCAAAAAATTTCTGAAGAATTTTACTATTTGAATCATTGAAAGGAAAAAATTGTTTATTTTCATTAATAAAATTAATTAAATCAAAAGTGAAATTTTCATTATCAATATCAGAACCTAAATTATTAATAAAATCTTTATTAATTGAAATAAAATTAATTTGACTTAAAATAAAATCAGGCAAAAAAGGAAAGAAAATTTTATTATAAATTTCAATAACATTAATATCTTTATTTGCATATAAAAACAAAGAAAATAAATTTAAAAAATCAAGAATTAAATTTTTTATTTCTTGATTGATAGGTAAAAATTTTTTAATATGAAACATAATTAAAATCAAAGAATTTGAAATATCAATATTTTCATTTTGATACAAAGTAAAAAAACTAAAAATTTGAGTAATAGAAACATAAACATCAAGAACATTCAAATTTTTTAAATTTTTAATATTTTCACAAAGTTTATTAAAATCAAAAGAATACAACAAAGGTTCATTTAAATAATGCATAAAATCTAAAACATTTTTATTAATAGAAAAATTTAATATTGAATTCTTTAAATCAAATGAATGTTCATCTAAATAAAATTCTTCTTCAAATTTGATTGGTAATAAATTTATATAATAAAATTTATCATAAAATTTTATTATTGGAAAAGAATCATTTATTTGAGAATCATTTATAAAAATTGATTTTGTGTTTTTATAATAAAAAACATTCATGAAAATAAAAAGTAAAGCAAATGAAGATTGAATGTGTTTTGATGAATCTTTTTGAAGAGCAATTTCTAACATTTTATTTAAAGTTGTTTTATTTTTTTCTGAATTTAAAAAAATTTGAATTTTCTCTTCATTTAAATAAAAAAATATTAAACAATTTAATAATTTTATTAATGATGTGAAATATGAATTATTTTTATTATTAGTTTCATAATTTGATGAATTAATTTCTTTAATAATATTATCAAAAATTTCATTTAAAAAATAATTTTTATAATTTGGATTTTTTATCATAAAAATCATTTGATTTAAAGCTGAAGTTTTCATATTAAAATCCATTTTATTTGAAAGAAAAATATTTAATAAAGGAATAAATTCATTAGTATTGCTAATAATATTAGTTGATTCATTATTTATATTTTTTAATATTTTTAAAAATTCATTTGTTGCTGTTTGAATTAAAATTAAAGTATCAAATTTTTTAAATTCAGTGAAATTTTCTTTTAAATTTTTATCATTGTTTGTTAATTCTAAATATTCTTTATTATTATTATCAAAATTGTTAATATTATTATTAAAAAAATTAATAGCATTGAAACGAATATTATCATTTTTACTAAATAAATATTTTAAATATTTATTAAAAATTTCTTCATAATTTAAATTTCCTTCGAATTTAGTTTGTAAACTCGAAAATTTTAAATTTTTTAAAAAAGGTGGTAAAATTAAAAAAAATTGTTTAATATTATTATTATTAATAATATCATCATTATTAAACAAAATAAATAAAATTTCTAAAATAACATCTTCATAATTTTCATTCATTAAATCTCTATAAAAAATATTTAAAATAGGACTATTTAAAAATAAATTAAAAATTTTTTCACCTTTGACTAATAATTCATCATAAATTGATTTATAAATACTCATTGTGCTATCAATTTTTTCACTACTTTTAAAACTTAATAATTTTCCCAATAAATCAATCGATTTACTTAAATTTTCATTTGGATTTTGAATATAAAAATCACAAATTGCTTTAATTAAAGGAGAATTATTATTAGGAAAAATAGCATTAAATTCATTTTCATCAACATTATTATTTAAATATTTTAATGATAATAAAATATTATAAAAATTATCAATAATTGTTTTATTTTCACTTTCTCCATTCAACATATTTTTTGTTATTTGTAATGATTTACTTATTAAAGTTGCATTATTATAATCAATTAAAAAATTCTCAATTTGTTTGTTTTCATTTTGAAGAGTTTCAAATTTTTTTAATAAATTTGAACAGATTTTATTAATAATTGGAATGTGTTTGAAATTAATAATTTCAAAAAAAATTTCACTAATGAAAATTATAATTTCAATTTCATAATCATTTTCTAATAAATCTAGAAACATTTCATCATTCATATTAATATAAATATTTAAATTAAATAATAAAAAATTTTCAATGAAAATATTTTTCGTTCGATAATGAATAACAACATTATGAAAATTAAGTAAAATATTATAATAAATTTCATAATAATTTGGATAATTCATAATTAATTTATTTAAAATTATGTAATTTTTTTTTAATAAAGGTAAATAAAAACTAATTTTCAAAACATCATTTTTCATACTTGTTAAAATTGAAATTAAAGAAAAATAAAAAAAATTTTCAATTTTTGATAAATTATTTGTATCAATGAATAAATTTTTATCAGATTCTTTTGAAAATAACGCTAAAGAAGTATTTAAATAAATATTTAATTTTTTTTCTATTAATTCAAATAGTTTATTAATAATTTTAAAAGAATAAATTCCAAATTCTAAAAAATTACAATTTTCTAAAATTTGAAAAATTCCTTTTAATAATTCATCACAATTAAGAAGATATTCAATAGGAATGTCATTTAAAATTTGATTATATAAAATATTAAAACTTTGATAAATTTGTAAAGAATCTCCGAATTTTAAATTAATAGAAACATCAAAAATAATTTGTTCTTCATTTTGAGGAATAACAATTTTAGGAAAAGAACATAAATTATCTTCTACATTATTATTATTATTATTATCTGTTAATTTTTTAGTAGATGTTTGAAAAATGTTACTTGAAGTATTATTATTTGTTGTTTGAATATTATTATTATTTGGTTGAGTTGTTGAATAATTAAAAGAAATATTATTATTATTATTTAAATTTTGAATATTTTGATTTGAGTTTGAATTAGCATAAATTAAATCATTTGGTTGTTGTTGTTGAAATTGATATGTATTAGTAAAATTATTAATAGTATTATTATTAGTATTATAATTAGAATTATTAAAATTAACATTTGTATTAATTGTTTGATTTGGTGAAGTATTTAAATAATTTTCATTTTTATTGTTAATATTATTCAAAAGAATTTTTGAAAATTTTTGTTGAATTAATTCACAAATATTAACAAATTCAGAATTACATTCACTGATTTTATAAAATATTGAATTAATATTAAATTGACTATTTATTTTTTGTAAAACAAAAATTGGAAAAATTTCTAAAGAATTATTGAATGTTAATAAAGCATTTTTAACTAATGTAAAATCATAATGAACTTGAGAATTAAAATTTAAATACATTAAAAACCATTTTATAAAACAAAATAAAAAATTGTAACATTGTTTTTCTGAAATTGTTGATAAATCTAATAAACCAAAAGATATTTTTGTTATAATATTTTCCATTGCTCTGTAATTAATATCAAAATTTTCATTTATTATTTTTTCTAATAATGAATCTATATTAATTGACATTTTTTTATATTTAATATTTAATTTAAAATTTAATTTATTACAAAAAATTTTATAAATATCAAAAAATAATTTTAAATAAATTTTTTATTATAAATTAAATAAGAATTAAAGAAAAATATTTTTATAATGAAAATAATTTATTTAACAATAATTATTAAATAAATAATAAACTAATAATTAAAAAAATATATAATAAAAAAATTAAAAGAAAAAATTTTAATCATTTTTTAATATTGAATTTGAATCAAAATCAATTTGATGCAATTCTAATGAATAACCTTGTTTATTCATTTCTTTTATTTTATTTAAATTAAACAAAAGAATATAATTTATGAAAATAATAATAAAATTATTAATAAAGTTGTTACATAATTTGTTGATAAAAAATAAATTAAAATAATTTGTAAAATAATATAAAAATCCTTTAAATAAAAATAAAGATAAAATTAATCTAATTAATTTTATAAATGTTTTTATATATTTTTTAGTAATATTTAATTTAATTTGATTAAATAATTTTTGTAATTTTTTATAAATAATTAAAAACAAAGTAAAATTAATAATATTTTTTAAACATTTTATTAAAACATAAAAATTTTCATTAAAATCAACTGAATTTTTATTAAAAATTCTAATTAAAAAAATATTAATAATTTTCAATAACAATAAAAACATAAACAAAATATTTTTCTTTAAATTAATAAATTGTTTTTCATTTTTTAATGTTTTTCCAATTGAAATAAAAAATAATATTAAAATTATTAAAAAATCACATAAAATAAAAGTAATTTTTTCAAAGTAAAAAAAAATATTATTATTTGATTCTGTTTTATTTAAAATTAATTTAAATAAAAAATAAAAAAATGTTAATAAATGAAGAATTAAAATTTTTTTAATATGAATTTTTTTCTTTATTAAAAAATAATAGATATTAATAAATATTAAACAAACACTAAAAATAAAAGAAATTATATTTATAGTAAAAATTAATTTATAATTATTAAAATATTTTATATTAATATTCAAATTTATTTCTTTATTTTCATTACTACAAAACATTAAAATAAAATTATATTTTGATGTTAAATTATTATTAATTATTGTATTATTAAAATTATTATTATTATTATTTAAATTAATTTTTTCATAAAATAATGAAATTTTTGAAATATTTTCATTTTTATAAATAATTAATTCATCATTATTATTATTACATTCAAATTGATTATTATATTTTGAATTTATTAAAAATAAAAAAATATTTCCATTTTTTATTTTATTATTAATTGTTAAATTATATGAAATGTTATTATTAATTTCAAATTTATGTTCAAAAATTATTTGAAAAAATTTCGGTTTTAAAAATAAATTGTTTTTATTTATTATTTTATATTTCATTATTACATTTTTTATTAATAAAAATATTAATATTATAATTAAAAATTTTTTCTTCATTTTTAAATATTATTTAAATTTTATAAAAAAATAAATAAAAAATAACAAAATTAAAAATTAATTTTAATTATTATTTTTATTTATAATAATAATTTTATTTAAAGAGTAGTTGATCCACTTTGCCAAACTAAAATAGATAATTCTCCAACTTTAAATAATCCATATCTTCTACTTTTATGAACAATATCAGTAGAGAAATCTTTTCCAATAATAACATTCCATTTTCCTTCTTCTTTTTCTTGTAATTTTGATTTAATAAAATTACACATTCTAATTGCAGTATTTTCTTCAGCAAATGCTCTATGAATTACATCTTTCATTGTTGCCTTTATTGTTTCATCTAAATCTAAAATCACATCTGTGGGAATTTCTATTTGTTCTTCTTGTTTATTTTCACCTTCAGGTTGTTGCATTTTTTTTATATATTTTATTTAATTTAATTAATAAGTTATAAAAATAATTTATTTAAAAAAAAATATATAATAATAATATTTTATTTAATTATTTTTTTTTATATTTTGATTTAAATTTATGATTATTCCATAATTTTTTGATGTTTTTTGGCTAATCAAAGGATATAAAATTCCTTGTTCGTTTTTTCCTAAACCTTTTTTTTATATTTAAACTTACCTTTTCCTTTCCAACCCATTTTTTTTAATATATTCCAAGCTCTTTCTTCTCCTGAAATTTCAATTTTATTATTATTATTATTTTTTTTAGAACAATTAACTTATAATTATATATTAATTTTATTAAAATATTTAATAATTAATTTTACTTATTTCTAAAAAATCATTTGGTTTATTTGGATCATATTCTTCTTCATTTATTTCATTAATATTATTATTATTATTTTGAACATCCATATTAAATTATTATTATAAAATAATAATATTATTATTATTTAATTAATATGTTTTCTCATAAATTCAAAGGAATTTCAACAGTAATTTCTGCGATTTGTGTTCATATTGTAAAAATATTATTTTAATTTTAGATTTTAGGAAATGTTTACACATGGTCAAATATAAATAATTATTTAGTTTCATATATTCATATTAAAAATAATTCAATAACAACAGAAGATGGAGCAATTTTTGTTTCAATTTGTATTTTAGTAGACAATTTTATAATATTGCCAAGTGGATTTATAGAAAAATATTTAGGAACAAGAATGTAAAATATTTCTATTAAAAAATTATTTAATAGTTTAAGTTTATTTGGAGTTTTATGTGGAATTATTTGTCATTTAATGATTTATTTAACAAAAAATTATACATTAATTTTTTTAGGATTTATTTTATATGGATTAGGAATTGGATGTTCTTATTATCCAATTTTAAAAACAAGTTGGAAATATTTTCCAGAAAAAAAAGGAATTTTAACTGGAATTATTTTAAGTGTTTTTGGTTTATGTCCTTTAATTTTTACTTCTATTTGTGATTATATTGTAAATAAAGATGGAGTATCTGCTGGTGAAGGAGACATTTTTGACCCAAAAATTGCAATTAGATTAAAAAAATATGCTTTATTAATGGTTTTTGTTTTATCATTTTTTGGAACTTTATCACAAATTTTAATGTTTCCGATGGATAAAATTGATAGTACAGATTTATCAGATAAAAAATATAATAATGAACCTTTAATAACAAAAGAAATTTCATTTAAAACAAAAAATTTCATTGAAAATGTTAATTTAAATCAACCATTTAAACAAGCTTTTTGTAGCATTCGTTTTCATTTATTTAATATTATGAGTGTTGGAACATTATTTTTCGGTTTTTTATGTACTCATTCAAATCGAACATTTGGAACAAAAAAAGGTTTAAATGAACATAAATTACAAACAATGTCAAAAATTTGTAGTTTTTTAAACGCATTTTTTCGAATAATTTGGGGATTAATTTATGATAAATTAGGATTTAAAATTCCATATTTAATCGTTGCTGGGAATCAAATTTTAGTTTCAGCATTTTTTTATTTTTCAGCAAATAATATAAATACATATTTTTTATCAAATATTTTAGAAAATCTTTCATTTTCTGGCCACGGAACAATTGCGCCTCCAATTGTTTCTAAAATATTTGGCGTAAAGAATACAACCAAATTAATAGGATGCACTGGATATTTTATTGGATCAGCTGGAATGATTGGACCTTTGTTAGTTAAATTTTTTGTTAATAATGTTTATGATGGTAATTTAAAAGGTTATTTAATTGTTTTTTGGATTGGAACTTTTTTAGCGATAATTGGATTTTTTATTGCGATGTTTTTGTCCGAAAAAAAATTTGAATATAATGAAAAAAGAAATGAAAAATTTGAGGAATTTATTATTGATAATAAAATAGATGAAACTAAAGATTAATTTTTTATGTTTGTAAATTTAAATAATATTAAAAAAAAATAATAATATTTAAAATATTTAATTAAATTATTTTTATCTCAAAAATGAACATAGAAAAGTATTTTAATAATTTTTATCAAAATTCAGTAGATTCAATAATAGAATCAATATTAAAAGAATATGATTTAAACGGCGATCCAAAACATCACGATTATTTAAAAATGATTTCAAAAGAAATTCTCCAAAAATACAAAACAAAAGATTATTTTAAATTTATTCCTTCATTAAACAATGATTTTTCAAATTATGTAATTCTTTTAAACACTCCATTTGTTGAAGAAGAAAAAAGAGAAAAATTTAAAAAATTATTAAATATAAAAGCAGAAAATTTCAAAGACACAATAAAAAATTATATTTTTCCATACACAAATAAAGACAAAGAAAAAATGAATAATTTAGGAATGGTTATTATTGAATTTGAAACTAATGAACAAGCGAAATTAGCAGCAAAAGCTTTGAATGGAATAAAATTAGGAAAACACGAAGCAATTGCAACTACTTATTTAGATTATGATAAAATTTTAAATACTAATGAAAAATATGAAGAGCCAAAAAATGTTCCTTTTGTAGAAGAATCAAAATGGGAAGACAATGATTTAATTGAAATGTTGTATTTACAAAATCAAAATAAAATTTCTGTTGGAAACATTCATTTTTTAAAAAAAGAATTAAATATTAATTATCAAATTGAAAATAAAGATATTAATATTATTAAATGGTCACCTCAAGGAAAATATTTAATGATTGGACTTTCTGATAAAATTTTATTGTATGGAGGAAAAACAAATGAACCTTTGATTAATTTAGATGTTTATTCTAAAGATTTTATTATGTCAAATAATGAAAAATTTCTTATAATTTTTGTTGGTTATAATAAATTATTAAAAGATCCTGAAGAAGAAGAAAAAAAGAAAAAAGAAGAAGAAGAAAAGAAAAAAAAAGAAGAAGGTGATAAAAAAGAAGA
>JAEEGK010025805.1_pt1 | contig 12025 bp, 9 predicted proteins | sample 8958771 | NCBI WGS metagenome assembly JAEEGK01 (sample SAMN16246547, study PRJNA631951) | gut metagenome | biome: gut microbiome; feature: rumen; material: SC-attached | host: Bos | place: Iran: Karaj | collected 2018-10 | reverse complement strand
TCGCCAGGGTTTCCGGAGACAGGATTGGATTCATATTTATATCAAAGTATCCTACCGCACCGGTTAAACTCTGATAGTAGTCTCTGTCGGCGGATAGCAGATAATTGTTTACTTCATATAATGAATCCCGGTATACCATTGTAAGTTCGGACTGAACCTTGTTAACACTTACATATCCGAATACAAGTGCCGCAACAAGGGAAAGAGCCAAAGGTAAAACTACCAGCAGAAGCTTAGCCCTGATTTTCAGGTTACGTATAAATTTCATAGTGTTCCCTCCAATACACAATTAGTTGGTTGAAATTATTCTATAATACAGTCATAAATGAATTATTAAATAACATGGGTGATTTTTTGTTATCTTATTCTTGTTAGGTTACGAAAACGTTTGAAATATTTTGAGGAGGATATAAGTGAAACTGCCTATAAAATGAGGGCTCCGGGAGTCCGCATTGGTAAAATAACAGGTAAAATTATTAAAGGTGAATCAGAAATAAATAACACGCGTCATGCTTCTTTGCGATTTTAACGCACTAATGAGCGAAATGACCCAAATGTTGTATGTTAATTTTGTGCTAAAGTGTCTCATAGCGCATACAATATTAGTAAAAGCTTGATAAACGATTGAATATTCAGAAATTAGCAACGTATGAGCAATAAAGAGCAACGAATGAGAAGTTCAGGCCATAAAAATGGTGTTAGCATTAAGATGCTCGAGCAAACGAAATCGTTTAAGTTACCAGTTAACCAACGTAAATCCAAATTATTGAGGAGGTTTTATGAAGAAAAGGAGAGTAATATCCACGTTTGGTGGGGTGATTCTTTCGGCTGTTCTTATGATGGGTTCCGCTGCAGTTCCTTCAGTGAAATCATATGCGGCTCCCGCTGTTAATCCTTATGGTGTCGTTCAGTCCGAGTTAAACTTCGGTACTTCCGGGGTAGAAGTAGTATCCGAAGGTGACGTTACATATATTGCAGGCCTTGAGGCAGGCGATTATGTAAAGGTTAAAGACATTAATTTCTCAAAAGGTCTTTCCGCTATAGCAGTTAATGCAAGATCCGGCGCTGTAGGCCTTGTTGAAGTATATCTTGATGCCGTTGACGGTGAAAAAATCGGTTCCGTTAAGGTAAGCAATACCGAAGGTGCTTTCAAACTTTCAACCGGCAATATGGCAAACGTTGAAGGCAAACACGATGTTTTCTTTGTAGGCAAAATCGGTAATGTGGACCTCGACTACTGGTTGGGTAAACCCGCTTCCACAGTTGACCCTGAACCCGAACCTGAACCTCAGCCCGAACCTCAGCCTGAGACCATTAATCCCTACGCTACAGTAGAGGCAGAGTCCGGCACAGGTGTCAGAACAGAAGTTAAGACCGAAGGTGACGTTACATACGTTTCCGGTCTTGCAAATGCATGCCTTGTTTCTTTCAAGAACGTTGAATTTGATGGCGTTAAGACCATCGGCGTTACTTACAGAACCACAGGCGTTGCAATCGTTGAAGTAAGAGCAGGCGGCATCGGCGGCGAGCTTCTTACCACACTCAGAATCGGCAATACCAACGGTGTATTTGAGACCAAGTACTTCAGCTTTGCTGACGTAGAAGGTACCAAGGACGTTGTATTTGTAGGCAAGTCCGGTGAAGTTGATTTCGACTCCTGGATTGCTCTTAAGGGACCCGTTAAACCCGACCCTCAGCCCGAACCTGAACCCGAACCCGAACCTGAACCTCAGCCTGAACCCGGTCCCGCTCCCACTGACCGCAAGCTTGAGTATCAGATTAACAGCTGGGGAACCGGTTACACGGTTAACTTCTCTGTTATGAATACCACTAACAGCGAAATCCGCGGTTGGAAGTTAAAACTTAACAAGAACGATGTCAAGATCGACTCCAGCTGGTGCGTAAAGGTTACCGAAGAAGGCAACTACTACGTAATCACTCCCGAAGACTGGAACGCTACCCTTTATGTTAATGGCGGCGCTTACTTCGGAATCCAGGGCTCCGGCGCAATCGGCAGCACTATCGATTATATTCTTGAGTAATACATAAAGCGCTTCATCATTTTATGATTGAGAATGCACTGACATAAAAAGAAAGCCCCCGAAAGGATATTAATCCCCGGGGGCTTTCGTGTGTCTGTTATTTGGTTTCGAGATTGAAGCCGAAGTATCTTACGGCGTTATTATAGGAAATGTCTTTAACCATCTCTGAAAGAATGTCTTCGTCATAAGGAAACTCACCGTCCTCAACCCACTGACCGAGAAGATTACAAAGAATACGTCTGAAGTATTCGTGTCTGGTGTATGAGAGGAAACTTCTTGAGTCTGTAAGCATTCCCACAAAGCCCGAGAGATTGCCGAGGCTTGCAAGGCTTAACATCTGACGCTCCATGCCGATTTTGTGGTCGTTAAACCACCATGCGGAACCCTGCTGAATCTTGGCAACGGCCGTGGAATCCTGGAAGCATCCGAGAATGGTGCCGATGGCTTCGTTGTCGTTTGGATTAAGCGAGTAAAGAATGGTTCTGGGAAGTGTGTTATCTTTATCCAACTCATTAAGGAAATTGGCAAGAGAGGTGGACGAGGTCTCTGACTTTATGCAGTCATAACCGGTATCGGGACCGAGGGTCTCAAACATGCGGGTGTTGTTGTTTCTTTTGCATCCGTAATGAAGCTGCATTACCCAGCTTCTCTTGTGGCACTGTCTGCCCATTTCAAGCATGAAGGCGGTCTTAAACTTAAGCTCTTCTTCAAAAGAAACTGCCTCGCCCTTTAAGCGCTTTGCAAAGATTTCTTCAACCTCCGCATCGGAAGCGGGGTTGTACATTACAAAGTCAAGGCCGTGGTCGGATACGCAGCATCCTTTTGAAGCAAAATAATCCATACGAACGGAAAGTGCCTTCTTAAGGTCGGCAAAAGAAAGAATCTTAAAGCCTGCAGCCTCCGAAAGCTTATCAAGATAGTCGGTAAAGTCGGGCTTTTCAATATTCATGGCCTTGTCGGGGCGCCATGCGGGAAGAACCTGTACGTCAAAGGTGTCGTCTGCCGCAATTTCATCGTGGAAATTGAGAGCGTCGATGGGGTCGTCGGTGGTGCAGATTAAGGTGACACCGGACTTTTTTATAATATTGCGAACGGACATGTCGGGGCTTTGAAGCTTCTTATTGCAAAGGTTCCAGACTTCCTCGGCGGTCTTTTCGTTCAAGGCGCCGTTGTAGCCGAAATATCTCTGAAGCTCAAGATGGCTCCAGTGATGAAGAGGGTTGCCGATGGCCTTGCCGAGGCATTTGGCCCATGCGATAAATTTGTCGTGGTCCGAAGCGTCGCCGGTAATGTATTTTTCTTCAACGCCGCAGGAACGCATGAAGCGCCACTTGTAGTGGTCGCCGCCGAGCCACACCTGAGTGATATTGTCAAAACGTCTGTCGTGAGCAATCTCCTCGGGATTGATATGACAGTGGTAGTCTAAAACCGGCATCTTTTCCGCAAAACTATGGAAAAGCTTCTGAGCCGTTTTGGTCTTTAACAGAAAATCCTTGTCCATGAAAGTATTCATACTCTTCTCCTTAAAATTCGTGCATTTGGCGCCTGAGGTGCCCATACGAATATATATAAATATTATACTTAATTTTTTCACATGGGTAATATTGCAAAAATTGCGGCAGGCTGGTCGTATATTGCTTTATGAGTCCTTTTTTTACCCGGTTTACCTGTCGCAGGCTTTTTAAAAACATGGTGACACTTCCGTTATTATAACTTATAATCACCATATGGAAAAAGAAAACTTCAGATTCTGCAGAAAATGTCTTACAAGAGACATGATTACCAAAGACGAATACTTTAAGACGCTGCAGGAACTTATAGAAAATATTCCGGAGGAGATTAAGACTCCCTCCGATTTATACGAGAAACGGCTCCGCACATGTACCGAATGCGAAAGGCTTACGGATGGCATGTGTGCCGCCTGCGGTTGCTACGTGGAATTAAGGGCGGCCAAAGAAGGAAATTCTTGTCCATATCGGTTATGGTAGGCTATAAATGTGTTGATATGGTAAGTCAGAGAGGTTAGAGGGGTTTATATGATTACATTTCAAACATTTTTACAATCTATCAGAAAGCAGAAGCGAGTGGATTTGGAGACTCTGGGAATGGGTATCTGCAGCTCAAGCTTTCTGTCAAGACTTGAAAGCGGAGACCGAAAGGCTCCGTATCTTTTGAGAGAGTGTCTTATGGGTCGTTTGGGAGTTTCGGGAGAAAACTTCTACGAGTATCTTCAACCCAAAGAATACAAGGCATGGAAACTCAGACAGGAAATTGCTCACAATTTTTTATTTGATGAATTCAGGGTTTTGGAAAAAAACATAGATAAATACGGAATATTCTTTAGTTCCGATGATGTTATTTCCAAGCAGTTTTATTTATATGTTCGTGCCGAGGCTATGGCAAACCGGGGCAAAAAATCTGCCGATACGTTGAAATTATACAAGGAAGCGGCGGAGTGCTCCATGAGCCATCTGGTTGAAGATTTTGATGCATATATCGATTCGGCGCTTTTGTCCATACAGGAATACAGTGTTTTGGTGAAATATCTCTTTGCGGAGATTGAAGGAGCAAAGAATGATGACTCCGAACGGGTCAGACTCCTTCTTTTAAAGCTGGTTGCGGTAATGGATAAAATTGAAAGCAATATTTCCGATGAGGATATAGCTTCAAAAATATACTCCATGGCTGTTGCTTGTTTCTCCAGAGGCATCAGAAAGTATTTCGAAAAAGACAGTACATTACTGTTTGAGGAAAAGGAAAGATGTTTTGAAGCCATAGCATTTTTAAGAAAAGCAAGAAAAACCTATTTCCTTACGGATATTATGGATGCCTTATGCACAAACGGCTGTTTGAATGAGTCCGAAGAGCGATACCTGCAGGAACTCGTGGAATATGTTAAGGCTATAGAGAGCGTCTACATAGATCACGGCCTTTCTATGAAAGCGTGCAATTCCAACAGCGCATACATATTGGTAGAAAGCGGTGCCTATGCCATAGGAGACATTTTGCAGCGCAGACGAAAGATGCTCAGACTTTACCAAAAGGACTTGTGTGAGGATATATGCACGGACAAGACTATGGCCAGAATGGAAAACGGTAAATGCGCCGTGCAGGACATTATTTTTAAGAACCTTTGCGAGCGTTTAAAGCTTGTGCCCGACTATGTTCACGGCGAGATAGTTTATGATGATCTTGGTACTTATGAAATATATAAGAAGGTCAAAGAAGCCGACAACGGCAAAAATATAGAAGAACTCAGAAACAATTTAAATAAGCTTAAAGATAGGATGAATCTTGAAGTTCTTAGCAACAGGCAGTGCTGGGAGCGGGCTTTATACAATATGAAACGTGAAAACGAAGAAATATCGGATGAAGAGTATTGTGACAATATCAGAAGACTTTTAAATCTGACGGTGGGGAATATCGATGAGATCGATTCAAAATGCGTTTGCTTTACGGATTCTGAGAAGATGCTTCTTCAGAATCTTGCTTTACGATACTCCGGTCCAAAGAAGCATTATCTTGACTTGATAGTTTCAGAACTGACGGATGACAGCGGAGATATTAAATTACTCATGCATTACCGCATCAATGCTTTTTTGCTTTGCTTTTATGCAAGTGAACTTGGCAACGAAAACCTGTATGAAGAATCTGATGCCATAAGCGACAGAATACTTCATACAGGCCTTCGTATCAGTTCACTCGGTTATGTGGGTGACTGCATTTATAACAAATACTGGAATGCCAAACAATTCGGGCCGGAGAACAAAAAGGCCCTTGCCCAATGCATAGCTTTAAGCAGATACTCTTATGATAAAAGAGATGAAGACTTTTATACATCCAAACTGATTGAATAGTATCTTATATAGTCTGGGTCTTATCATCATCATTATTATCATTATCTGCAAAGGTAGAGTAATCCGAATCTGCAATCGTGATTACTCTGTCGAGGTTCACAGAATAATTCTGAACCTTAGATACAGCCTGAACAACTATAAAACATACAAGTAAAGCTGTGATAATTTTTTTCATTTTTACCCCCATTCCCTTTCGTTAAGTTTTGAGATAACTATATAGTACAACCGCGTGTGTGACAAAATCAACGGACATTGTTGGCAACTTTTTTTGCCAACAATGTCCGTTGATTTTGTATGTAAAGGTTTATAAACTCGACTTAAGCACAAGGCATAAATTTTTGATTGTACTCAATGAGAAATAAAGAAAGCAGATTGAAAAAATGAATATATGTGTGATAACCGGAAGTAGAAAAGGTAACAACTCCAATACTTTTAGAGCTATAAGGGACATCATCGGAGAAATGAAAGATGATTTCAATGTTGATTATATTAATCTTTGGGAAAAGTGCATTACACCTTGCAGAGAATGCTGCTCATGCTTTGACACAGGGATTTGTCCCCTTGATAAAAGTAAGGGAGATGAGATGGCTTCCATTAAAGAGAAGATCCTTCAGGCTGACTATCTGATAATAGGTACCGGAGTTTTTTTGCACAATATAAATTCTGCGCTCAGTGTTTTCCTGGAACGAATTGCTCTTTGGACTCATCTTATAAAGCTTTTGGGAAAGAAGTGCACTATCGTAGTTTCAACTGCTTCCAACGGACACATGAACGTTGCGGGTTATTTGAATAAAATAGCAGGCTTTCTGGGATTGGAAGTTATTGAAATAGTGGTCTTCTCTCAGATGGAGTTTGTTAACCCCGAGTATTATCAATACCTTGTTAAGGAGAGTGCAAGGAAAATACGTGAAGGCGTATTAAACAAATACGAGGTGAAATTCACCGACAAACAGGAGGAATACTTCAAAAACATTAAACTATTATATGAACATAATGCTTTTTCGCCGTATGAAAGAGAATACTGGGCCCGACAAAAAGTTCTTGATTATGCTTCGCTGAATGAGTATTTTGAGTCATTTATAGTAAATAACTTAAAAAAGAAAGGAGATTATTATGAGCAAGAAACCTGTATCAAGATTTAGTGAGGAATCACTTTCAGCTTACGGCTGCGGTGATGTTTTAAGCGAGATTAATGAAAATGCAGATATTGTTACAAATGCCAGCGGCGGAACAACACCTGCTACACCCGCTACTCCGTATACTCCCCAGATTGGAGAAACGATAGCTACCCTTGTTATTCTTGTTTCCAAAGCGTATGACGATTTCAGCGCTAACCTCGGCAACCCCGGAAAATATTGTACTGCTACAGTAGAATGTCAGAATAACTGCCGTCACTAATTACAAGGAGGATATGCCTTCGGCCAAAAGGCCGAAGGCATAATCTGGATATGAAAGAATTATTTTGCGAAGAGAAAACCGAAAACGTAAACAGATACTGGATGAGACTTTTTCCGGAAAAGAAAAAGATAGAAGACATTCATGATATTTTAAATAAACTTTTGGGCATCAGTGTCGATTCACAGGGCATTTTCCTTAAGGATGACAGCTTTTTGCATAGATTTTACGCTTATGATGCCGGCAATCGATATTTATATATCGAAAACAAAGATAAGATTCTGCCGGATAATTGCGATGCATGGGCAGATGCATTGATAGACAGCATCGGCCTGTTTAATAAAGAGGACAAATACAAAAGAATTCTTAAAAATCCTATTGAGTTTTGGAATACCGTAAGGCTTAGAATACGCCGGGACATTATCGGTACATCATACAGAACGCTTTTGTTTGAAAGTAATTATAAAAGAGAAACAAAGGACACGACTCCGATTGAATATGCGACGTTCTTTTCTGAATATGAAGAGCTGTTCAGATTGTGCAAAGAAAGAGCGGAAGGGTATTACGATTTCATCACTGAAATTCTTGATGATTACCTTGAAGATCGGGAAAAAATAAAGAACAGATTCGGAATTAAGAGTGGAAAAATAGAGCAGATTTATGCTGACATGGGAGATACTCACTGCGGTTTTAAAACTGTGGCCAAAGTTAAATTTGAGGAGAGCATTGTTATATACAAGCCCAGAGACGTATCGGTTGATGTTGCATTCAATAAGCTCATTAAGCTTGTAAACGGCAAGTGGAATATGAAGTACAAACTAAAATATGCGGATGTGCTTGACAGAGGCTCCCATGGCTGGTTTGAGTTCATCAATTCCGTTAATGATGAAGTTGATTCGGGCAAATATTTTCATATGGTGGGTCAGCTTTTGTTTTTACTGTACATGCTTAATGCGACGGATATGCACTATGAAAACATTATAGCGTGTAACGGTGAGCCATATCTTGTGGACCTTGAGACAATTTTTACCGGCGGACTGTTCGGATATGAAAAGAGCGACAGCAAATGTGCGGTTGTGAAGGTTAAGGAAAAAATTGAGCAGTCTGTAAACAGGACAGGCCTTCTTCCTTTGAATATAAAGATAGGAGAAAGAAAACTGGATGTCGGAGGCGTTACGGGTAAAAGTGATCAGGTATCACCCATACGTTCCATGAGGATTAAAGACGGAAGCAACGGCCCGGAAATCGAGTATTATTATCCGACAATCGAAGGAAAAAACAATATACCGAAAGCGGTCTCCGACGTCACCGAATTTACACCCGATATAGTCGAAGGTTTTGAGGACGGATATAACAATTTCCTGAGACACAGAAAATCCGGCGTAACCGCTATAGAAAAAATATTTGCGGATACTAAAATCAGAGTGGTGATTAAACCGACAATGCTATACGGCAACCTTTTAAGCATAAGCCTTCATCCCGACTATCTCAGAACGCCGGCTGACAGATCCATTTTACTTTCCAGAGTGCTTTTGGGAAAGGAAAGGAACGAAACTATAGCCATTGATGAAGTCGAGCAGATGATGGATGGCCAGATTCCATATTACTATATGAAATTTGAGTCAAATAATCTGTATGAAGGCATGCATGACGCTGCAATCTACAAGTGCGATGTCTCTCCGAAAGAATTCTGGAAGGTTAAGCTTGATTCCTTGAATAAAGAAGATATGGCGGCGCAAATAGAAATAATCAGAAGCTCTCTTTTTTCTATTCGAAAAAGGAACGATGCGATTCATCCTAAGAGCGTGAAACCCGAGCACGACAAAAAAAGAGTGCTTAAAGAAATTGAGAAAAGAATTGCGGCAAGAAGCTTAACCGATGACGCCCAAACAGAAAGGTGTTACTGGGGAAGCAGCGTTCAACTGGTCGAGGATGATAACTGGAACTGTACCATAGACGGAATCGATATGTACGACGGAAATGCAGGCACGGCACTGTTTTATACCGTTTTATACAAAAAAACCGGAAAAGAAGAGTACAGGGAGAAGGCGGCACAGACCATAGCGCCGATTCTGGTTGCAATCAAAGAAAGCGATGAACAGTTTAACACAGGCTTTTTAAAGGGCGTAGGCGGATTCCTGGCAGTTCTGTACGAGATGAGAGGATACTGTATTTCCGTCGAAAAAGCTGATGAGGCAATAGACGCCATACTTGCCAAAGAAGACTTAAACTCCGAAGAGGACGATTTCGTTTTGGGAAACGCCGGATATCTTGCGGCACTTTCGAAAGCGTACAGCATTGAAAAAAGCCCTAAGCGCAAAATAAAGATTTTGGAGGTTGCCGAAAAATACGCTGACATTATTACCGGGCGTATCTGCTTCGAACAATCGGGATTTGCACACGGAATTAACGGAATAATTCCGTATATTTACAGATTCTACAAACTTTTGAGAAAGCCCGAATATCTGGAGTACGTAATATCTGCCATCGAGTATGAAAGAACCCATTATTTTAATAAAAAAGATGAGGACTGGAAATGTGGCATGGAAAACGGCAATTATGCTTATGCATGGTGCCACGGTTCACCCGGAATACTGCTTGGAAAACTCATGCTTGCAAAACAGGGCTTCAAGGATGCTCTTTTGGAAAAGGAAATGACTGTGGCCAAAGACAATCTTTTAAAAAAGGGTTTGGGACACGGACTGTGTCTGTGCCACGGTGATTTGGGAAATGCCATGATTTATAAAGCGTGGGCAAAAGAATGTGGCAATATTTACGATTTGAAACGATTAAACAAAATCGAAGAGAGCTTGCTCGGATGCCTTCTTGACGGAACCTGGGACAATGAGGAAAAATCTTGCAATCGTTTTAACGGATTAATGATTGGCTTATCCGGAATAGGTTTATTTCTGGCAACATTGGACAGTGAAACAACCTTAACAGACATGTTGCTGTAAAACTGGTAGAAAGCAATCTTATTGCTATTCTATATAACTCTTTATGAGAGATACGGGAACCGGGTCCATTCCCGTAATTTAAAAAGAAAGGAGAACAATCATGAAAAATTACAGAGAACTTGTAGGTGCTTTCGAAGAACAGGAAATCGATGAATTACTGGGAGAAGGCAACGTATCCGGCGGTACTACACCCGCTACACCCAGTTCCATCCCCTGCATTGAGGTTGGAATTAAAATCGTAACTGTTATCAGCGGCGCTGTTGCAGCTACCATGAACTTTGATGCATGTCCTTCTTCGGCATGTACCAAGAGTTGCACACCTAATTGCTAGGTAAAAGAGGAGAGGCGGATTATCCGCCTCTCCACATTAAAAGGATAAACTATGAATACTATTGAAAAGATCTGCGACAATCGAAAAAAATATTTCGGAAATATGTTTAAAGGCTTGCTTTCCGAGTGTAAGAAAGAACTTGCGCTTGTTATCGGCAACAAAAAATACGAAGAGATTATAGAAGACAGAGATGCCCTTGAATACGGCATTTTATTTGACTTGTACATAGAAATCAATAAGCATGTAATGCCTTTTTTAATACTTAAACTGCATGAGTATGCTGAAAATAAAGATGGTGACAGAATCAGGCTTTATGAAGAATTTGTCTCCAAACATGAATCGTATCTTGACAATCTTTTAAAATCAAAGCCGGTTTTGAAAAAAACCGTAAAACGCTCCATAGAAAGAAGAATAAGATACATCAAAGAGATACTTGATAACTGTAAAGAAGAATTTCCTTTGATTAAGATGATGATTGGCGGGGATGCCGGAATCATGGGAATAAGCATGTCTGACGGAGACAGCCACAACGGAGGAAAGAAGGTTGCCATTATTGAATTTAGAGACAAGAAACTTGTCTATAAGCCCAGAAGTATGGATCAGGACGCATTCTTTTACGAATGCGTAAAGACAATCAACATGTCTCCACAGACCAAATATTTAAATTATCTCCCAAGATTCATTTCGGGAGACGGGTACAGCATTCAGGAGTTTTTAAAGAATGTCAAAGGCGAAGAAGAGATAAATAAAGAGGCATATTATTACAGAGCGGGAGCCCTTCTTTCCGTATGCTATGCCTTGGACTGCAGTGATATACATTATGAAAATCTTATGGCGATAAGAGATTATCCTATAATAATCGATCTTGAAAACCTTATTCATCTTGACAGAAAACTGCCTGACATCGGTTCGGTTACAAGTATTGTTAAAGAATATAACGGCTCGGTGCTGGGAACCATGATGCTTCCCACGAATTTTATTTTCAGTGTATTTGACTTTGATATAGGCGGCTTGACGGGAAAGAATGACAAGTCGGAGAAGTGGAAACGCTTTTCTCTTGTTGATGAGGGAACGGCTGATATGCGATTTGAAAAGGGAACTTTCCAAATGGACAGCGAATCCAATCAGGCCACATCGGAGCAAACCGATATAAAGAAATACGCTCAAGCTTTGGTGGACGGTTTTGAGCAGGGTTACATCTGTCTTATGAACAATAAGGAGAGCTTGTGGAATTCCTTTATGTCAAAAAATATTTATATACGTCAGGTATTAAGACCTACGGCAGTGTATGCCAGAATGCTTTCGACCCTTGAATACCCTGAATACTATGAGTCCGAAGAACGTATCAGAACTTTTTTAAACAAGTTAAATACTGACGATGAAAAAGAAAAGATTGAAGCGGAAATAAAGTCCATGGAAGAGGGGGATATTCCTTTCTTTTGC
>JAEEGK010025803.1_pt1 | contig 12025 bp, 12 predicted proteins | sample 8958771 | NCBI WGS metagenome assembly JAEEGK01 (sample SAMN16246547, study PRJNA631951) | gut metagenome | biome: gut microbiome; feature: rumen; material: SC-attached | host: Bos | place: Iran: Karaj | collected 2018-10 | reverse complement strand
CTCCAGTATACACATCAATGCAGTATTACCCTGCAAAGATACTCATTCATTTCAAATCGTCAAAAGTTAAAATCGCTATAAATAACAAATATATAATAAATTACAAAATAAAATATAAAAATAACGCATCACTAGTATTCGTCAAAAATGAATCTATATGGTTGCCTTTTGCCATGTAACAACAATAATATGTGTAAATAGGCGTTATAAGTACGTGTTATGAATGGGCATAAGCACGTGGCAGAGGGACTTGCTGAGGGCTATTGCTGTTTTCTGTGTGATGCACTTGCTTAAGAAGATATACCATGAAGAAAGAAGAGAATAGAGATGAGGAGCGTCAGCGGAGGATGTTGCGCAGGGGGCGGCAATGGAGGGTGTTGCTCCGTGTCGGGGCAGGGCTGGTGCTGTTGTTGCTGCTGTACTCGATTGTGAAGAAGGGATGGATATGGTGTTGTATGCCGCTGTTCGGTTGATAAACGTGGATTGGGCAATGGATTGGATTTAAAATGATGACAAATGATTGAGGAATATGAATAGAAGAATAGAAATAATAAATGGGCCGAATTTGAACCTAACGGGTATCCGTCAGCCCGAGATTTACGGCACCGTCACCATGGAACAGATGGTGGCCCGCCTTCGCGAGCGTTTCCCGCAGGTGGAAATAGGCTATTACCAAAGCAATGTGGAGGGTGAGATTATCAACCGTCTGCACGAGGTGGGTTTCTCGGCCGACGGCATAGTGCTTAATGCGGGTGGCTACAGCCACACCAGTGTGGCTATCCACGATGCCATCGCCGCCATCACCACGCCGGTCATCGAAGTGCACATCAGCAACATCTTCGCCCGCGAGGAATACCGTCGCCACTCTTTGCTTAGCGATGTGTGTAAAGGGGTTATCTGTGGTCTTGGATTGGAGGGCTACCGCTTTGCCATAGAATCTTTCATATATAAATAAAAGCAGTGATGAAGCGTCTCGTAGCATTTGTGGTCTTGCTCGTGGCATCGAGCTCCCTTTGGGCAAACGGTGACCCAGTGGCAACGTATTGTGCCCTTACCCTCTCGCGCAATCCCGTCAAGGTGCATGTCCCCGAAGTGCAACTGAAAGACGAGCACCTCACAGTCACCCCTATGGGTCGCTACACTCTTGTGCGAGTCGAATACCTGCTGTGGAACAACAGCAAGAAAGACTTTGTCAACCTGACCTACGGCTTCCCGATAGACTATTACCGTCACGGCACAGACCGCTGGGCAATGACTGACGGCATCAGTGATGGTGTCGCCGAGGCGGGCTGGCGCGACAACTACGTGACCGAAGTACTCTTCACTCTCAATGACATCCAGCTTCCTTTCCAGGTCTCTGCCGATAGTGTATTGCACCAAGGGCAACCACTCCTCACTCCCGAGGAAGAGGCTAAAGACACGACTGGGGAACTCTTTGAATCGCGTTTGCAAAGCATTGATTACGCATACTACAAATATGAGAGCGACCTCATGCGCCGCTGGTATTACACCCGTCTCGACATTCCTGCTGGCAAGGCGGTCAAACTGGTGGTGCAATACCGCATCGAAAACCGTTGTAATGTGGGCAGAGCTCTCAAAGATGCACACCTCAGACTTCCCTATGGAAATTGCTCCTTCGCCTACGATTTCTCGCCTGCCGCCTATTGGGGAAACGGCAAGGCGGAGACCTTCGATGTGTTGGTCGATGTCTCGCATGTGCGTTTTATCCAACACCCTAATGATACAGCAGGCAGCGTTCCCGAAGGCCTCCTTATGCAAAGGCAGGAAGGCAACCGCTGGCGTTATACGGCGCGCAATTTTGACCTTGCCAAGGCCGAACCGCTAAGGCTGCAGTATTGGATAGAGGATGACCCCGCGCACCTCACCGACCTTTTTAACCATCGCATTGTGCCCGGCCGATACACTCTCACCGTCAGCGGTGCCGACCCTAAATATCCCACCGCCAACCTTTCAGATATGGATCTCGCCACTGCCACCGTACTCCGCCGTGACAGGAACGACTCATTATACATCACCATCCGTTTCAAGCAACCCACCAAGGTGAAAACAATAGTCTTCTACAATGGCTACACCAAGAGTGTCGAAACATGGCACGCCAACAGCCGCGTGGAATCCATGATGGTTTTCGACTCCTGCTGCGACCCATGGCATTCCCCTTTCTTCTGCGATTATTCCAACCCGACGCCCGGTCACTTTCAGGGTTGGTACTACATTCCCAAACAGCTCCGCGCCACTGCACCCGACGACTTCACGTGGCAGGGTCTCACCGATGCCGCCGAGATAATCCACATCTCCGATTATTATGACAGCTACGTATTAGAGGAATTGCATTTTGCCATTGCCGACATTGCCAAAGGCAAAAAATATAGCGACATATGTGTCTCTGAAATAATACTTTTAGGCGAGTAAGCGAATTTTTTTTTCAAAAGGCGTGTAAGATTTGGCACCCTTTTGCGACTACAAGGCATGAACAGTGAAACAAAACAATTCGAATCCGACTATCTGCCTTTGCAGCCTGCCATGCAGCGCATGGCCGAGAGTCTTCTCCACGACGAGCAGGAAGCGGCCGACGTGGTGCAGGATTGTTTTGTCACCCTTTGGAACGACCGTCGCAAGCTACGCCAAGTAACCAATCGCGAAGCGTGGTGCATTATGCTGGTAAAGAGGCGTTGCATAGATGCGTTGCGCCGCCGGCACCCCACTGTCGATATCGATTCGGTGATGAATCTGGCCGACGAACCGGTTGAGGACGACCACCGTCTGACTTTGGCTCTCCGTTTTATAGACCGTCTTCCTGAACGGCAGGCACAGGCTGTGCGTCTGCGCCATTTCGACGATGCCGACACCCAGACCATTGCCCGCACCATGAATATTAATGAAGGGAATGTATATACCATTCTCTCACGAGCATATAGTTCACTAAAACAAATGATTCTGGATTATGAAAAAGAATAACGACATACCTACGCTTGAGCAGCTCCTTGCATCGGTAGAGCATGCGGGACGCGATGCCCGTCGCCAGAAGCAACTGGCGGAGATGATAGGGCATATGGCCGCCGAGGAGGCTTCGAAACGCCATCGTAGTGTCCGACTCTGGACAGTGCGCTTTGCCGCAGCAGCCACGGTCACGCTATTTGTGGTAACCTCGGTATGGAAATTGGCCAATCCTTCGCCTTCGGCAGGGGTGAAGGTGGCGCAGGCTCCGGTTGACTGTATCCCGAAGTTGCCGGTGCCCACGATGGTGCCTTTGCAGCAGGCGACAAAAGCTCCGGACAAGCCGTTGAATATTCCCGTTCGCAAGATACGGGCAATGGCTGCGATGTCCGTGGCAGAAGAACAGCCTATTGAGGTAGAAGTGGCAGCGGTGGAGCCAGCGCCAGTTTTCCCCGTCATGGAGGAGGCCATAGCCGAAGCAGTCGTGCAGGAAGAACCCATGCCGACTGTTGAGGAGGAAGAGCCAGCCGTTACTGACATGGAGCCTGCAGCCATGGCACAATCCTCACCTACACAAAAGCCTAAGCAGGAGCGCCGAGGTTTCTTCAGCCTGTTCCGTGCCGAACCCAGCCTGATGGACGGCACTATGTTAGCCTTTAATATCTTATAACCCGATAATAATTACATAGCATGAAACACATAGCAATCATTCTCATCCTCCTTGGTATGACGTTCGGAGGGCAAGCCCAACAGAGCGACACCCTTCCCGACACCTGCCAGTCGCGTCAGGCAGAGGTCTCCCTAACCCTTGGCATCTCGGCCGGTGCCTCGTTGCACTTTGGCAACAGACTCTCGCCATACTACAGCAAATATGGCTTCTCGCTGCAGCTTCCGCTCTTGGTGCGCTGGAACATGTCCCCCCACTGGCAGCTCAATACAGGTCTGCGCTACGATTTCACCTGGAATCCGCTCTACTACAACGTTGCGTTTTCCGGCACCTGGGATGACGGCGACGTCCGTGGACTGCAGTTTATGCAAACGCCCACCACCACTACCCAGAAGGCATATACCTACATCAGCCACTTAGGCATCCCCCTCGAGTTGAAGTGGTACCCCGTGGCGCAGAACAAAAAGGCGCTGAGCCTCTCGCTCGACCTCTTCGCCGGATATGCGGTGACGCGCTACATTGACATCAGCAACAAGCCATCGCCGAGCATCCACGATAATAATGCCAGTCACGACATCCTCCATTCTTCCGCCATCCAGCCCTGGAAAGTCGAAGTAGGGTTCACCCTTTCCACCGACCTTATCGGCCTGACCCACGGGGTGCGACTCTTCACCAACCTGCTGCCCACCTACAAGGACCCCACCACGGGCGAAAAGATTTACACCTCGGGCATCACCCTGTTCCTTTGATGAAACTATTATAAATCAACTCGGAGAGGTGTGACTATTAATAACACCGTACAAGCCGTAGGTGCAGTGCGGTGACTTAAAAAACAAGTGCGTCCCGAAGGGACGCGACAATGAAAAAAAAGATTCCACTATAATAAAACAAGTAACTAACATTCAAAACCAATCCCATAATGAAAAAACATCCTACCCACAGAAACCTATCGACATTCTCTGCCCTACTTTTCTTTGCGGCTATGACCTTCGTGGGCGCGACCACCGCCCACGCACAGGACACTGTCAATCCCCTCATCTCCACCACAGGACCCAATGTGCTTGGCTCCGGCCACATTCAGTGGAACACCGCCCTGAAGTGGGACCATTTTAAGACCGTCTTCAAAGAAGACATCTATGGAGCCAACACCGACCTCCGCTTTGGCATAGGCAGTCGGGCAGAGCTCACGCTGGGCGTTAAGGCATACCATGACGACTACAATTCTTATCCGGGTAATTCTTATGTTTACAATTCCTATCAGGATAATATCATCGGCACTGTAATAGACGACAGGTATCTCTTCGACAACAATACAGGCATCGCACCCTCGGTGGGTGCCCGGCTGCTGCTCTACGAAGGCAAGGCCTGGCTACCAAAAGTGACTTTCTACACCTCCGTGGCGCTGGCCACTATTACCGGTCGCCAATGGACTGCCGACGAGACGCTTGTCCAGCCCACTATCGGGCTGAGTTTCCGCAATAACCTGGGTAAAGGCTGGATGCTGGACTACACCCTTGATTTCTCATGGAACAGGCATTTTCCGCGTCAAGACTATTACCCGGCAAGCCTTTCTGTCTTTGCCCGCTGGTTAGCCACCGACCGTTTGCTGCTCAGCGCCGGCTTCAGCACACCTGGCTGGGCGGAAATCTTCAAGGGAGTCTTTGAATTGCGCTATCTTGCCACACCCAATCTGCAGCTGACGTTGCAGGGCGGTTTGTCGGGCGGCTCCGGGATGGGATTCGATAGGTCTACATTCGAGACAAATCTCCTTGCAGGCGTCAGCTGGATGCTGAAATAGCCACTGCCTCATTGCCGAAATATTTTAATATATCTGTAACTCCGTTTTTAACATATATCATTCAACCAAGAGGGGTCGTCAAAGGGGTCTAATCACCGAGGTTCCTTCGACGACCCTTCAACGACTCTTCAGGTAGTCCGTTGCCTGACGCTGGACAGATGTTTTTGAGGTGTGGAAGTGGAACCGTTTTTAACAAAAAAAGCTTTTTTAGTCGGTAATTGGGATTTTATTTGTATCTTTGCAGATTATTTGCAACGAATTCATCATTGCATCAGTTTAACACATAGTTTAATCAATAAAAAAGTCATGAAAAAAACAAGATTCGTTATTTTGGCTGTTTTGTTTGCTTTTGCCTGCAACAGCGCGAATGCCCAGTTCCTTAATCTTGCCAACAACAACCAGCGTGTTACTTTTGGTTTCCAGCTTGGCGAGGCTGGTTTGCAAACCGACTATCAAGACTTTGGCTGGGGTCTCAGCGCGTCGATATGTGGTGTGTATATTGATTTCCTTCTTTCCCCGCCGCAGCATAAGAACGACCATCATGTCAACAACACCCTTTGGCAGGACGATGAGGCTTTCACCATCAATGTAGGCTACCAGATTCCCATTCTCCCTTGGTTGCGCATAGCTCCTATTATTGGTTATTGCCAAACAAACTACGGTATCACCGATATGAGCACTGTGAACATCCATGTCAATGAGGGCTCACATCGCGGTAGCATCTATCACGACTACTATCCGCAGAAACGTTTCCATGAGTTCAACTATGGTGGCGGTCTCTTCCTCCAGCCTTTCAAGTATGTCGAGATATATGGTGTGTACACCGTGCGTTCTGTTTATGGTGGTATCAGTCTGAATCTGACAGCTCTGGCTGACAAAAAGTAGACAGAATATCAGCCGGAATACCTTTTGACAACCTCCAATAATTACATTGCTATGCAATGAGAATTCATGGTAATGCTCTTTTTAAAACATGAATTATCATTAATTGTCATGAATTTATAGTCATTACACGGTAATTCATGTTAAAATATCCAGTAATAATTATCATGAATGCCCCTTTCGGGGGGCAATATTTAGAGATTACCTGCTTCAGCCCCGCCGTCCCAGCGGGGCTTTTTATTATCCGCAAGACTTTCCCTTTTTGGTGTATCTCATTTTTTGTCAATTCGAAAAAAAGTTGTATCTTTGCAACGTCAAACACCCCGAAGCCCGCAAGGGTAAGGGGTGGGCGACAAAAAAACGATGGATATGCAACAGGAAGAAGTAGTCGAACGTATTAAGGCATTTGCCCAGCGAGTGCTGCCGGAAGGCAGTTCGCTGTGGTTGTATGGCTCACGGGCACGGGGTGACGCACATCCCGATAGCGACTACGACCTTCTTCTTCTGCTTAACACAGAGCGTATTACCGACGAGGATTATGAACATTATGTTTACGACCTGTTCTTAGAAGGGTTGGACTGGGGGGCTGAAATAAACACCCATGCCTATCCCCGCCACCGATGGGAGTCGTGGTCATTCTCCCCTTTTTACAAAAATGTAGAACGAGACAAAATAGTTTTGAAATGAGTTTATCCGACGAAGAACGCGACATTGTTGTACGCATAGAAATTGAGAAAGCTCGCCGAGCTTACGAAGAGGCTTTGGTACTGCTGGAGAAAGAGTTCTGGAGTGGTGCTGCAGGCCGACTTTATTATGCAATCTTTCATGCCGTGAGTGGACTGCTGATTTCTGACAAGCATCAAGTCAATAGCCATAAAGGCTCGCACATCCTTTTCTCCAATTACTATATCAAGACAGGTGCGCTGCCTAATTCTTTCGGAACGTTATATTCTCAATTGGAGTCGATGCGTGAGGAAAGTGAGTATAATTGTACCTATGATGTGGATCCGGATGACCTAAAACAGCGGATTGCACCAGCCAAACAGATGATTGATACCATCGAACAACTAATCAAGTCGTCTCAGCGGTAGACCAACTGTTTTCCGTATTACCACAATTAGAGCAATGAATTGAGCGCGAAGCAGCCAAATGCCTCCTGCAATAATTCATACGTTTAGCATTATTTTTTTGCCAATTCAAATAATCTTTGTAATTTTGCAAACGAATTGTAGTAAAAAAATGAACGGGCAGATATACGAACAAATAAGTGAATACTTTGCCACCCAGCCAGTGCTGAAGGCGTGGGTATTTGGCTCTTTTGCCCGTGGCGAGGAGCGTGAAGATAGCGACATCGACTTGATTGTGCGGTTTGACCGTGAGAATGCGAAAGTAGGGCTATTCAAGTATGCTGCCATTGTTCTCGACTTAGAGAAATTGCTCAACCGTCAAGTAGATTTGGTAGAAGAGGGCGCCCTGCTACCTTTTGCCGAACGCACTGCCAACAAAGATAAGAAACTGATATATGAGAGTTGCCTTACACGTCATTCTGTATAACAGTCCGTGTACGATTCGTGGTAATCTATGTTTTTTCAGAGGAAAAATGCAATAATCGTCCCGTTGAGAAGGATAATGCCTTGTGCGGACTCCTTGTATTCAACGAGGCGAATAGTGGAAATATCTTGATTGCCTTTGCCCCCAATACAGGCAAAGGCAAACTTTTTTTGTCTAGTTTGGAAAAAAGTTGTAATTTTGCACCGTCAAACACCCCGAAGCCCGCAAGGGTGATGGGTGGGTGACAGGACATATAAGAAAGACGTTGTAACAGCGTTTTATCTGCGGCTCTGTTGAACTTCGCAACTTCATCTTTAGCTTCGCAATAACGCAATGTACTACGTCCATGGTTGGTGTATAGTATTCATACTATATCCACAACGCGTGGGCTTCGGCATTGCTTATTCTAGGCTAAAGGGCGATGCGAAGGCCTAACAGAGCGGGATAAGCAAAGTAGCAGATTCCCGCGCTTCTTTTTTATATACCCTACAAAAAGATAATTGTGCATTATGAACCTATTACTTAAGGAGTAATTGAACATTAACACTTGATTGTTTAACAATAAAATATCATGATATGGGAGAAAAAAATATTATTTCAGAGTGGTGCTTAGATGGTTCAACAAGAAAAGTAGAACTATGCGGGTTGTTATCCAAGAGCTATGCAGATTCTTATATTAGTACTATGGTTGAAGCCGCCCTAAAACGAAGGGTTTATTATAATGGTGATGGACTAACTGAGTATTCTGATGGAACAAAAGTCAGTTATTGGGATGCAAAATTTGTAAAGTTTACTATTGATAAGAAAACAAAAGATAATGAACCAATAGTTGGATGGTTCAGCCGTCGGAATCTAATGAATGAGAAGTTCGATTGTCTTCATTGGGGGAAAGAAGAAGATTTTACACGTTCGATAATGGAGAGCAGATGGTTTACAATAGGTTCAATGTATTTTGATACGTTTGAAGATGGGTATAATTTTCTAGAAAGACTTGCTTCACTTACACCTATTGAAAAAGAAAAGGACTCTACTATTAGAAGAGATTGTTTAGGAAAGAGTCTGGCAGAGACCCTTAATCAAATACTTCTCGAATGGAAAAAAGGGAATGGAGGACTGACCTTTTCTAGTGATGAAGCGGTAGTCTATTTCAACTCAAATATCCAGAATGAGAGAGCTCAAGACATCTATATTTATGGAAATGTGGATAAAGCTAATGGTAATATAAGAATCCATAACCCACAAATAACGCTGACTCCAGAAGACTTATCGTGGTTTAGAAAGAAAAAGCTGTCATTTCGAATAAATTAGTTAAGGGAATCAATATTGAGTAAAAGTAGAAACTACAATAATTGTAAAATAAAACAAGAACATTTTCAAATCATGAAACGATTATTATCATTTATCGCCTTTATGGCAGTTGTACGGAGTTTATTTGCCTATGCTTTCTCAGATGTAGCACCCAATGGACAAACCTTATATTATAATTATCAAAATGGCAGTTATACAAATGTAATTGTCGTTGGAGGAAGTTCGCTAACAGGGAATCTTATTATTCCAAGCAGTGCATGGAGTTACAGTTATAGAACTGTTGTCGGTATTGATGCTTCTGCTTTTTCGGGTTGTACAGGATTGACGTCTGTGACGATACCGTCTTCGGTGACAAGTATTGGTAATTCAGCATTCTCAGGATGTACTGGTTTGACATCGGTGACGATACCGTCTTCAGTGACAAGCATTGGAAGCTATGCATTCTCAGGTTGCACGGGTTTGACATCGATGACGATACCGTCTTCTGTGACAAGCATTGGGAGCGGTTTATTCTATAATTGCACGGGTTTGACATCGGTGACGATACCGTCTTCTGTGACAAGCATTGGGAGCGGTTCATTCTATAATTGCACGGGTTTGACATCGGTGACAATACCCAACTCTGTGACAAGCATTGGAAATGAAGCATTCTCAAGTTGTACGGGTTTGGCATCGGTGACAATACCCAATTCAGTAACAAGTATTGAGTATAGAGCTTTTTATAATTGTACAGGTCTCACTTCTGTGAATTATAATGCAATTTGTTGTATCTCTGCCGGTGTAACACCTACTTCTCCGGCATTTGCAGGATGTACTAATATTTCTACATTTAATTTTGGGAGTAGTGTTACTAGAATACCTTCATGCTTATGTTCAGGACTCAGTGGATTGACATCGGTATCAATGCCAGCCTCTCTGACCATTATTGGTGATTATGCATTCTATGGCTGTAGTGGGTTGACATCAGTGACAATACCCAATGCTGTAGATAGTATTGGCCTTTCGGCATTCTACGGTTGTACAGGATTGACGACAATTAATTTCAATGCCGATAGTTGTACTTATGTAGGAAAGATTACATATTTAGGATATGGAGATGTGTATGCTTATTATGCATTTAAAGGATGTAACAATGTGACCACAGTGAACTTTGGTAATAATGTTGTTTTAATACCACCATATTTATGTTATGAACTTGGCCTAATATCTGTCACGATTCCTAACTCTGTTACTAGGATTGGAAATGCGGCATTTTATGGTTGCAGCGGATTGTCATCATTGGTAATTCCTAACTCAGTGACTAACATTGGTGCTAGGGCTTTTTCTGGCTGTACTGGGCTGTTGTCAGTATCATTGCCAAATTCTTTGACCACTATTGGTAATGCTGCATTCTATAATTGTACAGGATTGACATCACTGACAATACCAACTTCGGTCATTAGCATTGGTGACTCTGGCTTTTCCGGCTGCACAGGCATTAGATTGTTGGAATTTAATGCTGATAGTTGTATATATATGGGTTCCTTTTCTGGCTCGTCGTATAATTATGCAAGAGCCATTTTCAATAACACCGATATTAGAACAATTAATATTGGTAGCAACGTGAAGAATATTCCTGCATATACTTTCTATAGGTGTAATCATATAACTTCTATTACAATTCCTGAATTAGTAAGCAATATTGGAGTTCAAGCGTTTGATTTATGTACAAATTTGGATACAGTTAATTTGTATCCAATAGTGCCGCCGTTAGTAGGAAGTAATACATTTCCTTCAGGAGTATATTGTTATAATGTCCGTTGTGATGCCTACAATGCATACTATAATTCAGTGCAATGGCTTACTTACAGAAGTTCTTTGATGAGATATTATTATCCCAATATAGCAGTCAATGTTTCTTCGTGTAATCCTTCACAAGGAACAGCTACTAAAGTACTGCAAAGTGGTCATGAAGTGTCTTGTGACTCTTTGTGCATAATAAGGGCAACAAGTAGTTTCGGTTATCGTTTTGATCACTGGAGCAATGGTAGGACAATGAACCCCGATACATTACATCTTATAGGGGATAGTGCTGTTGTGGCGTATTTTGCAAAGAATCAGTTCGGTGTAGTTGGTGTGTCTAGTAATACAGACCAAGGATATGTTTTGGGTAGCGACACGGTAGATTATCTTGATACAGTTGTACTGACGGCAGTGGCTAACCATGGCTATGTGTTTGACTATTGGAGTGATGGGGCAAATGAAAATCCACATTCGGTTGTGGCTAATGGAAATAGAACTATTACTGCGTATTTTGTACCAGCACAGTTTTCGCTGTCTGTAATTTCTTCTGATTTGAATATGGGTACAGTGTCTGGCGGTGGAAATTACGACTACCAAAGTAATAGAACAATTCGAGCAATGGCTAATACAGGATATCATTTTACGCAGTGGAATGATGGTGATGCCAATAATAACCGTACAATTACTTTGACACAAGATACCTCTTTCACTGCATACTTTGCTCCCAATCAGTATACACTGACATTGCAAAGTGCAGATGAGTCACTTGGGATAGTGACGGGTGGTGGGGAATATGTTTATCATGATACTGTTACAATATCTGCCACAGCCATAGCACCACATTATCATTTTGAACGTTGGAGTGACAACAACACAGAAAATCCAAGGCAATACGTCATTACAGGAAATGCCACATTGACAGTGTATTTTGCACTAGATGTACATTCTGTGGTGGTACAGGTGGACGATATGGCTCATGGTACAGTTTCAGGGGGTGGTAATTATACTTACGGATCTGCCGCCACAATATCAGCAGAAACACCCTTTAGTGGTTGGGTATTCTCGCATTGGAGTGATGGTGC
>JAEEGK010025800.1_pt1 | contig 12026 bp, 9 predicted proteins | sample 8958771 | NCBI WGS metagenome assembly JAEEGK01 (sample SAMN16246547, study PRJNA631951) | gut metagenome | biome: gut microbiome; feature: rumen; material: SC-attached | host: Bos | place: Iran: Karaj | collected 2018-10 | reverse complement strand
GAAAAATCTAATCTTATTATGAAAATTGATGATTTTGTACTCGCTACCGCTATGAGAGAATTTCAGCCAGTACTTCAGAATAGTGAAAATGACTTAATAATTTCCATTAATGTATCTGCAAAAACAATGTGTACTAAAGGTTTTGCTCAAAAAATCAAAAATCTGATTGCAGAAACTCACTTCCCTCCTGAAAATCTGGAAATTGAAATTACAGAATATTCGTTTGCTGAATCTCCGGATACTACAATTGCAAATGTAATTGCATTGCGCGACATGGGTGTTCATATTGCACTTGATGATTTTGGAACCGGTTATACTTCAATTAAACAGCTTATGTCTCTTCCAATCAGTCTTCTTAAGATTGATAAAACTCTTATTGATGATATTGAAACAAACCAGACTATGCGCGACATGGTAGACTCTGTTATTTACATGGGCCACCTTATGAACTGCGAGGTTATTTCTGAAGGTGTTGAAAAGGAAGATCAGATTGATATTCTGAGAGAACACAAATGCGACTTTATTCAGGGCTTTGTCTGGGGCAAGCCTATTGATTTTGAAGACGCAAAGAATATGTGCTCGCAGGAAGAGTTTGGGATTTAGATGCTAGATTGCCACGCCTTCGGCTCGCAATGACGTCATTGCGAGGAGCCCGACAGGGCGACGTGGCAATCCATTATACAAATCTCACCAGATTACATTCCGGTAAATCTACAATTTTATGCTCTTTTATTTCTAAGCGAACCAGTTCCCCCTTCTCGTTTTCGGTGCGGTAAAGGCCGTCAGGTGGGAGAAGCTGCGCACTTTGAGGGTCGCGGCGAAGTGCTGCAATATCAATTTCGTATGGACGTTCCAGAAGTTCACATGCAGTGGTAAAAAAGCCGCGGCTCAGCATTGTTCTGATGTATGAAGAGCTGATTCTTTCTTCTTCATCAGTTCCTTCCTTAAAATATACCGGGTCAACAAAAACAGTTTCTACATTATTCTTTTCTGCCCAATAACGGATAGCCTGAGCATCTGTAGCTCCCTTAAAACCGCAACGGAAATCAATTCCTTCTGCTAAAAGCTCCATATTACACACATTCAAAAGGATATTCAGATAATCAGCACCCATCATGCTGGCAAAAGAATCATCAAAATCTACAATAATGGCAAAATCAATTCCAAGCTGCTCAAAAAGACTAAGGCGCTGATTCAATGTTGTGAGATCGCCCTTATAATCATTACTATGTTTTATACCTGGCAGCGGGCGCGCAAAAGTAACAACCCCGGCCGAAAGCCCCTTAGCACGGCAGGCATCAATAAGAGCAGACAGCAGCTTACGATGTCCCTTATGCAGGCCGTCAAAACAGCCCGTAGAGATTCCGGTTTTCGGAAAATTTTCGTTTGAGTCACCGTTTAATATTGCAAGAATATCATTCCATGTGTAAATTTTCATAATTTATATTATAACACTTTACTAATAAATAAAATAGTTATATAATAATTTAGTAATAATAAAGAACTTTAATATAATTAAAGGAGCAATAATATGGCAACTAAAAAATTGGACTGGGGCAACTTGCCTTTCGGCTACATGGAAACTTCTAAAAGTTATGTAGCAAACTGGAAAAACGGTGAATGGGATGAAGGAAAATTGACTTCTGACCATACAATCAAAATCAACGAATGTGCCGGCGTATTGCAGTACGCACAGACCTGTTTTGAAGGCCTTAAAGCATATACAACTGAACACGGTGATATCGTAACTTTCCGCCCAGACTTAAACGCTGAGCGTATGGAAAACTCTTGTAAGCGTCTTGAAATGCCAGTTTTCCCAAAAGAGCGCTTTATTGAAGCTGTTCTTCAGACTATTGAAGCAAACAAGGATTGGGTTCCACCTTACGGAAGTGGTGCAACTCTCTACATCCGTCCATATATGTTCGGTTCTAGCGCAGTTATTGGTGTAAAGCCAGCTGAGGAATATCAGTTCCGCATTCTCGTAACTCCTGTAGGACCATATTTCAAGGGCGGAGTTAAACCTATTAAGGTTCGCCTTTCAGACCTCGACCGCGCAGCTCCACACGGAACTGGTGATATTAAGGCTGGTTTGAACTATGCTATGTCTTTGCACAACATTGTAGACGCTCACAAGTGCGGCTATGCAGAAAATATGTACCTTGATCCTGCTACTCACACCTATCTTGAAGAAACAGGTGGAGCAAACATCATCTTCATCAGCAAGGATGGAAAGCTTGTTACTCCTAAATCTGACTCTATCTTGCCGTCTATTACAAGACGCTCTCTTGTAACTGTTGCTAAAGAATATCTCCACATGGAAGTTGAAGAGCGCAAAATTAACAAGAATGAACTTGGAAACTTTGTAGAATGTGGTCTTTGCGGAACTGCTGCTGTTATTTCTCCAGTAGGACAGATTGATGATCACGGAAAATCAATCATCTACAATGGTGGAAAACAGGAAATGGGTCCTAAGCTCAAGGAAATTTATGAGACCTTGACAGGTATCCAGATGGGCCGCCTCCCTGCTCCTGAGGGTTGGGTATACACTATCTGATAAAATCGGACAGCGGTTCAAATCATACCATAAAAAAAAGCCCGGGGTTACCGGGCTTTCGATTTTAGGCTTATTTTACCTTACGCAGGAACGCATCCTTAAAGCCGTAGCTCTTAAATCTTTCAAGCACAACCTTATATTCATCCATTGTAACAGGTCCAATGAGAACCTGCTTTGTCTTACCACCGGCCATTGGAACGAGGGTAATCGGATAATTGCTTCCATACTTATTGATTACTTCAAGAATATTTTCATCGCTTCCATAAGCCGCAATCTGAATATAGTATTTACCAGATTCAAGCTGACTAAGGCTTGGAACAATATACTTATCATAAGAAGTTGCATTGCTGGCAGCCGGCTTTGTTTCTGCTGGACTTGCTGGAGCAATTTCAGCAAGAGGTTCTTCAACTGTAGAATAAAGAGGTGTTTCAGGAACCAGAGTAATTTCTTCATCGATTGATTCAAGTTCATCTTCAGAAATTACATCTTCTACCTCGTCGCTGTCTCCCTCTGGAGGATTAGAATCTGCTGGTACAAGAACTATTGCTTCATATTCTTCTACATCTGCATTTACGCTTTCTTCTGGAAGTGCTTCAAGTTCATCTTCATTGAAGGCTTCTTCTGCAGGAGCCTCTTCCTCTGCTTCAGCTACTTCTTCTACAGGAAGTGCCTCAGGGCTTTCTTCTGTAAAGGCTTCTTCAGCAAAGGTCTCTTCAGCAAGGGCTTCATCAAAGGCTTCTTCTTCCGGTTCTTCTATAGCAGCCTCTTCTTCTGTTTCTGCAGGAAGTTCATCAAGTTCTTCTGAATCAAAGGCTTCTGCCTCAGCTTCTTCTTCAGCAAAGGCTTCTTCTTCAAGAGCTTCCTCTGGTTCAGCTTCTGCTGTATCAGCTGCTTCTTCTATTGTTTCTTCTGCAAATTCTTCTGCTTCAGGAAGTTCGTCTGCTTCAAAACTTTCTTCCTCAAAAGCTTCTTCTGCGAGCTCTTCAGGCTCTTCAGCTGCAAATTCTTCTTCTGGAAGAGCTTCATCTTCGAAATCTTCTTCGATTACAGCTTCGTCCTCTTCTGCTGCAGCTTCTTCCAAAGCAGTTTCCTCTGGAACTGCTTCATCAAGAGGAGCCTCTTCTACAGGGGCTTCGTCTGTAGCTTCATCAAAGGCTTCTTCTTCGATTTCTGTTTCAGCAGTATCATCAAATGCTTCAGGCTCTTCAACTGCATCTGCAAGAAGTGGGGCTTCGGCAACTGCAGCATCAGCATTCACTTCAGGCTCTACAAAGGCATCTGAGTTTTCTTCTGCTCCAATTGATTCAAAGCTTTCATCATCCCAGTCTTCAATTTCTGCGGCAGACTTTGAAATAACTGCATTGCCGTAAACTCGCTCATCCTGTCCAGAACGCTTGGTGATTTTTACGATATTATTTGAACCGCGGTCAATGCCAATGGCATCAGCGGCTTCAGGAGAAAGCATAATTGCAACCCCTTCTGAAGGATCAAGCGCACCAATTACCAGCAGGTCAATTGTTGTATCACCCGCAATATTTGTCACACTGATTATATCACCAGGAAGGTAGCCTACAGTTTTGGCGAAAAGTCCCTGTGGGAAAACTCCACTATCAACAACTACAGCCCTTCCATCTAAAGAAGGACTGAACGATGCGAACATTAAACATCCCGCAGTTACTACCAGAATCTTAAAAATGCTTTTGATTTTATTTTTCATACCCCTACCCATCCTTAGGCTTTATATGCTTTTAATGCTTTACTGATTTCATTTACTAAATCTGACGAAACCTTGGCCAGATTATTTTTCTTTGTGCGGTCAATTTTGATATCTGTAATCTTTTTGTCCGCTATTTTTTTACCGGTCTTTATGGAAGTAATTGAAAAATCAATCTGATAAAGATCGGAATTTTTACTTAAGGTTTGTTCGGTTCTTACGTAATAAAGCTTAATCTGGATAAAATAATCAGAATAGCCGTTAAAGGCATCATTCTGTCCGATTTTATAAAGCTTTTCATCCTGTAATTCTGATTCAGAAATTGCCGCATCAGAATTGGTAACTATATAACCGTACTCAAAAAAGTTATTGAGAACCGAATCTTCGATTGTCATTGAATCTTCAGAAACACTGTCCTGGCTTTCGTCATGCTGCACAATCTGAAAAGAGATTTGATTAGCAAAACAGAAGGAAGCGCAGAAAATCAGAATTAAAAGAAGACTTAATCTTTTGAGTTTCCCCATCAAAACACCCCTGTCGGAAGACAATACTCCGACTCTTATTATTTTAATCGGTGAAAAATAAGGTCGGGTTTAGAGATTTTTATGACAAATTCCTTCTATTGTGCTAAAATAATATAAAGGGTTGGGACATGGAAAAACGAATCTACATCATTGGCGCAGGCTTTGCCGGACAAACCATTGCCGATGATATTAAGCGCAAAAAAATCTTTGGAAAAGTAAATGCCTTTATTGATGATAATAAGGACCTGATTGGAACTACAATTGACGGAATTCCGGTTCTTGGCCCGATCAGTGGCGTTACCTCCATTCTTTCTAATTCTGATTTAGACGAAGCAATCATTGCAATTCCTTCTGCCCCAACCGAAAGAATCCGTGAAATTTACGAAACCCTTACCCAGAACGGCTTTAATCATATTAAGATTCTCCCTGGAATCAGCCAGGTAATCGAAGGAACAGCCCACCTTGTTCAGACCCGCGAAATTGACCCGCTTGATATTCTTGGCCGCACCCCGGTAACCATTTCCTTAAAGGAAAGCCTGGGTTACCTGCGTGGAAAACGAGTTTTTATTACCGGTGCCGGCGGTTCCATTGGTTCCGAGCTTGCCCGTCAGCTTTTGAGCGGCGGTGCTGAGCGTCTTTATCTTTTTGGTCATGGTGAAAATTCCATCTGCGGCATATACCGGGAGCTCCGCCTTTTGCAGGCGGAAGGTGTCGGCGAAAAAGCAACAATTGTCCCGATTATTGGCGATATGCGGGACCGTGAATATGTTGACTACATCATCCGCCAGACTAAATGTAACGTAATTTTCCATTGCGCTGCCTACAAGCATGTACCAATGATGGAAGAAAATCAGGTTGCCGCAATTGAAAACAATGTTTTTGGAACAAAAAATCTTCTTGATGCGGCACTAACTCATAAAGTTGACCGTTTTGTTTTGATTTCTACAGATAAGGCGGTTGCCCCGGTAAGTGTTTACGGAGTTTCAAAAATGCTTTGCGAAAAGCTTGTGCTTGATGCGGCAAAGCGGGCTTGCAGTAATCAGTCCTTTATGTTTGTACGATTTGGTAATGTACTTGGCAGCCGGGGTTCCATTCTTCCACTCTTCCAGAATCAGATTAAAACCGGAGGCCCAATTACCGTAACTGATGAAAAGATGGAACGCTTTTTTATGACGATTCCAGAAGCCTGTTCTCTTGTTTTACAGACTGGCGGTGTCGGCGAAAATGGAAAATCATATCTTCTCGATATGGGCGAGCCTGTAAAAATCATAGACCTTGCAAAGCAGATTATAAAATTCTCAGGGCTCGAGCCTTATAAAGACATAGACATAAAGATTATGGGCTGCAGAAAAGGTGAACGCCTGATGGAACCTCTCTGGCTCAAGGAAGAAAACCCTCAGCCGACAAAATACAAAAAGCTTCTGCAGCTGGACAACAAAGAATATACTAATGAACGCCTGGAAGTTTTACTTAAAGCCCTCTACCCTATATGCTTTTACACTGCAGGGCATGAGGCAGAATTCCGCGACAAGGCAAAGCTTGTTCAGCTTTTATGCGACGACTGTCAAAGCCTTCGCAGCTTCTATGAAGAAATAAAAACTGATGGTCAGTTGAGGACTGATATACTATAAAATAATGTCATCCTGAACTTGTTTCAGGATCTGAATGACATGGAGTTATTATGGCAGAAATAAAAGTTCCTTTTCACAGAGCCGCAATTACAAAAGCAGAAGAAGATGCAGTACTTGATGTTCTTCGCAGCGGCTGGCTTACAACCGGCAAATACGCTCTTGAATTTGAAAAGAAGTTCAGCGCAGCCGTGGGTGGCGGAGATGTTATTTCCCTTGCCGTAAATTCCAATACCAGCGGAATGATTCTTGCTATGGAAGCCTGCGGAGTTTGCGAAGGCACTGCTGTTATTACTACTCCTTATACCTTTGTTTCAACCGCAACCTGTGCCCGCCACTTAAATGCAGATGTTTTTTTCGCAGACATAGAAAAAGATACCTACAGTATTGATCCAGATAAGATAGAAGAAATCTTAAAAAAAGACAGTCAGCCGGGCGGCTATGACGGAAAAGGCGCCCACCGTGTTCGCGCAATTGTTCCGGTTCACATAGCAGGCAACGTATGCAATATGGAACGCATACTCGAACTTGCAAAAAAGTATTCCACCCCGGAAAAACGCATCCGAGTAATAGAGGACGCGGCTCATTCCTTCCCTTCACCAACAAAGCTTGGCTATGCAGGAACAATAGGTGACGCAGGCGTCTTTTCATTTTACGTTACAAAAACCATCACCACCGCAGAAGGCGGAATGGTATGCACCCGCGACTCAGAGCTTGCCCGCCGCATGACAGTAATGCGCATGCACGGAATGGACCGTACAACCTGGGACCGCTATACAAGTCCGCGGGCATCCTGGGAATACGACATTATTGCACCAGGCTATAAGTTTAATCTTCCGGATGTGCTTGCCGCTATCGGCTGCTGTCAGGTAGACCGGGCCCAGCTTTTTTACGAACAGAGAAAACGCATTGTAGAAAAATACAACAAAGCCTTTGCCGGCCTCGATTTTATAAAGCTTCCGCCGGACGGCGAAGGCAACAGCTGGCACTTATACCTTATGCGCATAGTGCCGGAAAAACTGAAAATCAGCCGCGAAGAATTTGCAAAAAAAATGCAGGAAGCAGGACTTGGAATTTCCGTTCACTTTATTCCGATTTTCCATTTTACCTACTGGCGACAGCTTTACCCGGACTTTACGGCAGAAAACTACCCGAATGCAGAAGGTCAGTATAACACGACAATTTCAATCCCGCTTTTCCCTGATATGACAGACCAGCAGGTTCAGCTGGTTATTGATACAATAACACAGATTGGAAAGGAAAACAGAAGTTAGAGATAAGGCAATGGCAACAAAAAAAACAGAAACTAAAAAACTATCACGTTCCCTCGAAGCCTCAGGCTTTTACTCTGATTGTGAAAAAGAAACCTGCCTCTATGCTGCCCTTGTAAGAAGCCCCGCTCCAGCCGGAAAAATCAAATCCGTTACAGCCGCTGACCTTCCTGGCGGCTACACCCTTTACACAAGCCGTGACATACCGGGAGCAAAGGCAGTTACTGCAAATAAAAATCTTATAAAAATATTCGGATACGGAAATGTCTCTTATGGCGGAGAACCGGTAGGTATTCTTTTTGGACCTGATGAAGAAAAGGTTTACCAGCTCTTAGATACAGTTAACATCAACTTTGATGTAGAGAATCTTGAATCGGCACTTAATAACGTAATCAATAATCAGGAAGAAACTGCAAACTTTAAGGAGTTTGTTGAGCAGATTAATGAAATGCCTTCCCTTGATACCGTAATCGATAAATCTCATATTGATGAAAATATCAGTGTTGTTGTCGCAACCCGTGAAATAAAGTACGGGCTTTATAAAAAGCAGGCAGTTGCACAGGCAGATATTAAGCTCTTCGAAAATGCCGCCTTTTCTTCAACTGATACCTGGAAGGAAAAACTCCTTACTCCAAAATGGCAGGAAACAGAGGGAGCCTTTGCTTACACCGAAGGCGAAAAGATTCATGTTTTTGTACCGACCCGCTGGACCGGCTTTACACAAAAATCTGTTGCCCAGGTTTTGAATATCAGTGAAGAATGCGTTTTCATTCATAAAACAAAATCCGCAGGAATCTATCCTTCGGGACTGGCCCGTACAACACAGCTGGCAGTTCAGGTTGCCTTAGCGGCCTGGCTTTCTAAAAAACCGGTTAAGCTTGTTCTTTCTCAGTTTGAGCAGGAAAACTACATGGTGCCTGGCGTTCTTACAGAAATTACTTACCGTTCTGCCCTTAATGAAGAAGGCCGCCTTACTGCTCTTAAAATCCTTATAGATATTGATATAGGCTCTTCTAATCCTTTTGCCCAGGAAATTACAGACCGCATTGCAATTGCCGCCGCAAGCTACTATAAGCCGGAAAATCTTTACATTCATGCCCAGGCCCATACTTCAAAAAATCCGCCTACATCAATTTCTATGCAGATTATTGAATCGCAGGCTTTTTTTGCAATTGAAAACGAAATCCAGAAACTCAGCAATCTTTCAAAAATCTTCCCTGATGAACTGCGCCTCATGAACACTGTTTCTAAAAAGACATTTCCTTTTAACATTACAACCGGAGACATTCAGAGCGTAATTCAACAGGCTCTTAAAAACAGCGACTTCAACAGAAAATATGCATCCTTCCATATGGAAGCCATTGACCGCGCAGAAAAAGACAGTAAGCCCTTTTTCGCTCTGCCCCTCCGTGGCATTGGTCTTGCAACTGCCTACATTCCGTCCGGCTATTACGGTCAGACCAGTTTCTCCAACGATTCAAAGCTGGAAGTAACTCTTAATACCGATGAAAAGCTCGAAATACATGCCATCAAGCCTTCCGAAGTAATTCAGGATATCTGGAAAAAATCTGCTTCAGAAATTATGCAGATTCCAAAACAGAACATTCTGATTAATTCTGATTTTCCTTTTGATCAGATTCCAGAGCAACCGGAAGATTCTTACTGTTCCATCAGTATCATGAATGAGCTTGTTAAAAAATGCTGCAACGACATTCAGAAAAAACGCTTTCATCAGCCGCTCCCGATTACTTCAAAACGAAGTGCTGCCATGACTACAAAGGCAAAATGGGATAAGGAAAAATTTTCCGGAACTCCTTTCTATACAACCTCTTTTATTACAACGGTTGTTGAGGTTGAACTTGATACTTATACCTACAATGAAAAGATTAAGGGTATCTGGGTTACTGTTGATTGTGGTGAGCTTTTTGATGAAGCTGCAGCCCTGCGGACTATCAAGCTTGAAATCCAGCAGGAGCTTACAATGCTCGTAAAGGGAAAAACTGTTCCCTGCGATGCAATCAATATCAACTTTATTAAGTCGACTAACCGCTCTGGTCAGGTCGGAGGTCTTATTCATAACACCCTGCCTGCCGCTTTTTCTTCTGCTCTTTCTCTTGCCCTTACAACTCAGCTTACCGAAATTCCTTGTACAGAAGAGCTGCTCTTCCAGCTGATTCGTGACCGCACAAAAGAAAAGAATGAAACTAAAAAGTCTGACAAAAGTGATAGTAAAGGAGTGGCAGAATGAAAATCCCTGTAACCCTTAATGGTACAAAAACAATTCTCGACGCTCATGCTGATGAATCCTTAATGAAGGTTCTTCATAAAAATGGCTGTCCGTCTGTAAAAAGCGGCTGCAGCGGCGGCTTTTGTGGTGCCTGTACAATTCTTCTCGATGACCACCCGGCCGCAGCCTGCAAGATTCCAGCCGGCATAGTAAGAAATGGTGATATTGTAACTCTCGACTATTTTGTAAAAACTGAAGAGTATTCAACAATCATGCAGGGCTTTCAGAAGGCTGGTATTAAACTCTGCGGCTACTGCACAGCAGGTAAAGTTTTTTCTGCCTATCAGCTTTTAAAAATTACAAAAAAGCTTGAGCGTGAAGAAATTACCGACTATGTAAAAGCTCTCTCTCCCTGCTGCACAGACTTAGACACTCTTGTTAATGGAATAATCTATGCAATTCAGATTTTTGACCGAAGACAGGCCAGAGGCTTATAAAAGGATAAATAATGGGAAAAACAATTTTATATGCAAAGAACACTGCAGAGCTGATAAAGATTCTCACTAATAATCCGGGAACTAAGGTTGTCGGCGGCTGTACAAGAATTGAAAATCTTCCGGAAAAATTTATTTCAACACACGGAATAAAAGACCTCTCTCATATTTCACGTCACGAGCGTTATATTGATGTTGGCCCTGGAGCAACTCTTTCTGATCTTCTCGCAATCGGACAGACTCACCTGCCGCCAATTATTTATGAAGCGCTCAATTGTATTGCAAATCCTATTATCCGTAATACAGCCACAATCGGAGGAAACATCTGTTCAGAAAACCACAAGCTCACTCTTTTTGCTCCCCTTATGGCTCTTGATGCAAAGCTTGAATTCAAAAATCAGACTGAAACAAGAAGCGAAAACATCCGCTATTTTAAGAGCGTTCCGGAAGGCTTTATTCTTTCAAATATCCGCATCCCCCTTGTTGATGCTGAGCTTTCAATTTTTCGCCGAATTGGTCCTGAGCATTCGATTACCCAGCAGTCTGCCTCTTTTGCTTTTCTTGCGGATACTGAAAAAAATACTTTACTGAATGTACACCTTGCTTTTGCGGGACCTTTCACCTTCCACAGCAAGGAGTTTGAAAACTTTATGAGTGGCCGCCGCCTTCCTCTTTCTCAAAAGGATATTACCCAGCTGGAAGAGTTTGTTGCTGAACAGTTCCAGAAAGCAGCCACCGACCAGATGATTACAGATGTAATGAAGCAGCAGTTCTTTAATCTGGCAAGATACAGTTTTGAGCAGTTGACCTAAACGGTGGTTGAGTAGGCGAAGCCGTATCGAAACCACATTTTAATCGTATCCGGTGATTTCGATACACCACTTCGTGGAACTCAATCACCGGATAAACATACAGTCACCGTAAGAGAAAAAGCGATATCGGTTTTCCACAGCCTGCTTATAGGCTTCCAGTATATGCTCGCGGCCAGCGAAGGCTGAAACAAGCATTATCAAAGTACTCTCAGGAGTATGGAAGTTTGTAAACATTTTATCTACAACCTTAAACTTAAAGCCCGGGTACATAAAAATGCTTGTTGAATTTGTTCCGGCGCGAACCCATTCATTGTTCGCACCTGGCACTCCGCCTTCCTGCTCGATTTTCTGAGCCACACTTTCCAGCGTTCTCACACTTGTTGTTCCAACCGCAAGAATCGGGCGGCCTTCTGCCTTTGCCTTATTAATGGCATCTGCAGTTTCTTTAGGCACTGTGTACCATTCTTCATGCATTTTATGATTTTCGATATTTTCTTCTCGTACAGGAAGGAAAGTTCCAAGCCCCACGTGCAGAGTTACAAAGCGGCGTTCAATTCCCTTTGCGTCAAGACGGGCAAGCATTTCTTCTGTAAAATGAAGACCCGCTGTCGGGCAGGCAGCAGAACCGGTATCGGTTGCATAAACATTCTGGTAACGTTCAGAATCTTCTTCTGTGTCACCGCGCTTAATATACGGTGGAAGTGGAATATGTCCGTTTCGTTCAAACCAGTCTTCATCAATTGCAAAATCAAACTTAAGCGCGCGGAATTCTGTTCCGGCATTTCCTTCGTGTTCAACAATC
>JAEEGK010025799.1_pt1 | contig 12026 bp, 10 predicted proteins | sample 8958771 | NCBI WGS metagenome assembly JAEEGK01 (sample SAMN16246547, study PRJNA631951) | gut metagenome | biome: gut microbiome; feature: rumen; material: SC-attached | host: Bos | place: Iran: Karaj | collected 2018-10 | reverse complement strand
TCGACGAAGTCAAGGACTTCATGAACAAGTTCTTGCTCGGCAAGGATGCCAAGACGGGTAAGATTGACTACACCAAGAATACGCAGACCATCAGCTTCAAAAAGTCCGAATGGATCGACTGGGAAACGCCTAATTTGAATTAAAAGACTCCTCAAAAAAACGATACAAGGAAACCGCCGGTGTTCACCGACGGTTTCTTTTTTATATCTCGTCTAATTAAAGACTATCTTGGAACTGATGGAATTTGTCCAAAAGCTCAGCGTAAGTCTTGGTGGCTTCGAGTTGCGGGAACTGTGCCACGATGGAATCCGGAGCGCAGAAGAAGCAGCCCTTGTCGGCCTGCTTGAGCATGCCCGTGTCGTTGAAGGAATCGCCCGAGGCAAACACCTTGAAGTTGAGTTCCTGCAAGTGCTTCACGACTTTCGTCTTCTGGTCGCTCATGCGCAAGTGGTAGCCCTTGATCATGTCGTTTTCGACCACGAGATTGTGGCAGAAAATCGTCGGGAAGCCGAGATTCTTCATGATGGGGTAGGCGAATTCTTGGAACGTGTCCGAGAGGATAATCACTTGAGCTTCGTCGCGGAGTTTGTCCATAAAATCGCGAGCACCGTCGAGCAAGCCGAGGTTCGCAATCACGTTCTGGATGTCAGAAAGCTTGATGTTTTCGCGTTCGAGAATCTTGATGCGCCCTTTCATGAGCACGTCGTAGTCGGGAATGTCGCGAGTGGTGAGGCGGAGGTCTTTGATGCCTGTCTTTTCGGCGACGGCAATCCAGATCTCTGGAGCAAGAACGCCTTCCAAGTCAAGAGTGACAACACATTGCTTAGTAAACATGATTTTAGGTTATAGGTTTTAGGTGTTAGGTTTTAGGGGGTAAGGGTTAGTGATTAGGTGTTGGGGGCCTATGAACATTGAGGTCGCTTCGCTTTGAGCTTTGAGTGGTGGCGTTGTCATCCCGGACTAGTTCCGGGATCTCCTTACGCGGTTCCCGTTGCAGATACGTTTTCATTAGCATTTGCTTATTACTCAAGGCTCATTACTGACCGCTCTTTGCTAATTCTCTCGTCTCTCGTCTATTATTTCCTGCAAATCCGCCGGCGTTATTGTATAACTTGTGCGGCAAAAATCGCAGACCACGTTCAAATCCTTTTTCTCGGAATGGAGCTCGTTCAAGTCCTTGAGCGGGAGCGTCGCAAGCGTGGCGAGCATGCGGTCTTTGCTGCAAGGGCAGAACGGTTTCGGGTCGATTTCGCGCACGATTTCGATATCGTAGGGGCCGCGGAGCTGATCCAAAAGTTCGTCGAGGTCGAATCCCTTGCCTGCTTTGTACATGTCGCAGAACTTTGGGAGGTTCTGCACTATGACTTCGATGAGGTTGATGTCTTTGTCTTCGAGGTCCGGGAATGCTTCGATGTAGAATCCGGCGGCATAGTCGAGTACGCTTGGGTCTTGTGCGTTGAAGCTAGCTTCGATACCCACAGCGGAACGGATTTGTTCGGACTGCAAAAGGTATGTGGCAAGGTTCTGGCCCATCGAAACGGATGGCGATTCGATGATGCTTTCGTGGACGCGCTTGCCGAGTTCGTTCAGCTTGACGACTCGCACGTGTTGAGGGACAAGAGCTGGTTCATTAGCGCCAATGGCTTGGAGCTCGTCTTGCGGAATCATCGCGCGGACGAGGCCCATCGGCGTAGAGTCGGTTTGAATCTTCGTGATTTCACCGCCATACGTCGTGGTGTAAGAAACGGTCCCTGCAAACTTGAGGCCTGCGCTCAAAAAAATGCTTGCGATGGAATTTTCGGCCAGCAACTTGAGGGCGAACCCCTTGGCGTTGTGGTGCCGTCCAATTTCGTTCATGGTTGCGGTCAAATCGACCACGATAAGGCGGAAAGGCGTTTTTTGGCCTGTCGCACGGATTATCCTGTCTTTGAAGTTCATAGTGTAAATATAGAATTTAAGGAATATTTTCAATAAAAAAATGGTATTTTGAAGTGAAAAAAGCTATAATAACTATGCAAACAGTTTGGTCTAGATTTGGAGGCTTTATGCAGATTGTTGTTTTGCTCGCTGATGGTTTTGAAGAAACGGAATTCGTTGTTCCTGTGGATTTGTGGCGCCGTGCCGGTTTTAAGGTGACGGTCGCTTCGGTTTCGGGGGAGGATATTGTAGAGGGACTTCATGGGCTTAAAGTGCAAGCTGATGTCGCCTTGAGTAAGCTTGAACCTACCGATTTTGACGGCGTATTCTTGCCGGGTGGCGGTGTTGGCGTGCAGAAGCTCAAGGCGAGCGCTGCTGTCGAAAATACTGTTTGCTGCCTCAATGACGATAACAAGTGGGTGCTTGCCATTTGTGCCGCTCCGACGGTGCTCAGCAAAGCTCGCGTTCTCGTCGATCGAAAGGCTACTTGCTACCCTGGATGTGAAGTCGAACTTGTTTGTCGCGAATTTTCCGAAGATCGAGTCGTTGTCGATGGAAATGTCATCACTAGCCGTGGACCGGGTACTGCTGAAGAATTTGCATTGAAGTGCATTGCGACGATTGCCGGTGCGGAACTTGCTGATAAAATAAAAAATCAAATTGTCGCTCGCTAAGGAATTTCCCTTTATTGATTACCCCCGATCTTATATGAGTCGGGGGCTTTTTTATTCTTTGGAAAAGATTTTTTTTACAATCGTTGTGGCGTATTCCCTACATTTTTGAAAAGCGTTTTTTATAGATTGTTTACAATTTGTTTGTTTATTTTGACCATGTTCTTTTGTAAGAACAATGTAAGTTTGTGGAAGATATTTTTTTTTTAAAAAAGCATTTTTATTACACATTAAAGACTGAAAAATGCTATATATAAAGTACTCCATATACACCAATAAGGGTCGGAAACTAAAATTTCCGGCCCTTTCCATTTTTTTTTATTAAATGTCCACAGTGGATAAATGGTTTTAGGTTATAGGTTTTAGGGGGTTAGGTAGTGAGGTTTGAGGTCGCGCTAAAGCGCTGTGAGCACGCTCCGCTTTGGGGTATGGGTTCTTGCGTTCGACATAGTTCGACAGGCTCACCAACCGAGCTTACCAACCGGTTTATCCTCGAAGCTGTCATCCTCGAAGCGAAGCGTAGGGGAACCATTATTTCTTGTAATGCAATTGGGAGGGGATTCGTACAGTTCTAACTGCTTTTTTACTTCCTACTTCCTACCGCCTACTTCCTACTGAGTCCTGCGCTATCCTACGCTGTGTTCGAGTTTTAAAGTCAACAGTTGGCGGGCCTCGGTAGCGAACTCGCCGGGCAGTTCCTTGAACACGTCCTTGCAGAATCCGCCCACCATAGCTTGTATGGCATCTTCACGTTTGATACCGCGACTTTCGAAATAGAACAGCTGGTCTTCGCTGATGCGGCTGGTCGTTGCTTCGTGTTCGGTCTGGGCGCTTGCGTTTGCAACAGTGATGTACGGGAACGTGTGGGCGGCACTCTTGGTGCCCACAAGCATGCTATCGCACTGGGTGTAGTTGCGGGCGCCTGTTGCGGACTTGCGGATGCTCACTTCGCCACGGTAGGCATTGCTAGAATAGTCGGCGCTGATGCCCTTCGAAATGATCGTGCTCTTGGTGTTCTTGCCAATGTGGATCATCTTCGTGCCGGTGTCGGCCTGCATGTGGCCGTTCGTGAGGGCGACGCTGTAGAATTCGCCCACGGAATTGTCGCCCTGCAAAATGCAGCTCGGGTACTTCCACGTGATGGCGGAACCCGTTTCGACTTGCGTCCAGCTGATGCGGCTGTTCTTGCCCGCGCACTTGCCGCGCTTCGTGACAAAGTTGTACACGCCGCCTGCGCCGGTCTCGCGGTCGCCGGCGTACCAGTTCTGCACGGTCGAATACTTGATGCTCGCGTTATTCTTGGCCACGAGTTCCACGATGGCGCTGTGGAGCTGCTTGCTCGAAAATTCCGGAGCGGTGCAGCCTTCGAGGTAGCTTACGCTGGCGTCGTCATCGGCGATAATCAACGTGCGTTCGAACTGGCCTGCTTCCTTGTTGTTGATGCGGAAGTAGGTGGAAAGGTCCATCGGGCACTTGACTCCAGGCGGAATGTAGACGAAGCTTCCGTCGCCAAAGACCGCGCTGTTGAGGGCCGCAAAGTAGTTGTCGCCAGCCGGGACCACGCTACCGAGATATTCTTCGATGAGTTCGGGGTATTCCTTGATGGCGTCGCTGATGGAGCAGAAGATGATGCCCATTTCCATGAGCTTCTTCTTGTGGCTCGTGTAAATACTGACGGAGTCGAAAACGGCGTCCACGGCGACGTTGGCAAGACGCTTCTGTTCGTCGAGCGGGATGCCGAGCTTTTCGAAGGTGGCGAGGAGTTCCGGGTCCACGTCTTCGATCTTTTCGTGGCTCTTCTTTGTTTTCGGAGCGGAGTAATAAACGATGTCCTGCAAATCGACGGGATTAAAGTGGAGCTCGCCCCAGTTGGGCTGTTCCATCGTCTTGAGCTTTTCGTAGGCTTTCAGGCGAAAATCGAGCATGAACTGCGGTTCGCCGCGAAGCGCTGACGCCCTGCGGATGATATCCTCGTTAAGACCTTTTTCGAAGGCTTCGTTCTCAATATCAGTGACAAATCCGTATTTATAGTTTTCGCTCATCTTATACCCGTTTTTACCGCGCACAATTTTTCGAGTGCAAATATAGCTTAAGGCGAGTGTCGCGACAATCAATCGTCAGATTGAATTGTCATGACCGAGCCGTGCTATATGCACTCCTCAGGAGTGCAAAGATAGTAAAATGTAGAAGAGCCTCCAAATGAAAAGGCTCCATTTCAGGTTTAACCTATAACCGTGGTAGGCTTCTGTTGCGCTGTCATCCTGAGCGAAGTCGAAGGATCTTATTGTGCTGTCATGACCGACGATCGAGAATTTTATATTTTGTTTGGAATGTTATTGCTGATGAAAGTGATAAAATTGTTTAGTTCCGCTTGTGTATTGCTTTTGACGATGCGAAAAGGCTAAGAATAGTGTTACGCTTTATTGGTAAAGAATGCTGAGCCGTCGTCCGCTTTTATAAAAGCTATATTGTGAGCATGAAAATTGTATTTATGGGTACGCCGGAATTTGCGGCACATTTCTTGGAGCATTTGATTGCTTCCGATAACGAAGTTTTAGCGGTCGTCACGCAACCGGATCGCCCGGCAGGTCGTGGGCGCGTGCTTACGCCTCCGCCTGTCAAGGTTGCGGCTCTCAACCACAATTTGCCTGTTCTGCAGCCGACGGATTTGAAGTCACCGGAATTCGAAGCGGACCTCCGCAAGTACGATGCCGACTTGTTCGTGGTGGTCGCCTATTCCATTTTGCCGAAGAACATCTTGGGTGTTGCAAAGTTCGGAGCCGTAAACGTTCATGGCAGCTTGCTCCCGAAGTACCGCGGTGCCGCTCCGGTGCAGCGTGCCATTGCCGATGGTCTCAAAGAAACTGGCGTGACTGTTTTCCGCTTGGACGAAAAGATGGACCACGGTCCGATTCTTGCTCAGCGTACGGTCGTAATCGACCATCAAGAAACGACGGCCAGTTTGCTGGACAAGATGGTGGCTCCGGGTTGCGATGCGCTTGATGATGCGATTAACCAGCTCAAGAACGGCTGCGAAAAAGACTTGACGCAAGACCATGCACAAGCAAGCGGCGCTCCGAAAATCAAGAAAGAAGAAGGCTTGATCGATTTCAATTTGTCGGCCCTTACGATTCACAACCGCATTCGCGCATTCAACCCGTGGCCGGGTGGATATGGAAAGCTCGGTGGCCGCATGGTGTATCTCCGCAAGACGGATACTCCCGAAAACGGTCCGAAGCTTGCTCCTGGCGTTGTTGAATTTAAGGACAACCGTTTCTTTGTCGGTACTGGCGAAGGCGTTCTCGAAGTGATTGAAATTCAGGCCGAAGGCAAAAAGCCCATGCCTGTTGCAGACTTTATGCGTGGAATCCAAAAGCGCGAGGGACTTCAATTTTGCTAACAGAACGTGAAGAAGCCTTTCGAGTCCTTTTGCTTTGGCTAAAAGATGGCTCGTTCATCAAGGAAAGCGGACTCTCTCCTTTTGCAATGGAACTTGCTTTGGGTGTTTGTCGTAGGCATTTGTATTTGGAGTATTTCGTCAAAACGCTTACCAAGAAAAAGCCATTGCTTGAAGCCCGCGTGATTCTTGAAATGGGGCTTTTTCAGATGTTCTTTATGGACGTGCCGGATTATGCCGCAATCAATGCGAGCGTAGAACTTGCGAAGTCTGCAAATCTAGGCGAAAGCACAGCGCGTCTCGTGAATGCGGTTCTGCGTACGGCGCGCCGTCAAGGCGAACCTGCATTACCTCCGCAGCGTGTGCGTCGAGTCAGCATCGAAAATTCTGTACCCGAATGGCTCGTGCGTCGTTGGTTCGATGTGTATGGCGGCGACCATGCCGAGACCTTGGCGAAAGCGACGCTCGAACGTCCGACGGAATGGATTCGCGTGAACTTGCAAAAAATCAGCGCTCCGGTGCTTGCCGAAAAACTCGGTATCACAGGTTCCTCGATTCTGTATGACCGCTATATAGAAGTTCCGCGTGATGTTGGCGTCAAGTTGTTGCTTGCAACGCCGGAATTTGTTCAAGGTCTCTTCTCGTTCCAGAATCCGTCTGCTTACGAAGTCGTGAAACTTCTCGACTTGAAGCCGGGTTTAAAAGTTTGGGACGCTTGTGCTGCACCGGGCGGCAAGACCGCGCTTATGGCCGAAATGGATAGTTCGCTCGAAATTCTCGCTAGCGATTCTTCCGTCTTGCGTCTTGTAAAAATGCAGGACCTGATGACCCGCCTTGGCCTCACGAACATCAAAACCGAAACCATCGACCTCGCTGCATCTAACGCTCATACCTCAGAGCGAAGCGACCTCAAACATCAAAGCGAAGCGACCTCATGCCTCTTTGACCGCATTTTGCTTGATGTCCCGTGCAGCAACATGGGCGTTATCGCTCGCCGTCCGGAATCCGTCTACCGCATGACTCCGGAATCTATTAACGAAATCGCAGAACTGCAATTCCAGATTCTTGAAAACGCCTCGACGGCTCTCGCTCCGGATGGTCGTCTCGTTTATGCGACATGCAGCCCGGACCCGGCGGAAACGACACGCGTTATCGCGCGCTTCCTCAAGGCTCATCCTGAATTCGAAAAAGTGGATGCTCCTATTTTGCCGGGGCTGAAAGATTCTCGTCTCGATGGATTTTTTGCACAAGCATTGAAGTTTAAAAAATGAAAAAACTGATTACGATTCTAGCATTTGGTTTGGTCTCGCTCTTGCATGCTCAAGAAGCCTTGCAAAACGATCCTCTCCAGTTTCGAAATGATTCTCTAGCCGTTCAAGCGGATGTTTCATTCTCTCATTTCGCTGTATTTCTTGATGGTGGCGAAATTTACCCGATGGGCGATTTGATGGATGCTGTGAAAAATACTTTATATGGTGGCGTTGGTATCCGCTATACCTATTGGGATGATGTGGATGGAATCGTGATGTTCCAATATGCCTATTTCAAGCCGAATACGGATATATATTACGATGGAGTTCATCAGTTCATGGGACGTGTAGGTGTTGACTGGAAATGGACAGTCATTCATCCTGTTGTTCTTGGCGCCGGTTTTACTTGTAATTGGACTCGTGCTGATTCAGAAGAAGAATATTATGATAAACGTGGCGGTACGCTGACAGACAACGAAACTGAATTTGGTTGGTATGCAAGAATTAGTTTACCCGTGTTTAAGTATAAAGAATATAGCGCTGGATTCCATGTCATGTGGGAACAGCTTTGGACTCTTCCGAAACGATCTAATATGCTATCTGCTGGCATTACTGTAGAAAGGAGCCTTTGGTAATGAACTCCTTTGTAAATAAAATAATTTCTATTTTGGCGATTTCGGCTTGTTTTGTATTCGCTTCTGTTGATGCCGAAATGGAAGGCATGGAAGTTGTATCCCGTGACGATGGAACGTTTTTGGTCGGTTCGCCTACGTTCTATTTTGATCGTGCACTTGGTGCTGGTGGCATTCATTCCGAAAGCGAATTGTGGACTCCTCGCAAGTTGCGTTATCGTCAGCTTTTTAACCGTTTATCCATTTTGCCAAGCTGGGATCCCATTGCAACTTCTTCTGTTTGGATGAAAACTGGTAACGAATTGGGCGACATGATTTATCAGGATTTTCTAACAGACAAAGAAGATCGCCCTATGAATAGAACTCCAATTTTGGAAGGCGGTTTTCGTACGCCGTTGTTTCATGGATTTTGGGCAACGTTCCGTTTATTCCAAGATGACCATTATTGTTTTTCTTCTGCACGGGCATTCCGGATGTCTGTGGTAGGAAATAAATCTTTTTCGTTTTTTGGTGAAAACTGGCCGATGTTCAGCTCTGCTTACGGTGGCCTTGGATATACAAATGATTTCATAAATGCAGTTGTTCTTGCAGGAATGGAATATATATGGATTTTTTCTGAAACTTCTAGATGGATTCCGATAAAGTATAAACCACGTGTCGAAGCGCGCGCTGATTTTGGCAATTTTTCGACAACGCTTGTTTATGAAAATGCGGAGTATCAGGATCATCGCAAAAAGGAATCTGGTGAACGCCATGAAGTGAATGGTTCCGTTGTTTATTCTTGTGGCGAGAACTGTCGGCGCGGCATGCTACAGCTTTCAGCGGGGCTTGCATTCCGTTTTGTCGATGATGATGGCGTTGTCTATACGGGGCTAAAGAGTGACCGTGTTTTGTGGCCGTTCCTTGAAATGCGTTTTGCTCCGATGAAACCGCTCAAGTTTGATGTAATGTTTGGCATCAACGATAGAGATTGGCTTGTGCAAGATAGCGTTGAATATCAAGTTCCTGCTTTTGAAAAAATGAATATTACTGTTGGAGCGAAAAACATTGCGGGAACGCGTTTGAATCCGATGGCGGATACATATGAATATTATGAGGGTGATACAATTTCGCTTACAGCCAATGGATACATGAATTTATTGCAAGGATATGTACGTTTTGAAGATTCCCTTACGAATTTCCTCGGATTCGGTGCTCGTGGCAGTTTTTGGGCTGAATATGGTGCTGAAACTTTTGATGTAAATGAATTTGTAAATAGTGTTGATTATTCGTTCCGTCATGGCGATGTTGGACGCATTAATTCTTGGATTAAAGGTGTGACTGGTGAATTTTGGTTAAAACTTTGGTACAAGGATTTGCTCAAATTTACGGCACTTACGGGTTTTGAACGTATTGATGGTAATGAAAAACGTTTCGAAGTCAATCCGTCGGAGTTTTTCGTTTCGTTCAATGCAGATTGGCTTATAAAAAAGACGTTCCGTATATCGCATTCGCTGCGTTACAGAAGTGATGCCGCTTGGAATCTTCGTACCCAGGATCCGTTTATCGTGAAGGGGGACTGGTATTGGGATGCGACTTTTGAACAACGCTTCCCGAAGTGGGGAATTTCATTAGCCGGAACCATTATTCAAGCTCTCGGTGATGAAGTGAAGCAAACTCCTAATGGTGAATATAGTCGCATGCGATTCTTCTGCACTGTGAAAAAAGCGTTTTAAAGAGGTTCTTTCGTCATCCTCAGTACAATATTTCGTCATGCCCCACTTGATGGAGCTTCTCCTAAAGTATTTTCTTTAACGCTTTTAACGAAAATGAATTGGCGAAGGTCTCAAAGGCTTTCGCTTTTTCAATCCATTCTGTTGCGAATGTTTGAGCTGAACCTGCACGTTTTGCATTTACTTTTAGCTTAATGTAAAGTACGTCGCACTCGATTTTGTGAACTGTTATGCTATGGCGGAATGACCCGCTATGCTTTACGGATTCAATTTCATCGGCGTTAATGTAGTTTTCCGCTTGAGCAGGAATTCCGATGGTCGCACCTCGCTGGCTTTCAAAATGCGGAAGCGATAGCTGATTGTCCAAAAATTTTTGTCCACCGCGAACTGCAAGAATTTTTTCGTCTGCGCTTTCGATAACGAGTACAGTCCCGTGCCAGCTTTTTTCGATGCGTTTTTTCGTTGGAGGAAATTCTGCGGTGCGTTTGTCTGCGAATGTTTTGCATTCTCTATTCAGCGGACAGCATTCGCAAAGTGGCGACTTCGATTTGCAAATCGTTCGTCCGAGTTCCATTAACGCTTCGTTGTGCATGTAAGCTTTGGCGTTATCTGCGACCTCACGCGCATAATTCCAATAAATCTCCGCAGCTTTTTTATCATCCGTCGGTAAAAAATCCAGTTCGTACAATCGGCTGAAAATCCTAACGAGATTCCCGTCTAAAATCGCTTCTCGTTTATGATAGGCTAGACTTAAAATGGCACCTGCCGTGTATGATCCGATGCCCGGCAACGCTTCGAGTTCTTTCCGCGTCTCCGGCATTTTACTAGGTCCCTGAGCCGGCCGAAGGGCAACAATTTTCGCGGTCTTTAAAATATTCCTTGCACGGCTGTAATAACCAAGCCCCTGCCAGTACTTGAACACTTCCGCTTCATCTGCTTTTGCAAGAGTTTCCACATCGGGGAACCGTTCTATCCAGCGGATAAAATAGTCGCGAACCGTCGAAACCTGCGTCTGCTGGAGCATCGTCTCGCTAATCCACACTTTATACGGATCGCGCAAAGCGTCTAATTCCGCAGGCCTCCATGGAAGCGAAGCCGCGTTCTTGACAAACCAAGATCTAAGTCGTTTGAGTGATTCAAAATTCATTTTTTCTTTAGTCACCCTGGAGTCGAAATGGTCCTGGAGCGTAGCGATAGGATAGAGGCCATAGTTTATTCTCTGTGGATCCTATCACTTCACTACGTTTCGTTCCAGGATGACACTTTTTACAGCCTACTGTCTACTGCGGCGAAGCCGCTTACATCCCGTACGTTTCCTGCTTCAGCTTGCCAAAGAATTCGAACTGCGTTTTCGTCGAGCTTTCGAGCGTGTAGCGTTGGCTGCGTTCGTGAGAGTCGATTCGCATTTGCTCGTAAACGTCGGGCTTTTCAAGCTTGATGGTTCGGCATTCTTCCAGTGTTTCGAGCCACTTCGTCTCGTCAATCGGCAAAATGCGACCGCACTTGTCGTTTTCGACAATGCTTCTCGGACCGCCGTAATTGCTGACTATGGCAGGTGTACCTGTAGCCATCGCTTCTACAACGACGTTCCCGAACGTATCTGTCGTGCTGGGGAACAAGAAGAAGTCCGCGTCGGCGTAAAGACTTGCGAGCATTTCGCCGCCTTGTTCGCCTGCAAAGCAAACGCTTGGATTGTCCGTGAAACGCTTTTTGATTTCTTCAAGATACCAACCGTAACCGACGTACATAAGCTCTACATCGTCAAACTTCGCCGAGAACTTGTCCCAAACGGAATTCAGGAACTCAAGATTCTTTTCTTTGGAAATTCGTCCGATAAACGCAAAGCGCACTTTCTTTACGCTGCGTTCGCTGCCGAACTTTTCCCAAACGCCCTTGCCGCGCAGTTCAGGCGAAAACCTTTCCAGCGGGAGGCCGCGAGGGAGAATCTTCACTTGATTCGCCGGAACTTTCAATTCCTTTTCAAGGATGTTCGCATAGTCTTCGCACGGGCTAATGACGGGGCGTGCCATCCAGTAGAAAATGCGCATGAGCCAAAGCACATAAGTGTGCATCCACTTCGCTTTCACAAGCGTTTTGGTGTAAGTGGGCACGTCGGTGCGGTAATGGCTGAACACCTTGATTCCCGCAATTTTTCCGCAAAGGCAAACGACCCAAGCGCCAGGGCTCGGAGTCTCCAGTTCGATCATATCTATCGGGTAACGCTTGAGCAAGCGGAGTACGGGCGAAATTCGGGGAATCGCGAGTTCGCTGTTTGCATATCCGAGCTGTTCCATGCTGAACAAACGCGGCAACAAAATGCAGTAGCTATTCTCGACAACGCCGCACGGTCTTGTGTTGAACGCGCTGCCTGCGAGGTAAGCCTTCATGCCGTGATCGCGCATGTACGGAATCACGTTTCTCAAGTTGTTTGCGATACCGTTTGTTTC
>JAEEGK010025797.1_pt1 | contig 12028 bp, 13 predicted proteins | sample 8958771 | NCBI WGS metagenome assembly JAEEGK01 (sample SAMN16246547, study PRJNA631951) | gut metagenome | biome: gut microbiome; feature: rumen; material: SC-attached | host: Bos | place: Iran: Karaj | collected 2018-10 | reverse complement strand
GTCAAAAATTGTTGACTGAACGTCTCACTGTCGCGGACGGCGGTCCACGGCTTTATAAAACCGAATTTGCCTGTATATTTTACTGCGTACATAATTGTCTCTGTTTTAATATATTGCACCTAATCCGATTCCTGTGCTGTTGCCGATGCCTACATTCCAAGCGAATGATTTTGTCAGCGCACTGCCTTTGATAATTACGGGGCATTTGTTAACACGCATACTTATGCCTTTGTACCAAAAAATTGTGTGTTTTTTGTTGGCATACGAAACGTCGAATTTTACTTCCAAATCATCGTCTTGCGGAAGCCCCGCCAAACGCATTTTGGTTTTGAGCGTTTCGGTCATTATTTCGTTGGCTTTGGAATCTTCAAAAGTGTATTCTTTGCTTTGCGAATTGTTTTCTTCGGAAGATTTTACCAAAATAGGACTTGCAAAATAAAACATCTCCCTGTCCGACATGTCTTCGTCTTCCTCTATTGTCATATCGGTAACTGTTAGTCCCGCAAACATTTCAGGTTTTTCGAGCACTGATTTAATAATGGTTTTTGCTTTATCGATGTCATAAAAACTGACAAAAAACTTAGCACCGTTTGGGCAAATCACCTCTTTGTTGGCTAACTTTGCACCGTGCAAGGCAGAAAACGAGTATAGCGAAATATTGCCGTGTTCGTCGTTGTTTTTGCCCAACCATTTGTGCAAAACGCCTACCATTTTCGGCATATAATCCGTTGGAATTGGCTCTGTATTAGGTGTTGTAGTTAAATGTAGTCTCATAATTTTCGTTTTTTTTAGAACGCTCAAATATAATAACAATTTCTTAGCAATCCAAAACATTTTTGAAAATTTTTTCACACCGACAACACAAAAAAGCACAGAATCCACGTCTCATCGCGTATTCTGTGCCTAAAAAATGCTTCAACAAACTATGTCAATGTTACGACGCATTCGCGCCGCTTACAATCTCAATAATCTCGTTAGTGATGGACGCCTGACGAACTTTGTTGTATTGGAGGTTGAGGTCTTTGATGAGCTCGGTGGCGTTGTCGGTCGCCTTGTTCATCGAGGTCATGCGCGCACCCTGCTCGCCCGCGAAACTCTCCGCAAGTGACGCAAACAATGTCAGTTTCAGCCATTGCGGTATCAACGACTTGACGATGCTGTCCTTGTCAGGCTCAAAGATGTAATCCGACTTGAACTTGTCATTTTTGGTGGTCTTGACGGCTTCAAACTTCAACGGCAGATAACTCCTGTCGCTTACATTCTGAACAGCCGGATTCACAAACTCATTGAATACCAAACGGATGCTGTCAAACACTTCCTCCTCGTAAAGTTTGGTCACTTCGGTGGCGATCTCCGACGACGTGGCGAAATCCACTTTGTCGATGGCCTCGATGTTGCTCTTATAAACATTGTAGCCCGCCTTTGTGAGTAGCTCGGTGATTTTGCGTCCGATGGTGTAAAATTTTATCGTGACATTGGGTTTTTCCGTTTTTACGCGCGCAGCCAACGCCGTGCAATACTTGAAGATATTACTGTTGAAACCGCCGCAAAGTCCCTTGTTGGAACTTACAGCGATGACGAGGATGTTGTGCACGTCGCGTTTGGCGGTGTAGATGTTGTCTTCGTCCTCCGCCAAATTGTCAGAAAGCTCAGCCAAAACCTCCTGCATCTTGTTTTTATACGGCACAATCTTCGATACAAAATTTTGCGCCTTTCTGAGTTTGGCAGCCGCCACCATCTTCATCGCCGAGGTAATCTGCCGCGTCGATGTCACAGAGGCTATCCTGCCACGTATTTCCTTCAAGTTTGCCATTTCGCAAATCTAATTAGTTACCAACAAAAATTGTTTGTGCGTTGCCGTCGGCTTGCGCCGACTTTTTTTAGCCAAAAATTCAAAGAATTGGGAAGAATTAAAAGAATAATTCTCTTTTACTTTTGGCTTGTGTGCGTCGGCTTGCGCCGACTTGTTTTTTTTCAACAGAAATTAAAGCGAATTTGAACGAATTGAAACGAATTATTACAAAAATAAATTCGTTTTAATTCACTATAATTCGTTTAATTTTTGTTTATAAAAACCTCCGCCGCAAGGCGGTGGCAATGTAAAAAATTGCGGCGGGCAGTATTGCACCGCCGCATTTCAGAGGATGAGAGATAATGATTCTTACTGTTTGTAATTGGCGGCGACGTCGGCAGCCAAAGTTTCGATGGCCTTGGTGATGTCGTCGTTGATGGTGCCTTTGGAGAGCGGTTCGAGAACATCGTTCTTGTGTGTCACCTCCAATTTCTCGAGGAAATCCTTCTCAAACTCGCGCACCTTGTCGAGCGGAACGTCCTTCATCAGGTTGTGCGTGCCGCAATATAGGATTGCAATCTGCTGCTCCACACGATATGGCGAATATTGGGGCTGCTTGAGGATTTCGACGTTGCGGCGGCCTTTTTCGAGCACGGCAACAGTAGCCGCGTCAAGGTCTGAGCCGAATTTGGAGAACGCCTCCAACTCGCGGAACTGCGCCTGATCCAATTTCAGCGTACCTGCCACTTTCTTCATCGCCTTGATCTGTGCGCTACCACCTACGCGGGATACCGAGATACCTACGTTGATAGCAGGACGCACACCAGCGTTGAAGAGGTTAGACTCCAAGAATATCTGGCCGTCCGTGATGGAAATCACGTTGGTCGGGATGTACGCCGACACGTCGCCCGCCTGGGTCTCGATGATTGGCAACGCCGTCAATGAGCCGCCGCCCTTCAGGAGAGGACGTATTGACTCGGGCACGTCGTTCATATTCTTGACCACCTCGTCGTTGTCGATAATCTTAGCCGCACGTTCCAAAAGACGGGAGTGCAGGTAGAACACGTCGCCCGGGTAAGCCTCACGTCCCGGCGGCCTGCGGAGGAGCAACGACACTTCACGGTACGACACAGCCTGCTTGCTGAGGTCGTCATATACGATGAGCGCGGCGCGGCCCGTGTCGCGGAAAAATTCGCCGATTGCCGCACCCGCGTATGGCGCGTAGTACTGCAATGCAGCCGGTTCGCTCGCCGTAGCCGATACGATGACGGTGTAGGGCATTGCGCCCTTCTCCTCCAGCGTCTTGGCGATTGATGCAACGGTGGAGCCTTTCTGACCTACCGCCACATAGATACAATAGACGGGCGTCCCCTTATCGTAAAATTCTTTTTGGTTGATGATTGTGTCGAGGGCAATCGCCGACTTGCCGGTCTGACGGTCGCCGATGATGAGCTCGCGCTGACCGCGTCCGATGGGAATCATTGCGTCGATGGCCTTGATGCCTGTCTGCAACGGCTCTTTGACCGGCTGACGGTACAGCACGCCCGGAGCCTTGCGTTCCAGCGGCATGTTGTAAAGTTCGCCGGTAATCTCGCCCTTGCCGTCGAGCGGCTCGCCGAGTGTGTTGATGACACGCCCGAGCAATCCTTCGCCGACATTGATGGAGGCAATCTTGCCGGTGCGCTTCACCTGCGACCCCTCGTGGATGTCGTCAGACGGACCAAGGAGCACGGCGCCGACGTTGTCTTCCTCGAGGTTGAGCACGATGCCCTTGACGCCGTTCTCAAACTCAATCATCTCGCTCGCCTGCACATTGGACAATCCGTAAATGAGCGCAGTACCGTCCGCCACCTGCAATACGGAGCCCACCTCGTTGAGAGATACCTCCGTCTCGATGCCTTGCAGCTGACGCTTGATTATTTCGGATACTTCGCCCGCTTTGATAGAAGCCATAGTTGTTTGAGTATTTAGTATTTTTACTTTAAATTTTCCTTTATTTTGGCAAGTTGCGTCCTCACGCTTGCGTCATACACCTTGTCGTCCACCTGCACGATAAGACCGCCGATGATGTCGGGGTTTACCTTCACGGTGAGTTCCACGTTGGAGTCGCCGCCCACGCTCTTGGCGAGTGCGCAGACCTTCTCCTTGACGCTGTCGGTAGCTGCCACCGCCGACGTTATCTGCACGCGCTTGATATTCTTGCTCCTTGCATAGAACTCGGCAAAATTGAGGCAGATCATCCGCAGAAAATTTTCCCTTTTGTTTTTGACAAGCACCTTGAAGAAGTCGAGCGTCAATTTGTTGAAGCTGTTGGCAAAAAGGTTGTCGAATATCTCCACCTTCCTGTCGTCGGCCATCACGGGGCTTTCGAGGAGCATCTTGAAGTCGGACGACGAATTGATGCAGCCCAGCAGCGATGCCATATCGCCGCGCACTGTATCTTCGCTGCCCGCCTCAGTTGCCGCCTGCAACAATGCCTTGGCATACCTTACCGATATTTTGCTATCGTTCATAGTAAGCAAAAATTATTTTTTTAGTTGAGACTAATGTTTTTTACAAGATCCTCCACGTACTCGCCCTGCTTGGTCTCCGTGCTGAGCTCGCGGCGCAGAATCTTCTCGGCTATTTCCACCGAAAGTTCCGCCACCTTGCTTTGGAGTTCGGCTTTGGCGGCTTCCTTCTCCGCCTCTATTTCGCGGCGGGCGGCGAGGATTATCTTGTCGGCCTCGGCCTTGGCTGCTGTCTGAGCCTCAGCCACTATCTTGTCCTTGGCATCCTTGGCCTCGCGAAGCATAGCTTCACGCTCCGCCCGAGCCTCGCGCATCATGGCTTCGTTGCTCGATACGAGCTTCTCCATCTGCAATTTGGCTTCGTTGGCGGAATCGAGCGACTTGGCTATCTCGTCTTCGCGATCCTGCAACATTTTCAGGAGTGGCTTCCATGCGAACTTGCGGAGTATTATCAGCAATATGCTGAACGACACCACCATCCAAAACAGAAGTCCAAAATCCGGAATCACTAAATCCATATCAATCCTTTGTTTAAGAAATTAAGTATTCTGCCCCTCCGCCAACCGCATCGCGGCAGAATACAAAACTTGAATAGTTGTTCAGGTGCTTGCTATGCACCTCGGACGTTAGGCAACGATTACCAACAGACAGCATACCACAGCGAAGAAGGCAACACCTTCCACGAGGGCTGCGGCGATAATCATGTTGGAACGGATGTCGCCTACCGATTCCGGCTGACGTGCGATGGCTTCCATTGCGGATGCGCCAATCTTGCCAATGCCAAGACCTGCACCAATTACGCCAAGACCTGCGCCCAATCCGGCACCAAACTTAGCCAAATACATGGTCATGTCAACGTTCTGCATTGCGTCAAGCAAAATGTTCATAAGTGTCATAATCTATAACTATTTATGATGAATAATAAAAATAATTGTCTATTTGTTGTTTTGTATGAGACGCACGACCGTGCGTCTTTACATTATTAATGTGCGACCTCGACCGCCTTCTCTTCATGCTCGCCGCCTATCGCCATACTGAAATAGATTGACGAGAGGAGTGTGAACACGTAAGCCTGGATGAAGGCCACCAAGAGTTCCAATACCGACATGAATATCGTGAATGCCACCGATACAGGAGCCACGCCGTAGCCAACGCCCGCCGACTTCGCGCCGAAGATGAATATCAGCGAGTAGAAACTCAACGCGATGATATGACCTGCGGTGATGTTGGCAAAGAGACGTACCATAAGCACGATAGGCTTGGTGAACACACCCATAAGCTCCACGATGGGGATGATGGGCGGGCATTTCAACCACAACGGCACGCCGTGAGGCCAGAAGATGTCCTGCCAGTATTCCTTGTTGCCGGAGAATGTCGTAATAAAGAAGGTGAACAACGCCAATACACATGTAACGGCGATGTTGCCGGTGAGGTTGGCGCCGCCCGGGATAATCGGGATGAGACCGAGGAGGTTGTTGATGAAGATGAAGAAGAACACCGTCATCAGGAAAGGCATGAATTTGTCGCCGTTTTTCTTGCCGAGCGACGCGTAGGCAATGTCGTCACGAACAAAGAGCACAATGATTTCCAATGCGTTGTAGAAGCCGTGAGGAGCCTTGCCGACGTTCTTGGCGTAGTATTTCTTCATACCGATGAACATGAAGCAAATCAGAATCATGCTGAAAAACATCGCCACGACGTTTTTGGTGATTGAGAAGTCCCAGGGACGCTCGCCCGTGGACACCTCCACAATCTTGCCATTGTCGCCAATCTTGAATCCCTCGTACTCCGCGTGTCCGTGATGGAAGTTGGACGACGAAAACAGATGGAATCCGCTCTGCCCACTATATAATATACAAGGCAGCGGCAGGCTGAGATGGAAATCCCCAAAAGTAGCGATGTGCCACTCGTAAGAGTCGCCGATGTGGTTCATGATAAACGGGCCGGCATTAAAGTCTGCTCCGCTACCCTCTGCGGCGGCGTGATTGCCGCCCTCTTCCTGCGCAAAAGTGGCTATTGACATCATCAGCATCAACGCCAACATCAGTATTCTTTTCTGTAAATTCATAATTAACAGTCGATTTGCTATCCGTGATGATATGCTTATTTTTGTTTCCTAAAAGTAGAGAGGATTTTTGACATGAAAAAATTTTTTTTAAAGTTTTTATTAAATAATTTTTAAATTGACGACAAATATTCTGTTTTTCAATATGATAGATATTGAAAAATTTATGCTAATTTTTTTGATTACAAGGTAGCTTGGCATTACGGCGCGCTCACAAACCCTGCCAATACCTTGAAAAACGAATACTCAACCCCCATTCTCTGCGGAAATCTCAAAAAAAAATCGAGATTTCCGCAGTATATCGCCCAAAAATTACCGATTATCTGCGGAAATCTCAAAAAAATAATCAAGATTTCCGCAGTATATTGGATTTTATTTGTAAATTTGTGGCGCAAACCAATAATTTTTATGCGCTATGTTGATAGGACGAGATTACGAAAAACAGCAGTTGACAAACCTTTGCGACAAAGACGAATCGCAATTCTGCGCAGTGTATGGACGGCGGCGTGTGGGTAAGACATACCTCATCAGAGAGACGTTCAAAAACCAATTTGCCTTTACGCACACAGGATTGTACGGAGTGCCTCGCGAGGAGCAACTCGATGAGTTCAGACTGTCGCTGAAAAAATACGGGCATAAAACTCCGAGGCTCAAAAATTGGCGCGCAGCCTTCCACGCGCTTGAAGACCTATTGGAGTCGCTCCCCAAAAACGGGAAAAAAATAGTATTCATCGATGAACTATCTTGGATGGACACCTTCAAATCTATGTTTGTAAGTGCGCTGGAAAACTTTTGGAACTCGTGGGCGTCGGCACGCAAAGACATTGTGCTGATAATATGCGGAAGCGCCACATCGTGGATCATCAACAAAATCATCAACAACCACGGCGGTCTGCACAACCGCGTCACAATGCAGATTTACCTGCGACCGTTCACCCTCGGCGAATGTGAGCAATTCGTCAACGCCAACAGCATAGCAATGTCGCGACAGGAAATCGCCGAAGGATATATGGCGTTGGGCGGAATACCATATTATTGGACATTTCTGCAAAACGGTCTGAGTATGAGCCAAAACATAGACAAGATGTTTTTCAACGAAAACAGCCCGCTCAAAAACGAATTTCAATCGATGTTGGCGTCATTGTTTGACAATGAGACGCCGCACCTCTCAATAATCGAGGCGTTAGGCACCAAAAAGGCGGGGATGACACGTTCCGAAATCCTTGCGGCATCCAATCTTTATGACAACGCCACATTCAGCAACGCCCTCGACGAATTGGAGCAATGTACCTTCGTCCGCAAATTCTACGCCTATAAGAAAAAAAGCAAGGACATACTCTACCAACTTATAGACAATTTTACGCTTTTTTATTATCGTTATATCCGTCAAAACCACAGCCACGACACCAACTTCTATACACACAGCGCAAGCTCAAAAAGCCGAACCTCGTGGCAGGGCGTAGCCTTTGAGCGTCTATGCCTGTGGCACATACCACAAATCAAGAAAAAACTCGGCATCAGCGGAATCATCACATCCGTCAACTCCTGGCGAACAACCGCCGGAAGCAATCACGAAGGCGCACAAATAGACCTTCTCATCGACCGAAATGACAAGGTAATCAATATCTGCGAAATGAAATACAGCGACAATCCGTTTGCCCTCACAGCCAGCGTCTATGACGAACTACGCCGCAAAAAAAATGTATTCAACACCGTAACCCACAATCAAAAGACAATCCACCTGACTATGATAACCACATTTGGCATCACCCACAACGTTTACGCCAACAAAATACAATCGCAAGTAACCCTTGACGACCTTTTTGTTGCGCCATAAAACACCGCAAAACAACCACTCAACCCCCATTCTCTGCGGAAATCTCATAAAAAAATCGAGATTTCCGCAGTATATCGCCAGAAAAACACCGATTCTCTGCGAAAATCTTATAAAAAAATCGAGATTTCCGCAGAAAACAAAATATTTCCACATAATACACACCGCATCCAAAAAATTTTTTTTACCTTTGCCACAAAATAATTTTACAAACCATTAAAATCAAAAATGCAGACAGTATTAAGCGGTATCAGGCCTACGGGCGACCTTCACCTCGGCAACTATTTCGGTGCGCTGAGGAATTTTGTGAGATTGCAGAACGACTACAATTGTTACTTCTTTGTAGCCGACTACCACTCGCTCACCACACACCCGCACCCCGCTGACATCCAGAACAACGTCAGGAAAATCCTGAGCCAGTACATAGCTTCGGGTCTCGACCCCGAAAATCGACCATCTACATCCAGTCGGATCTCGTGGAGACCGCCGAATTTTATATGTTGATGAATATGAACGCATACATCGGCGAACTCGAAAGGGTAGTGTCATTCAAGGAAAAAGCGCGTCAGAATCCCGACAACGTCAACGCTGGCCTCTTGACATACGCCGTCCTGATGGCTTGCGACATCCTCATCCAAAGAGCCGACCTCGTTCCCGTCGGCAAGGATCAGGAACAGCATTTGGAGATGACCTGCAAATTTGCCCGCCGTTTCAACAACATCTACGGCGTCGAATACTTCAAAGAGCCCAAGGCGTTCTCATTCGGCGACCACCTCGTAAAAGTGCCTGGTCTTGATGGTTCGGGCAAGATGGGCAAGAGCGAAGGCAACGGCATCTACCTCATAGACAGCGACAAGGACATCCGCAAAAAAGTGATGAAAGCCGTTACAGACCTCGGTCCCCAGGCTCCCAACAGCGAGAAGCCGGAAGTAATCCAAAACCTCTTCACATTGATGGAGCTTGTTTCTGACAAATCCACCATCGAACATTTTGAGGCGGCTTGGAACGACTGCTCGATACGCTACGGCGATATGAAGAAGCAGCTCGCCGAAGACATCATCAAGGTCGTCGCCCCGATACGCGAGCGCATCAACGACATCTACAACGACACCGAATACCTCGACAAGGTAGCGAAAATGGGCGCAGAAAAAGCCCGTGTCAACGCGCAAAAGACCATCCAGGATGTCCGCGAAATCTTCGGATTCCGCCGCATACATTATTAAAATAATAACTTATGGGAATCGACACAAAGACATTTGAAACATTATTCAAACAAAACTTCGTGGCTGTGACGGCGTACTGCAACAAGTACGTCCGTGACACCGAAGAAGCCAAAGACCTCGCGCACAGAGCCTTTATGAAGGTGTGGGAAAAGCGCGAGGCGGTTCCCGAAGGTAGCAACGTAAAAGCTCTGACATACAGAATAGCGCACAACCTATCAATCAACTACATACGCGACCACAAAAAATTCTGCGACGAAGAGGAGTTGCAGACCGTAGAGAGCGAAAATTCAGACGCCGACACCGACATCAAGGCGGCGGAGCTCGAAGCGGCGGTCATCGACACCATCAACCACCTGCCCGAAAAGAGCAAAAAAGTGTTCCTGATGAGCCGTTATGACCAACTCAGCAACAACGACATCGCCGGAAAACTCGGCGTCAGCATCAAGACCGTGGAAGCGCACATCACAACAGCCCTCAAACTATTAAGAAAGAAGATTTTTGGAACTGACTGACATTTGACAAACAACGGAAAACACGAAATACACGGAAAAATTTACAGAAACAAATGAATTTTATTTCCGTTATTTCTGTAAAATTAAAGACAAGACGTTGTCTTTAATTTTCAGAGTGTTAAAAAGTTTCTGTTTTTTCCGCTTGTTCCGTTGTAAAAAATATTCAAAATTATATTAGGGTAAACGCCCCGATAAGTGTTATAAAGATAAGACGAAAAAGATTTGTACGATTTTTGTACAGAATACAATACAAACTGCTTACTAAGAATTTATATACAAAACCAAATGAACCACGACAACGACATACCGTACATCTCCGATGTGAGGATGCTCGACATCGACACCGACCACGAGTGGGCGCGATTCAAGGCAGCCGCAGGCATCAGCGAGCCTAAGACATTCAGGCTCTCGACGCTGTGGAAAGCGGCGGCTTCCATCGTACTTATCGCGGGCGCGAGCCTGTTGGCATACAATCACCTTGCCGCACCGGCAACGGAGACGCACGTGGCATCTCAGGAGGCGATAGAGGCTACGGTGGAGACTTCTACTCAGATTTCCCTCAACCGCAACAGCCGAATCACCTGCACTGACAACCGCAAAAACGGCACTTACAACGTACAGCTTGAAGGCGAAGCGTACTTTGACGTGGAGAAGAACCCCGACCGCACGTTCACTATTGATACCAAGGACGTTACGGTGACAGTTCGCGGCACGTCATTCGACGTTTGTGAGGCTAATGGCAATACCACCGTTACCGTGACATCGGGCAACGTGGAAGTCACCAATCACGCTGACAACCAGACCATTGGCAATCTCACTCGCGGCAAGCAACTCGTCTGCCACGCCGGCGGCAAGATGGAAGTAAGGGACGTAGATAATTTCAACTGCATCGCTTGGAAACTCCGCAATTTCGAGTTCAACGACCAGACTTTGGAGGAGATTATGAAGCAATTGCAGACTGCGTACAACTTCCAATACAATTTTGCCAACGACGACGTGCGCACAGCCAGGCTTACAGGCACTTTTGACCAGCAGGACATCCAATCGGTGTTCACGGTCATCGAAGAAGCCTTCGACATCACTATTACACAGGATGCCGACGGTGCTTGGAGCATTGGCAAATAAAAAAAACAACACATACCATCCCGACCTAAAACAAAAACATTAGGCGGCAACTGCAACCGTTGCCGCCTGATGTTTTTTGCGTTTTGATAGAAAATGAAAGGCAGGACTACTCTCATATTATTGATATTGACCACACTATTGCAACTGCTGCCCGCCGCGCAATCCCTCGGACAGACAGACCGCAACAGCGAATCCATCACTATATCCTGCCACCACGAAACCCTACGACACGTACTCGACCACATAACGCAGCAGAGCGGCATCCTCTTTGTCTATAATGCCGACCTCATCGACGACCAGGCCATCATCGACATCAAAATCCGAAACACCTCCCTGAACACCGCTATGGATCAGATTGTGGACATCCTCGGCCTCGATTACGTCCGCACCGAAAAGCAGATAATCCTCAAACCCCGCAAGCAGTCACTGCAAGCCTCCACTTCCGACGACAACGCCCGCACCATATCCATCAACGGCTACATCCGCGACAAGCAGACCCACGAGCCGCTCATCGGAGCTTCCATCAGTGTGGAGGGGCAGCCGCTCGGCACGGCGTCCAACGGCATTGGATATTACACCCTGACTCTCAAAAAAGGCGAATACACTCTCATATTCTCCTATCTTGGCTACCGCCGCGAATACGTGACTACCACCCTCTCCGGCAGTGTCACCCTCAATCAGGAGCTCGAAGCCACCGAACAGCAGGTGGAGGCGGTTGCAATCACCTACACAAAGACGCAGCCTGCCGCCAAGACTCTCCTCAATAAGAGCAGCACGCTCAATGCCACCGACTTCAACAAATATTCGGGTCTTGTGCTTGGCGGTGACCTCGTGGGCATCCTCGCCACCGACCACGGCATCACAAGAATATCCGACGGTTCGGCCTTTTACAGCGTGCGCGGTGGTTACAAAGACCAAAACCTCGTCCTTATCGACGAAGCCCCGATATACCACCCGTCGCATTTTT
>JAEEGK010025796.1_pt1 | contig 12029 bp, 14 predicted proteins | sample 8958771 | NCBI WGS metagenome assembly JAEEGK01 (sample SAMN16246547, study PRJNA631951) | gut metagenome | biome: gut microbiome; feature: rumen; material: SC-attached | host: Bos | place: Iran: Karaj | collected 2018-10 | reverse complement strand
ATGTTGTCATTGGATTGCCTCATCAGAACATTGAATAGACTTTGCTGCCGGATGACAGAAACTGTTGAGATTCTATCAGAAGACCATTTGTTTCGTCAAAGGGAAAGCTGGATAAAGATGTACCATAGTGCGCGTGTTTATTCGCTCTGCTTGCGAACAATACAGGATTTATCTTTTAATTGTATATGGATTTTGTATCTGTTATAATTCTTCCAACGAACCGCAATTTTGCAATAAATGACAGTACTTTTTCTTATATTGCAGGAGGACTACTATGAAAAAGCTCCATTTCCTCATTGTCGCCATTCTCTGCGTTTTCCTTATTTCCGGCTGCGCCAGTGTACAGCACGCATCTGATACCGTTGATGAGCCAAAGCCCTCTGATCAGATTCCTGAAGCAACAACTGCGCCGCAGTCCTTTGGTTTGGCTCTTGTTTACGGCAAGCCGGAAGCAAAGACGGGTGAAAAAATCTATTCAGAAAGTTATCGCAAATTCCCTCTGGATGCTGCTGTAATGCTGGACTATATTACCGACAAATCTACGGCTTTCGTGGGAGCTCAAAATATTGCTTCTTCACATCACCATATAATAGATACTGATGAAAGAAAAAACACTGCTGAAGCCAGATATAATTCTGCGGTACAGGGAGACTTCACACTTTATGCTTATGATGTCCAGTATGACGGAGCTCGTGCATGGTTTGATCCATCTGACCCACTAGTGGTTTACACATGCTCGGGAAACGGTTTAATATCCGTTGCGAAACCCGGAACAAATTGGGTAAGCGAAATATCATTTGCCGGTGCAGTGCCCATGGTATCCCTTACAGTAACCTGCCGGGATGGAGAAAAGGAATTATCAACCCAAACTTTGCAAGCGGCAGAGATGGATGTAAACATGACCTATCAGGTTCCAGATGGAACGGACAATGTTAAGGTTGTGAGTTTCGATGCCGAAGGCAATATCATTGAGCAGGAAATCCTCAAAAGTGGCAACTATGTTTATAATGTCTGGTATGACATTGGGGGATTCTTCCTGGGTTACAAGGCTCTGAATCTGAAATGGCCCTAAGAGTAACGTATATTTCCCGCTCCGCCAAAAATAAAAGCCGAACCTGTGAGGTTCGACTTTTTCTGTTATCTGAGTTTTACCCTACAGAGACACAGAACTGCTCCCGGCCTCCCACATCAGAAATCAACATAATTCAAATCGATCCAGAGAGCCGGGCGGACAATAAAGTTTCTATGATAGGCACGAGAGTAACTAAGTGAACCATCATGATTCACGCCTGCCGCGCTGTTCGGACAGCTGCCGGGAGATCGAAGCCACCACCATCCTGTAACGTCTCCATCTGCGGTACGGTATTCATCACTTGTGTTTACTCCCAATGTGATGGCATAAGCTGTCGGAGCGACGCGGGCATTGACGTTATTCGCATCTTCGATTGTAACATTCAGATACCGGTTTGCCTCGGCACAACTCAGCTGGAAAATTCTGTCCTGTGTGTTGTTTCCGCCGGGCATTTTTTCTCCTCCAATCAATGTCCAATCATAGCCCTGGGGATCACTGTTGTCGACCGTTGTAGTCAGAATAGCTGCTTGTTCCTCCAGACTGAATGCCCAGTTCAGGAACCTGTCATTGAGCCAGGTTCGCAGGGAGCAGGTTTCCCAGGTGCAATCATCCCAGGTATTATGATATCCTGCCGCGGAAAGACCATATTTGCTCAGAAGCAATGCTTTCCCGTCCTGTACGTCCAGGACAATCCACTCAATGGGTTCTTTTCCGTTGCTTTGATCATTATCCTGCGCATAATTGCCAAAGGTGACTGTATCTCCAACAGATATTGTTTTCTGATCAATCGAATTATCAGGAAAACGTGCATTATATTCTTCTTCGGTTTCCCAGTGCACGTCAGGATTAAGTACTATCAGATTGTCCGCTTCCGGGTCCAAATATCCAAAGGCTTCATAACCTATCCAGGTTACGGTGGAAGGAACGGTAAGCTTTGTGTATGGTACTTCTGCAAAGGCTTCGGATCCGATTTTCTGCAGTCCCTCATTCAGGATGATTTCTTCGGCTAAACAGGTGCACAGAGCATGATCTGCCAGTTCAATCACACTGCCGGGTACTATGATCTTTTTGAGGGTAAGACAATCAAAGTCATTATATGATCCGATATACTCCACACTGTCAGGAAACTCGAGTGTTTCCAGCTGATGGTCATAATTAGACAACGCAGAATCTTCAATCCGCCTGACCCGGGGCAAAGGCAATGCTTGGGATGACGGATTACAATAGATCAGGGCGTCTGTTCTCGTGTCAATGAGGAAACCGTCTTCAATTTTGAAAAAGGGATTGCCGTTGGGAAAACTTATTTCTGCACTTACATGAAAGAAAGGATACCCTGTAGGAAGCTTTTCCAGTGTTGACGGAAACTCTATGTGTTTAACACCATGCGCGCACTCAAATGCGTTGGTTTCCAGTTCGGTGACACCTTCCGGGAGAATAATGCATTCAACGCCATCACCGTCATAAGCTCCGGTCCAGTTGTTAAACGCATCGAAACCGACAACGGTCAATGGAAAACCATTTACGGACTCGGGCATCCGCACCTGTGCAGGCTGGGCACAACCGGAATCCACGCAGTATGCTGTAAGTATCGCATGGTCATCCTTGATTTCGTAAAAGAAGTGTTCGCCCCGTGAGTTATATACTTCATCGGTTCCGGTGAACCATTCCACATCAGAGGTTTCAGCCCATCCGCCAAGCGGCAGCAGGCACAGGACCAGCAGACAGATCAGCATCATGCGCTTCATTTCTCTTTCTCCTTACATCTGTTATCTTCTTCTGAAATCAAACAAAATGGGGATTTGGGATGGCATCTTCTGATTATGTAACGTTCGACAGGGGCTGAAGCATTCCCTGATTCTATAACTTATTCTGTTGAGAGATGAATCCATAAACCGGGATTTACCGACGTATCAGAATGCCTTTCATAAACTGCGTTTCATTATGCGTTCGATATACTTCCATTTTCTCTTCTTCTGTGCATCCGATCAGTATTTTGATTTCTGAATCCCTTTTCATCAAATCAACAATACACATAACGGCATCGACCTTTTGATCATCGCTTCCGACCCATACATCAATTCCGGCGCCATCCATAGAAGCGGTGTTTTTCAAGTATCCATAATCAACCCGGTATATGAAATCCGGAAATCTGGGATGGGCAGATCCTTTCGGTCTGTCGATCACGATCTCGGAAGTGTTCACCAATTCATCCAACGCATTCCAGAAATCTTCATCGTAATAATTCACTTTATCTCCTCCGCAAATCCCGATTGCTACAGCTAATAAAACGTATAGTGGGGAGTGATGCTATTTCAATTTGTTCTTTATTCTCTGACACGCTTCAACGTGCATAATCCAGTGCCTCGAGAATGGCATTTGTATGAGCCCGCGTAAATCTTTATTGCACCAATAATCGACCAGCCAAAAAGCACTCTCGTCTGTACTGACTACATTCAATGCTTTCAGGTTTTCCTTTCGTTCGCTCGAAACCGGTCTTTTAAGATCGCTAAATGTCAGGCTGCGTATGATTTCTTCCGTGCTTTTCTTTACTTCGGCTATATACGAATATAATTCACTTATATCCAGTTGTTTTGTGAAATCGGAAATCTGTTCCGTAACAAGTTCATTTCCGGTTGTTATGATCGATGAATTGATACGGCGCTGATAATCTCCTGAAAACAGTATCTCTGTATCCCCGCTAATAAGAGTGTGCGCAACGATGTCTTCTATCCTGAAGATGTGCCATATTGAATAAGCAATGTTCTTGCTGTGATAACCGTCAGCATTTATAAAAGGCATAGAATCAAAATCTTCTCTGTTCAGTTCCTTCCTAAATGCCAGCAACGTATTCATAAGATTGTTCCGCAATTCAAAAAGAACATCCTTACCCTGTTCAAAGGTGTCAGCCTTTCTGATCAGTGACTGCATCTTTTTGTTCTGTTCAGACCATTCTTTATTCATATCGCAGCATCTCCTGTCTGATGTGAAATACCGTGTTTTCCCAATCATCCCGACAAACAGGAATTTGTCATTCAAAGGGAAATGAACAGGGAAGAAAATGCTTTTCTTTCCAGTCATCCTTGAATATATCAGATCATTTTCAGCCTTTCATGCATAACGCGCACATCTTCTTTAGCCCCTGCTGGCGTAGGCCATTCTCCTGGATTGCCCAGTCGATCCCCGATTTTTCTCGGGATTATGTGTACATGAAAATGAGGGAGTGATTGGCTCACGGGACTGTTAGCTGACATGATGTCGGCTCCGTCGTAACCGCAGTCTTCAATCAGGTGTTTACTGACCTTCTGTACCATGAACCAAACCTTACAAGCCACATTCTCGGGACAATCGGTCACATATCGATAGTGCTTCTTGGGTATAACAAGAATATGTCCGTCATAATCATTCGAGATGTCCATGAATGCGAGAGCCTCGTCATCTTCACAGATCCTGAGTCCCTGTATCTCGCCGGAACCTATTTTGCAAAACACACAGTCTTCCATATTTGCCTTTCCGCCCATAACTTGATATTGCGTTCCGTAACAGCAAATCGATGATTGCAAAAGCCAAATCCCGATTTGTCGATCGCCATATAACTCAAAAGATATTCCTTCATGACAGCATAATAACGTTTGTTCTACAACTCACATATAAGCTTCACCTTTAATGGTCTCTTCGTCAGGAATTCTGCATTTTTATCCATAACTGTTCCCGGATGCTGAAAAACATCAATGCCAACAGTAATCGGTTCATCCAATATATACAGATATCCTTTTTCTTTACCGTTATGGCTTATAACACCATGATCATCATAATTCAATCGGGTTGGCTTATGAGAAAACGCTTCAGCAAGTTCCCTCCACTGTGTAACAGTACTGCCTTCTTCCAACTCGGAAAACACCTTGTTTGAACCATGATACCATGTTCCGCCCGGATTGATCCTCAGCTCCATTTCACTGTGCTCCTGCAGTCATATATTTCAAAAGTCAAGCCTGATTGAAGATATTGTATCCGTTTTCAAATTCCCTGCCCGCATCAAACGCGGCAATTTCAGACGCTGGTAAATCGCCCTTTCCGTCATAGCGGTAAAACCGGCCGCTTTCGGCGATGAACTCCAGGATGCAGTAGTCTTCATCTTCGACGCCCTTCGGATAATACTTCTCATCGCCCTCGTTCCAGAGGAGTTCCCTGTATTCCCTTTCAAAATGGGCCACAGTTTTTCCGAACAGGCAAAGCCCTTCAAACGACGAATCATCGGAGAAATACAGGCAGGCGTTTCCGTTCTTCCTCAGGCTTTTCACATGAGCGGAGCTTGTGTTTGTCGAGATCAGATGCCCGCCCAGTCCCTTGTGCCATACGCAAAAAACCCGGCGGACATTCGGCCTGCCCTCCTCATCAGTATAACCGATGGTCGCGAACAGGGAACGGTTTACGAGGTTCATCAGTTCTTCTTTTGTCATGGTTCTTTCCCTCCTGCCAGTGCAGATAAATCGGATTTTTCATAACGGTTGTGGCCGGGAAGCTTTTTCTTATATTTCCAGCACCTGATCGCATCCGCCAGGCTTTTTCCGGCATTGTCCGCAAAGAAATCCCGGATATACGTATTGTACTCAAACTGCGGCCCGATGACCGTTTTCCTTTTCTTCTTCTCCCGGAGAATGTCAGCGTAGGCAGAAACGGCGTCATCATAGGTGCTCCCGGCATGGGTTTTCAGCCATTTCTGGAACGGTACGCTGAAGGAGAAGGACGGCCCGATCCGTTCCGTGAAGAAAGCCCTGCATGCTTCAGAGCACACAAAACCTTCTCCGATGAGATCCGAACCTTTGATTTCGGAAACCGGGCGACCAGCTGCCCTGCTTCGCTGTACGGTGTCCTGCCTGATTTCCCCCGTGTCCAGAAACAGGGCGATTCTTTCCGCAATTTCCTGTTTTCCGCCGGACACGGGCAGGTGAATCTCCCTGCAAAAGGCGGTCAGTTCTTCTTTCAGCCAGTAATATTCCCGGAAAGTTTTGCTGTCCAGGTTCCTGCTTAAAGCAGGCCGCTCCGCTTCCATATATTTCTCCTTTACAGGCAGGGATATCAGAAGATCCCGTTTTTTGTCGGCTTTCCATGGCCGTAGTATACCGTCCGGTCCCCCAGGGCCCGGATCTTTTCCGCGCTCTTCCGGGCAGCTCCCCTGTCATGGAAGAGATGGGCAACGCCCGGCCGGATCCAGTTATCCAGGGCGTCGCCGACGATCAGGTGCTTTCCTTCCACATCCACGCCGACGGAACCAAGCGTATGGCCGGGAAACTCCAGGATCTTCGCGTCGAATCCGTATGCGCCCAGGTCGTCTCCCTCCCGAACGTATACCAGATTCTCCGGACGCTTCACAGGCGTATTCCGCAGCACTTTCAGGGACAGGCCGAGAACGACGCGGCCCACCGGGCCGGAGGACTTCATAGGTTGTCTGTCATAGCTTTCGAAAAGTTCTTCATCCTTCCTGTGGACAGCCACGGGAATTCCATATCTTCCTGAAAGCTCCGCCGCATTCTCCGCATGGTCAAAATGGACGTGCGTCAGCACGATCAGTTTCATCTCATACTTGTCGCATTCCGCAATCACCTGGTCGAGGTTCTGGCGGCTGGCCGTGTCCACCAGGATTGCTTTGGTGCCGTCGGTGACCAGGTAACAGTTATCCGTTCCGCCTTTGATTCGTTTGATCTCAGTCATTTTTTTCTCCTGATTCAAAAAAGATATCTGCATTATACCGGATTTTCCGGGGAAAGAAAACCGAACAAAAAGCCTTCGCCCGGGCGGGCGAAGGCTTGGGAAGGTCCGGGGAAGGAAGGTCAGCCCTCTCCGCCCAGGCCGGAAGAAAACTCATACTGTTCGATGGCGCCGGTTTCCACGTTGACGAAGACCTTGAAGTAGGAATTCGTCCGGTAGTAGTTCGGATCGTTCAGCATTTCCGCGGTGACGTCTTCCTCGTCCAGCAGGTATTCCACCAGGAAGCAGGGCTTGCCGTTCACGGTTTCGTACCAGTGATTGGCGTCTTCGGTCTCATAGGAATTCGTGTAGAGCTCCAGCCGGGCGACCTGGTCGTCGGTCAGGCTGTACGTGCTGAGGATGAATTCCCGGCCGAGGGCGATCATGTCCTCCTCGGACAGCTTTGCCGCGTCCAGGGCGCTGCTCTTTTCGCCTTCACGCCGCGCATGGTATTCCTCAAAGGTTTCGGGGGCGGGTTCTTCGGCAGGCGCTTCATCGCCGTCGGGATGAGCGCGGTTATACAGCTCTTCCGCCTTGTCCAGGTACGCGGCCTTGAGTTTCTCGTCACGGCTGTCTTCCGCCATCTGTTTCAGCTGTTCCGTGCCCCAGGCTTCCGCCTCGTAGCCGCCGGCGGTATCTTTGCCTTCCAGGCTCCAGGAAATATCCGCCCTGCCGTCCTTCACCAGGACGGTGTAGGTACCCAGCGGGGCTTCCAGGGAGCCGGCGCCGAAGTAGGTGACTTTGACGGTTCCGTCCGGGAGTTCTTCCTCTTCGCGGCCGAAGAACGACTGCAGCTCATCGGTGATCCCGTATTTTTCCGCCAGCGCCAGGTCGGCGGTTCTTGCGGCCGAGACGCGGGGGGAAAGGATCAGCCCGGTCGCGAGGGCAATTACGGACAGGGAAACAAGGACCAGGGCAAATACGAGCCCGACAGAAATCTTTCTTTTCATTACAGGTGCCTCCTCCTGAGCGATCCGCTGCATCAGGGCAGGACGGCAGGAGGGGAGTTCATCCAGGAAGGAAAGCCGGCGGTCCATCGCGGCCTGAAGCGTTTCCTTATTCTTCATCGTACCATTCCTCCAGTTCGCCTTTCAGCATCGATTTCGCTTTCTTTAACCGGTAATTGACGGTGGATCGGGGAACCCGCAGCACGCTTGTCATTTCCTCCAGGGTCATTCCCTGATACCAGCGGAGCAGCGTCACTTCCTTCAGCTTCGGGGGAAGGGACATCACCGCACGCGTAACAGTGTCGTCCCGCTCCTCGAAGGGAACGGAGCCTTCCGGCAGGGTATCGACGGGAACGGAGCGGTCCGTATTCCGGAACCAGGCGCTCTTCAGCTGATCCTTGCAGTGGTTGATCGCGATGCGCGTCAGCCAGGTTTTTGCATCCGCTTCGCCGCGGAACCGGCCATAGTGTTTCCAGGCCTTGAAAAAAGTTTCCTGCACGGCGTCTTCCGCCAGGGCAGTATCGCCCAGGTACGCGAAGCAGAGATGAAGGATCGGCTTTTCCCACCGGGCAAGGGCTTCTTCGAGCCATTCCCGGCGCGGATCCTGTGCCACAGCGTTCCCTCCCTTTCCATGTCATACACCGATTAGACGAGGCGTCCGGAAAAAGTGTCCAAAAGAAAAGTAAAAATTTCATAAACCCGGGAAAAGAATGAACAGGGCCGCCGCAACGGCCCTGTTCATTATCTCATATAAAGGATTCCCCGGGCAACACCGGGTTACCGGACCTTCACCGGGAAGACCAGCTTTTCTCCGTCTTCCAGGATACAGGTCAGGGAAATGGCGTCCGGAAGGTCCTTCAGCCGGACCCAGCTCCAGCGGTACCGGAAAACGAGGGTGCCCGGCTCACCGGTATCCACCCGGCAGGTGACGTCCGGCGTGAACCGGTCGCCCTCCAGCGGCACGCCGTCCCCGTCGGTCAGGACCAGGCCCTGCATCCGGCTGAAGGCGTCGTTCTCCGGAACCATCCGGAGGGTCAGCTGCAGCCCGGCTGACGTGACGGCGGCCACGTCGTAGGAAACGGTGCCGTGTTCGCTTTCATACGCGGGAAGCGATTCCAGGACCTTGTAACCGATACTGCCCCGCTGTACGTCAAAGGAGATTTCCAGGGTTTCCTTCTCATAGATTCCGTCCGGGGATGTTCCGTCCGGGTTTTCCGTACCGTAGAAAAGGGCCCACTGTTCTTCGTCGGGATCCCACCCAACATATCCTTCCTCTTCAGCGATGACGAAATACCCTTCTTCGATCTTCCGGCCGGCCTCCACGGGATCGAACTCCGTCATCTGGTATACCGGCCGGACCGGACGGTATACCTCCACCATCACGTACACATGCAGGCTTTCCACGTCCCTGAGCTCTTCCGGGAGGAATACACTTTCGCCGCCGTCCCAGGAGCTGCTTTCAAGGAAGATGCTCGGCATCCAGAGATAATCAAAGTAATCCGACCGCTCATCACAGACTGTGATCCCGTTTGCTGTGAATTCTGCCAGCCTGCCGAAGACCGGCGTCTCCGGTTTCGTGTTTTCAAAGTGCCAGTCAAAGGCCAGCTGCCTCCCGTCGTACATGGCGGATTCGATCCGCATCATCGCCCCGTCGGATACCGCCTCCCGGTGGACAGGGATGACCTCCAACTCCGGCACCGGCTGTACGGTCCGGTTCCCGTACAGGAACTGCACGACGTCCCAGCCGCTGACGGTGGCGATGCCCACGCTGACGGACAGAAGCAGGATGACCAGAACCAGTACGGTTCCGACAGACAATCTTTTCTTCACGGGTTCTCCTTCCTTCTGCCGCGCCCGGTTCCGGACCTTCTGCGCCATCCAGGGATCAGGCTGCAGCGGGGAAAGACGGCGGTCGAGGGATTCTCGGAACTCATTGTCGCTGATCTTACGGTTCATACAGTTCGCCCCCTTCCAGCAGTTCTTTCAGTTTTTCCCTTCCGCGTTTCAGCCTGCCCGAGGCGGAGGAGTGGGAGATCCCGAGCGCCTCTGCAGTCTCATTCACATTCAGTCCCTGGTAATGATGCAGGAGGACTGCTTCCCGCAGCTTCAGCGGCAGTCGGAGCACGGCGGCAGTCAGTTCGGTATCCCGTTCATCGGATTCCTCCGCAGCCTGTTCCGGGAGCATTTCCGGCGTCACCCGGCGGTTCATGAAACGGAACCAGCCGGAGCGGTTCATGTCATAGCACGTCCGCACCGCGATCTTCATGATCCAGGTCTTCTCGCTGCATTCCCCGCGGAATGCATTCATCGTCCGGTAAACCTTGAGGAAGGTCTCCTGGGCCGCGTCTTCCGCCAGCGTCCTGTCGCGAAGGGTCAGGAAGCACATCCGGAGAACGGGTCCCTGGTATTCCGCTACCAGCCGGTCGAATTCCCGGTCCCGGTCCGGAACCATGCCGGTCCCTGCGGCATTGTCCATCGGTCAATCACCTCCTGCGCTTATACAGACGTACGGGGAAGACGGATTGTCGTTTTTTCGTGAAAAAATTTTTTCCCGCGCATTATATCACGGCCTGCGGGAAACAGAAAAAGGACGCTGCCCGCAGGCAGCGTCCGGGATCCGGATCCGGTCAGGTGACAGGCACGACCGGGATCGCTTCGTCCGGATGGGCGTTTGTTTTCCTGTAGACGGGTACCAGTTTCAGCCCGCCCGGATCGGACAGGTTCGGGAGCAGCAGCTCAAACTCCACCCGGGTGGTGCCTTCCCCGGAGACGGACTGTACGGCGCAGTCTTCGACCAGTTCATCCCCCCGGTATACCCACCAGTCCCAGATGACATCCGTTACGCCGTCCCACTCCCAGTCCTCATAGGCGTTGGCCCATTCCTCCGGGCAGGTCATGACCAGGCTGCCCCGGATATCCACCTGCCCGCAGGCAAGCGTTACGCTGACGGAGTAGCTTTCCGTCTGTGCGCTGCCCTTCAGGAAGGTGCGGCTCTCGTTCCGGTTCAGGGTGAACGGGACCTCAGTCCGGCTGGTCCTCTCGCTGGCCTGTTTCAGGGTCGTACCGTCCTGGAATGTGACGGAGCGTGCGTGATTTACCGCCAGCATGAAGGTCAGCGTATCCTCCAGCCGGTCTTCCGGAATGGTGCATTCTTTCCATCCGAGGATGGATCCGTCCTCCTGGAACTGCTCCTCCCCGCCGATGATATCCGCATAGGTACCGTCTTCCAGGAACAGGCCGTCCGACACATAGGAATTTTCAGACAGGGCCCAGCGCTGGCCGCTGCCGTCGAGGAAGTTAATCATCCGCTGTTCTTCCGGGTTGTCGGAACCAAAGTTGCCGGCCATCACGAGGTTTTCGGTGACATCCCATTCATATTCCTGTTCCGGAGCGCCTTCGTGAAGCTCGACATACGTCAGGGGTCCGGTCAGGCGGTAGGCGACAAACACGCGGTCTCCTTCAAAGTAGGCTTTGCTGATCTCCAGGGTGACGCCTTCCCCGGTCGTATGGGTGGTTCCGACAGGTTCGGATACGTTTTCCAGCACGGGCAGGCGTTCATCGGGATATCCGCCCTCATAGATCTTGTCAAAGACGCCGAGTCCGGCCGCCAGGGCTGCGGACAGGGACAGGATGAGCAGCGCGATCAAAACGATCAGCGATACGGAAAATTTCTTCTTCACAGGTTCTTCTCCTTTCACCTGCGCACGGATCCGCTGCGCGAGCCAGGGGTCTTCCTTTGCCGTTTTCGTCATCTGATCCACGGCCCGATGAACCTGATTCCTGAAATCCAGGTCATTCATCTTCGCGACCTCCCTTCAGCACATCCCGCAGTTTCTCCTGTGCGCGTTTCAGCCGCCGGGATACGGTAGGGGCCGAGACCCGCAGGACTTCCGCGATCTCGTCCTGGTTCATATCCTGGTAGTAATAAAGCAGAATGACATCCTTATATTTCACAGGCAGTTCCAGGATCGCCCGTCCCAGGTCGTCTGATTCCTCCGGCTGCAGGTTTTCCTCAGCGGGGATCGGGAGCTCCTCCGGGACGATCCTCCGGTCATGATGGCGGAACCATGCGGAACGAAGCATGTCCCGGCAGGTATTCACGCCGATTTTCATGATCCAGGTTTTGACGCTGCAGCCGCCGCCGAACTGCGGCAGGCTCCGGTACACCTTCAGGAAGGTCTCCTGTACGGCATCCTCTGCCAGCGACATATCATGCAGGTACATATAGCACATCCGTTTCAGCGGCATCTGGAATTCCAGAACCA
>JAEEGK010025794.1_pt1 | contig 12029 bp, 12 predicted proteins | sample 8958771 | NCBI WGS metagenome assembly JAEEGK01 (sample SAMN16246547, study PRJNA631951) | gut metagenome | biome: gut microbiome; feature: rumen; material: SC-attached | host: Bos | place: Iran: Karaj | collected 2018-10 | reverse complement strand
GGGCTCGTTGACATGAATCGGGTCGAGGATGATTACTTCATCCGGTTCGGACGGAAGGGGAGTGGTGTCCGGTTCTTTCGTGTCCATGGGCACGTCCTTGTGGTCTTCCCGCTTTTTGCGGGCAAGAGACCGGGCGACGAAGAATGCAAGGCAGATTGCTGCCAGTATGAGAATCGTTACCAGATAGTGTGTTTCCATAACTTTGGGTGGTTGTTCTTTACAAAGATATGGAAATATATCGAAATTCAAAAAGAATTTATTGAATTTCTGAATTATCGTCGGAAAGATAGTGTTTATTTCCTAAAATGCATATCTTTGTGAACGAACCACGGAGGCAACTCCCTGAAACTAATGATCAAACATATGAAAAGACTTCTTACCACCCTTGCGCTGGCATGCGTGACGTTGTTTGCGGTTGCGCAGAACAGCCCCTTCGGAATGAAGATGGAAATTACCGAGGTCGAGGAGAACGACAACGAGTATGCCATCTTCACCTACAAAGACCCGGACGGAACCTTCGGTTACTACCTGAGCGTCGGACATGTGCTCCAATTGCTGGATATCTTCCTGGATGACCCCTCGTCTTCCTTCGGCCTTGTCGATGAGACCTGCCTGGTAATGGGGGAGACCATGGACGATGCGTTCGCGTACCTCGATTCGCTCTTGGAACTGTTGGATGAAGCCCCCGGCACCACGGCCGAATTCCCCTGCCGCCTGACCACCGGGGCCGACCAGATCTTCGTCCCCTCCACGGCCAACGCCATCGTCGTCAAGCGCTTCCTGCAGGGGAAACGCATCAGCTTCCACTTTCTGAGCGGCCGTCACACCGCCGATGTCGACCTGACCAAATCGGCCGTCAAATCCCTCCGCTGGAACCTCGACTTGTATCGGAAGCTACACCCGGAAGGGTAGGATTAATCGGCGGCCGGAAGAGTGGCGTCCGAGGCTATCAATGCCGCGGCGAGAAGGACGAGCAACAGCAGCACTCCGAGAATCAGATAAATGCGTCCCTTCTTGGCAAGGACCGGATTTGATTGAACGGAGTTGTACTGGTAGTACTGGTAAAGGGAACTGATGCCGAATATCAATGCGGCGAAGACAACGAGGATTCCCCAGCGAAGTTTCAAGGCAATGAGAATTGTTCCGACAATCTCCAATGCCCCTGCCACCAGCACCTCATTGAATTGTTTCTTTTTGGCCCATTCCAACGATCCGGGAGTCCTCTCATCTTCTTCCTCTTCCTCCTCTACGATCTGGGACTCAGGATCAAAGTGAGAATCGATGTCCCATTGCAGCGACTTGACCAAATGGCCGATCGCGAACTCCTTGACTTCTCCTGAAACGAGGTCAAATACGGCGAATGTGGTATTCTTTTCATCGACGAAGCTGGCATCTTGGATGTCTTTCCAAGCGATCTCGTCGTCAATCGGTTTGAATGAATATGGAAAGGTTTGCCGATGAAGATGAAGCTTGATCCCGTTGTCTGTCAGGACGGTATAATCCTTCAGCGATAGGATGCAGAAAAGATCCACGAAAAGGAAAAACAGCATCCCCGCACCAAATAAGATAATACTGAAAAGCCTGTTGCCCTCTTCGGGCGAGATGCTAAAAGCATCAATAAAGAGATACACGAACAGACCAACCAACGGAAGTCCCAGTACGGTTACCAGTTTCGTAAAACCGCTTACTTTATAAGTTTTGTTCATGGAATGTATGGATAATCAAATGTTTTCGTCTCTGATTGGAATAGGATCGGCTTCGTCGAAGGGAACCGTCGTCAGGTCAAACGGGATGGTCCGACATTCGCCTCGGAGATTGCTCACGAAAGCGTGCTGTCCATCTGGTTGGGCTCCTTTGCAGGAGCGCCCATAATAGCCGATCACGTCTTCATCGTCATTGGTTTCGGAGCGAAGGGCGGACAGCACTTTCAGGAATTGTTTCATCCCCACTTCGCGGCGGAAGAGGACCAGGTATCGATCGTCCACAAGCTGGTAGAGTATCGTCGCTTTATCGTCCAATTCGAAGGCTATGTGCTGCTTTGGGACGTGGGAAATTACAATGAAAACCGGCTGGTCCGACTGTGATACGCGGTCGAGGAGTTCTCCCGGCTCCCGCTTCTGTCTCTCACCCACTTCAAACGATTTTCTCATCGACCGGTCGGTCCAATAAAGAGCGAAAGCCTGGAACAGGATGAGAAACGGGAGTGCGAACCAGACGTTCGGCAATCCGAAATGATTGGGTTCGAAAACGAATATGGAAAAAAGGCTGTTCAGAAACCCGGCAAACCCTACCAATGAAAAATCTACGTAGTCGGTCTTCTTCTTTTCCTCGTCCTGGCGGTATATGATTGCTTGATAGATCATTAACCATGTCAATTGAATAAAGAAAAAGACAACCCTCACGACGAACTCCCATTCATCGTTCACGAAATGGCAAACGACCCCCTCCAGCCCGAGAAGGCCTGTCATCAGGGCCGTTGCCCAGATCAGGAATTCCCCAAATGACTTTTTCTTTTCTTCCATCTTCACAAAGATAACGATACTTATCGTAAATCAAGAAGATTTTATTGATTTGTTTTTCGATATACTTCGGTCGAAAACAAAAAACAGCCCGTGCAGGCTGGCTTTTCAGTTAAAAGTAATCGCTCAAGTCGAAGGGAAAATAACGGACTCTCAGTATGGTATTCCCGTTGTGGGCTAGATCGATCAGCTCAGAAACCCCATCCTCGGTATTGATCACGAGAAATAACCGCTCGTCTGTCGGATTGGATTCATCGCGATACTTGTTTCGGACGATGATACTCGGGTAATTGAAGTTAAAAATGAAAGGGTAAGTATCTTTGATTTTCATGTCGAAATTGTGGACAGGGATTAATCCGGCATCTCCCAATTTCATCAATTCCAGTCCTGATGGCGTGTCAAGCACACAAAACAGCGTGTCTGAAGCACAGAACGAAGCGACAAAAGTTGTGTCTGAACTCTCCGTTCGATAGATAGGATCTTCGCTATACACGTAATAGGGATTGAAATAGATACGTCTTCCGTCTGGGAATATATAGTCGATATCTATAAGAACTGGGTCGTCAAAACGGACCCGGGGAGTGATATAGTGTTTCATCGGGATATACCCCGCTTTATCGAAAGGATGTGACATGGGACGGACGTCCTTGGCATTTTCATATCGGGTGGTGGAATCACAACGAAAACCAAAGGAGGGATCCGGTATTTCATAAATTCTGGTCGACGTCACGACATAAAAAGTATTGCCAATCCGATGTGTTCTGCCTTTCAGTTCGACAAATGCATACTTCTCCTGCGTGTGCTTGTCTATGAACCAGGATGCACCTCCGAATTCTCCGTGGCTGGCGGATTTCACGATCCAGTCATCATCTTCGTATAGCGTGCTCTTGTCTTCTTTTCCCGAGGACACGGGAGACCACTTCCATTTCTTGGGATCGAATGAAAAGAGCCGTTTATCATCCGATTTCAAAATCAGCGTATCGTTTCTGGCAAAGATGGAAGAAACCTCGTTTACATCGTCGGGGAGGGGTATATGTTTTGCCTTGAGTTTATCTTCGGCTGCCGCCATCAAGAGGGAAGGAGGCCCTTCAAAATCGCCTCGGTATGTCATGCCGAACCGGAAATAATAATATCCGTCAAGCTTTTTTACATCCTTGATCTCAATCCGTGAATCAGGAAACACGTATTGGCTCAAGTCGATCAGGATGCTGTCCTGAGGTTCGTCAACGAACCCATTGACCACCAGACGATGACGACTGCAAGAAGCAACGAGGAGGGCCCAAACGGCCAGCAAAAAGAAAATGACGGTTCGTTTCATGTGCATAACTGAGAGAATCGGCAGTTTTCTTTGCAAAATTCATTCCCTCTTTTTCATAAACAGGCCATTTAGAGGGCTGTGGTTTTGTTTTTTAGGATGGAATGCCTATCTTTAAAACCCCGAATGAAATGTAGTAGTGTTTCAGAAAAACTATTAACCTAATTATGTCTTACCAGAAGTTCTTCAATCCGGAGGAGTCGTACTCCCGTTCAGAGTTGGAGGCCTTGCAGCTGGAGAGGTTGCAGGCCACCGTCAAGCATTGCATGAATTCGCCTTTCTACAAGGAGCGTTTCCGCAAAGCCGGCCTGACGCCTTCGGATATCCGTACGCTTGACGACCTCAAGAAGATTCCGTTCACGACCAAGCAGGACCTTCGCGCCACCTATCCTTTCGGCATGGCCGCGGTTCCGCTTGACAAGTGCGTGCGCCTGCACTCTTCCAGCGGCACCACCGGCAATCCCACGGTCATCCTGCATACGCAGAAGGACCTGGAGGAATGGGCCAATGCCGTCGCCCGCTGCCTGTGGATGGTGGGCTGCCGTCCCGAGGACGTGTTCCAGAACACTTCCGGATACGGCATGTTCACCGGCGGTCTCGGCTTCCAGTATGGCGCCGAGAGGGTAGGAATGCTTACCGTCCCCGCCGCCGCCGGCAACACCCTGCGCCAGCTCAAGTTCTTCACGGACTTTGGCACCACTGTCGTGCACGCCATCCCTTCCTACGCCGCGCGCCTGTATGAGGTCATGTGCGAAAAGGGCATCGACCCCCGCAAGGACACCAAGCTCCGCACCCTCGTGATTGGCGCCGAACCGCACTCCGAGGACACGCGCAAGCGCATCGAGAACATGCTGGGTGTCAAGGCCTACAACTCCTTCGGCATGTCGGAGATGTGCGGCCCCGGCGTCGCCTTCGAATGCCCCGAGCAGAACGGCATGCACATCTGGGAAGACTACTACATCGTCGAGATCGTCAACCCCGACACCCTCGAACCCGTTCCGGACGGGGAGGTCGGCGAGCTCGTGCTCACGACGCTCAAGCGCGAGGCCATGCCGCTGCTCCGCTACCGGACGCGCGACCTCACCCGCATCCTGCCGGGCGAGTGCCCCTGCGGGCGTCATCACATCCGTCTCGACCGCATGAAGGGCCGCAGCGACGACATGATCATCCTCAAGGGTGTCAATATCTTCCCGATCCAGATCGAAACCATCCTGATGCAGTTCCAGGAACTCGCTTCCGACTACCTCATCACGCTCGAGACCGTGGACGACAACGACGCCATGACGGTCGATGTCGAGATGAAAGACCTCTTCATCGACGATTACAGCAAGCTCCAGACGCTTACCCGGGAGATCACCCGCCAGCTCCGCGACGAAATCCTCATCACTCCGAGAGTCCGTCTCGTGCCCAAGAACACCCTTCCCAAGAGCGAGGGCAAGGCCGTCCGGGTCGTCGACACCAGAAAGAAATATTAAAAACCTACATAGCCATGACAGTCCATCAACTTTCTGTCTTCATCGAGAACAAGTCCGGTGCCCTGGTCCGGGTGCTCCGGCTGCTCAAGCAGGAGAACATCCAGCTGATCGCTACCACCATCGCCGATACGGTCGATTACGGCATCTTCCGGATCATCTGCTCCCAGCCTGAAAAGGCTTACAACGTCCTTCGGGACGCCGGCGTGGCCGTCTCGCTGTGCGAGGTGCTCGCCGTCGAGCTCGACGACCGTCCCGGCAAGGCCGCCGACGCCATCGAACTCTTCGCGGGCGAAGGGATCAGCATCGCCTATCTGTACTCCTTCCTGCTGAACGGAAAGGGCGTCCTCATCTTCCGTACCGACAACGCTGAAAAGGCCGCCGAGATCATCACCTCGAACGGTCTCAACGTCATCGGAGAAAAGGATCTTTCCCGCCTCCTGTAGGATTGTGTCGATTTTTGCGTCGGGAGATGCAAGGATTGGCGGCATCCGGGTTTAAAAGGAAAACAAACATTGACAGAAATGAAAAAAGCACTGTATTGCATTACGCTTCTGATGGGGTTGTTTTCCTTATCGTCTTGCGAAGATTTATTTGATAACCGTGGTGACTGGATCGTTGACTGGTATCCGGTAAACATCCATATCGAGGCCGTTGACGCGGACAATCAATCCATCATCTCTCCGGAGATGCCGGGCATGTCGCTGACTTTCCAAGGCACGAAATATACGGTCAAGACCGAAGCGGAAGCGGAGACCAGGGCCTATTTGGCCCGCATGAAAGGTCTTATCGCGGTTCCGAAGCAAGATGAAAGCGGAAAGACCGTGTATCAGCTTGTTTTCGGCGAGATCGATGGAGCGGCCGACATGGACGAAGACATCACCCTGACCTGGCCCGACGGCAGCACAGATGTCATTCACTACCACTGCTCTGACCACAAGGAAGGTCGTCATCCCAGTTGCGACAGGAGCTGGAAGCTGAACGGAGAAAAGCATGACGGCAGCCTCTTCCGCTTCACCGGCAAGTCGCTTCCGGAATAGCATCAGTGCTCGTACCGGTCCATCTTTTGGACCGGTGCAAGCAAAAATGACCAAAAATGCTCGTATGGGTCCGTGATTTGGACCGATACGAGCATTCGGTTTCTAGAATCCGGAGAATTACGCTTCCGCGAGGATTTCCTGGGCGCGGTTCAGGGCGAGGGAGATGTGGCTGCAGATGTTTTCCTTGCCCACCACGTCGTCCATGCCGGCGTTTTCCAGCACTTTCATTACGGTGGGATTGACACCGGAGAGGACCACTTTCACGCCCAGCTGGGAGCACATGCGGCACATGTTGGAGAGGTTGTGCACGCCGGTGGAGTCGATGAACGGGACCTTTCGCATGCGGATGATGCGCACCTTGGCGCGGCCGCCCATGTCTCCCATCATTTCCTCGAACTTGTTGCCGATGCCGAAGAAGTAAGGGCCGTTGATCTCGTACACTTTGACGCCCTCGGGGATGATCAGATGCTCGAGGTTGCCCATGACATCGGTGTCGGCCATCGGGTCGATCTCGTCGCTGAGCACGGACACGTTGGTGGTCTCGGCCATCCGCTTCATGCACAGCAGGCAGGCGATCAGCACGCCCACTTCAATGGCGATGGTGAGGTCGAAGATGACGGTCAGGAAGAAGGTCACCAGCAGCACGATGATATCCGACTTGGGGTTCCGGAGGATGGCCCGGAAACTGCGCCATTCGCTCATGTTGTAGGCTACGACCATCAGAATGCCGGCCAGGCAGGACATCGGGATGTATTTCACCAGTGGCATCAGGAACAGGTAGATGAGCGCCAGCACGATGGCGTGGGCGATGCCCGCGACAGGCGTGCGGCCGCCGTTGTTGATGTTGGTCATCGTGCGGGCGATGGCGCCGGTGGCGGGGATGCCGCCGACCAGCGGCGAAACCATGTTCGCGATGCCCTGGGCCACGAGTTCCTGGTTGCTGTCGTGACGGTCGCCGATGACACCGTCGGCCACGGCGGCGGAAAGCAGCGACTCGATGGCGCCCAGCATGGCGATGACCATGGCGGGCTGCGCCAGATGGCGGATGCTGTCCCAGTTGATCCGGGGCACTTCCGGCTGCGGCAGGGCGGAGGAGATGGAGAAGCGGTCGCCGATGGTCTCGATGCCTTCGATGCCGAGCGCCTTCAGGCCGAGCGTGGCGAGGGTCATCAGGATGATGGCGGCCAGCGATCCGGGGATGCGGCGGTTCACCTTCGGGGTGAACACGATGATCAGGATGCTGCACAGGCCCACCAGCAGCGACCACCAGTTGACGGTGTCGATGTTCTGGGCATAAACGCTCCACTTGCCGAGGAAATCGGCCGGGACGCTCTCGATCTGCAGGCCGAAGAGGTCCTTGATCTGCGTGGCGAAGATGGTCAGCGCGATACCGGAGGTAAAGCCGACCACGATCGGGTAGGGGATGTATTTGATGATGGTTCCCAGGTGCAGGATGCCCATCAGGATCAGGAACGCGCCGGCCATGAAGGTCGCGATCATCAGACCGTTCATTCCGTATTCCTGGATGATGCCGAAGACGATGACGATGAAGGCGCCGGTAGGGCCGCCGATCTGGACCTTGCTTCCGCCGAAGAAAGAGATGAGGAAACCCGCCACGATGGCGGTCAGGATACCGGCCTCCGGAGTGGCGCCGGACGCGATGCCGAACGCGATGGCCAGCGGAAGGGCGACGATGCCGACGATGATACCCGCCAGGAGGTCCTGGACAAGCGTCTGCTTGTTATAACCGTTCTTGAAAGTAGAGAACAGTTTGGGCTTAAAACCAACTTTGAAATCCATGTTGTTAAACGCTTCTGCGCCGGCCCGTTGCCGGCGGTCAATAATACACTATTCTAATTCCGGCTGCAAAGGTACGCATTTTTAAAATTTTTTCAAAATATAGAGCGGGCATTTTTTCAAAAGGGTGTCCATTTCATCTAAAGCCCGGAAAATCAGATATATTCTCGAACTGGCAAACTCCTCTGACTCATATTTGGAGGTGTGAGAGAAAAAGAGTATTTTTGATGTAGGATAATCGGTACCGTTCTGAAACGGATGATATAGAGAGTATTTAAGTCGATATAACTATGGCATTGGACAATGAACAAAAAAAGGTGCTCAAGGCTTTTTTGGGCTCTTGCTTGGGTTTCCTCGTCGGTTATCCCCTTGTGATGTGGGCATTCGGCAAACTGGTTTCCTGGAAAGAAGCTCTCCTATATCTGGGGGCCGGTCTGATCGTTGCCGTCGTGCTGGGCGCTTTCTATGTCCTGGGTTCGAAGATTCCAAAGAAGGACGACTAAAAATCGAGGGATAGGGCAGGATATTTGCGGGCTTTTGATTGTTCAATACTATCCAAATGCCAAGGTTTTATTCATATTCTGTCTGTCTTTGTTTATTGCTGCTCAGTTTTTCCTGGAAGGCATCCGCTCAAGCCGCCATTGTTATCGGAGAGCCCAAAGTTTCTGAGAAGTATTCTCGGGAGTCGGCAGAAAAAGCATTGAGAGAAGGGACTGCGAATCTTCTCATGATAACGGGAGGTACCGTCTATGTTATCCACAGCGGACAGGAGAAGTTCAAGAAGAAGTACGGCGTCGGATACCATGATTTCGGAGAATATCTCGAGTGCTCCTATCGAGATATGAGAGCCTACAACGAAGTTATTTTCGAGTGGCTGAACCAGCATTACGGCAAAAAGTGGCAAAAGGATGTCAGACCGGATGTCGTCGGTTTGGGCAAATGGCTGTTGTATCAAGATGCGATTCCTTATTCCCAGGTAGAAACCAAACCGACCTTCAACGGAGGGTCGATAAATGAGTTCGCGAAGTGGGTGAATGCCCGTGCGGTGGTGGAAGAGATGATAGAAGAACAGCTCTTGGTTTCTTCTAAAGTAAGAATAGATATACTCTTATCTGAAGAAGGGGAGATCATTGACATTGATAACCGGGGATTGGATACCGCAATTAGCAGTTCCTATATCAAAGCCATACGTCAAGCTCCCAGGTGGAGTCCGGGATTACAAGACGGTGTTCCGTGCAAGGTATATATCCGGTTTTATACGATTGTAGATTTCCGGTGAAATGATTCCTGCGATGAGAAATAGCTTATTAGTCATCTACGCGGTTGTTTTAATGGTATTATCCTTGGGTGGTTGCAGCTCCAAACCCGCTATCAAACCGCTTTTCAAGGATGCCGCTATCCAAGATTCGCTTCGATGTTTTCTGGAAAGGATAGACAGTGTTCCCAATCATTATAACGCTCCGTCTCTGTATGCTGTCCGTTTCAATCTGAAGGATCAGGATTCTTTGATTCGATTCGGGGCTTATACGGGGTTATGGTTGTGTGCTGATGTCGAAGTTGACACGACGGGTTTGTATGATATTGATCCATTTGGGCTTTATGACGATTTATCGGCCGCCCAAGATGAAGAACCCGGAGAAGCTTTCGTGATTACCGATACTCGTACGCCCAACTGGATAGGGCTCTATCGATATGGGAAAAAGTATGTTTTAGTGGAATCGGATTGGGATCCATTAGAGGTTATCAACATGTCTTCCTTGGGACCATGGGAAGAATTCGAGAGCCTGTACCATGATACCACTCCTTATGATGATTGCTCCTTCTATCACGAACATTGCGAAAAAACGTATCTGTTCAAGAGCCCTGACAGCCTGCGCCTTATCAGCAGACGCATCGGGAGACCCGATCCTGACTTCAAGGATTGGCCTCAAACGATAGATTATTGAGAGCTATGTCTCTCAGAAGAAAGGTGCTAACTGATTATCAGCCCATCTTCCAGTTCACAGAGCATCAGATACTCCTCCTCCGTCACATCCACCACTTCGAATCCCGCCTTCTGATACATTCTGGAGGCGTAATTGGCCTTCTGGACCGACAGGGAGACTTTCGGATAACCGTCCCGACGCAATAATAGAAGCATTTCCCGCAGCAGTTCCGTTCCGATACCTTGATGGCGATACTCTTTATAGAGGGAGATGGCCAATGAGGGGATGCCATCGGCAATATGGCCGTAATCCTCCATGATCCGTGTCCATACGGCCCCGACGATTTTCCCGTCGACCTCCGCCACCAGGCATCGGTCATCGGCCTTCTTCCCGAAATCCCGGACATACACCTGCAGGTCCTCCTGCCGGGTGATGGACCTGGGCGGCGCCGGCACTCCCTCAGGAATGAAGATGGCCTCATACAGAAAGTCATCCAGCAGAGGAATCTCCTCGGCACGGATTTCCCGGATTACATGTTCCTTCATAGAACGAAGATAGCCACTTTCCGCCAAAACTCAAAAGGCGTCCGTCCTGCGGATTCTTCGAAAACGAAAAGGCCAGCCTTTTGGATGACTTGATGGTATCGAAGAAAATGAGTATCTTGTCCTTGGCATATAGATGTAACTACACAGTATGAAGAAGCTGATTCTTGTTTCGATTATCGTTTTGCTGGCTTCGTGTGCTGAAAAAGCGCCCCAAAAAGGGGCATTGATTTTTGGGCAGGCCTCAGGACTGGATTCGGATGATACTATCACCGCCGTATTATACCAAGAAGTAAGTGGCAGAGGGAAAGTGTCCGTTATTGCAAAAAGTGACAGTCACGCAATCCGGATTCTCACAATGTCGAACCAGAAGTAAGCTGTGAATAATGATGGAATTAAAGCTTGATAAGAACTATTTTGATGAGATCCGTAATACAACCCAGGATGCCATCGATTATGCCATACGGAATCATCAAGAACTGGTTGAAAAAGCATTGGCCAAAACAGAAAAGATACGGTATTCAAAATATGTCAATGGACTTGGGCCTTGGTGTCCATTCTATTCCAATAGAGATGATGATGCGTCATTCCCGCTGTTTGACTCTCTGATGCGTTTCAAGAGTGGAGACTATACGGCCTATCACTTGGATCAATCCGGTAATCTACTCATTCTTCAGAACTATGTTCGACAAAAACTGGAATCAGAATACCTCCTTTTTGAGAGACAAGGTGTTAAATACGCCGTCCCGTTTAGCCATAGCGTAATTCAGAATGGTTATCAAGACAGTTTTACCACTTACCGTATGATAACAGAGGAAGGACGGCCGAAAGATTCTTTTGGGATGAATAACTTGATTGTCTATGGCGAGCATATTGACTGGCATGAACAATCCGGTGAAGGATACTTCCTTTGCTCCAGTTTCCTCTATCCAACTTACAATCCTCAGGTTCCAGGTCAACCAGCATACGAAGTGGACCGTCAGCGTTTTGTTATAAAGGACAGCCATATTTCCGATATTGTACTGGAAATGGAGAAGACGGTGTATTCAGCATAACGACGGAACAAAAGTCCATAGATTCGGATGTGCTCGCCAGGCTCTTTAGTGCGGGTAACTTCCCATTTCCTGGGACGTCTTTCGCACTTCCGCCAATGGTCCACTTCCCACAACGCGAAACGGCAGCCGAACTGGCTGCCGTTTCGTCTAGTAGACTACTATGATAAATTATCGAACCTTTTGGACGCTATCTGTGCGCTAAACATCTTTTTCAGTTTTATAGAAGGGAAACAATTCAATTAACAGAATTAGTTAATGAGCCTTGTCGAACTAGGGGAAAAAGGAACTAAGGCAGGATATTTGCAGGCTTAAATAGGAATCAATCGCAGTATGAAACGCTTATTCTGGATACTTCTTCTTTGCC
>JAEEGK010025792.1_pt1 | contig 12030 bp, 5 predicted proteins | sample 8958771 | NCBI WGS metagenome assembly JAEEGK01 (sample SAMN16246547, study PRJNA631951) | gut metagenome | biome: gut microbiome; feature: rumen; material: SC-attached | host: Bos | place: Iran: Karaj | collected 2018-10 | reverse complement strand
GTCAAGGACCGCTATACACAGGTGAGCTGGGCCTACTATGACCTCGAGCAGAAGATCATGTACAAAGCTGTAAGGTGTGGCAGCGCTCTTCTTAAAGTGGATCCGGCTTACACGAGCCAGACTTGTCCCATTTGCGGACACGTTGACCGGGCAAGCAGGAAACACGAGACACATACATTCAAATGCACCGCATGCGGATACACTACCAATGATGACCGTATCGGTGCGATGAACCTTCAGCGGATGGGAACCGAGTACCTCCTGAAGGCTCAGGTGTCAAACATCTGATACCGCCCGTGCCGGGCATGTTCCCCGGTGCGGTGGGGCGCAGTCAACCGTCCCTTCAATGTACCGCCACCCGTACTTGTACGGGCTAAGCGAACAGCCTGATGTGGAAGACGCTCAAAAGCGTTGTTCGACCACAGGGCAGGTACAAGCTCGTGACTTCAGTCATGAGTCGGCAAATAAAATGTCAAGCAGAAATGTATACTCTATGAAAATCATACGCAGGTTGAATTAAAGGTACCACAAAAAACGCCATCTTAAGGCGCTGGTCTGATGGATGGTTGTAGACGGTAATTAGTTGCTTTCGGAAAGCGATGCCAGATATTCGTTCACGCGTCCGTAATAGATCCGAAGAAATTTATTAGCTCCAGCCGTCATGTACACATAGTACGGTTTACCCTGGGCACGTTTCTTATCCATAAAGGCATAAACAGGATCATCTTCCGGTGCACGCTGGATCAGGCTTTCCATGATAAGGAAAAGCGTCTTTCTTAGGTGTGGAGATCCTTTCTTTGAAGTGGGGACGCTTTTTTGTGAATGCTGTCCGGAATCATTTTTACCTGGATCAACGCCTGCAAATGCCGTTAAAGAACCCCGCTTTTCAAAGCGCGTAACATCTCCGATCTCGGCCATAAGCTGAGGACCGAGAGTGGGACCTACGCCGTTCATGGCCATGACGACGGGGTATTCGGGAAGGGTTGCAGCTAAACGGTTCATTTCTTCTCGAAGAGATTCAACGGTTGTGGAAGCGAGGTTCAGCATCTCCACAGCCTGATGGATCAACATCTTCGTATTGGCATTTTTGGAAAACACCGCGATGAGGTCAGCAGAATCGTTGTAGATCTTTTCGGCTTTAGCAGCACAAAAGTTATAGCCTTTGCGTTTGCACCAGCTCTTATAGTGCTCGGTAAAGGCATTCAGGGACTTACCGCGGACACAGTCTGCATGCCAGTAGGTATAGACAAAGTCTACCCATTTCTGGCTGCCGTCACTGCGTGCAGGGCTGTCAAAGAAGGCATTGGCACCGGGATAGGTCTGGTCGAGGAGCGCGATGAGATTATTCTTCATAGCGGTCTTCTGGTCCATGTAAAACCCGAATTGCCGGTTCATGGTTTTCAGTTGGTTTCGCAGTTCATCCATACGACTATATTGCCGCAATTTTGCCCAGCGGTCAAGAGTAAATCTTGCAATTTTCTTTGCGTCGGCCTTGTCCGTTTTTGGCGTGCGGATGGAATCGTTTCCGAAGTCCTTTATGAGCCACGGGTTGACAGCGCTGACGAAGATCCCCGCTGCGGAAAGCCAGGAGGCTACCGCTTCATAGTATCTGCCGGTGTGCTCCATACAGACCTTTGTCTCGCCGTCCAGACTCTTGATCGTGGCAATGAGCTCGTTGATGGAGGATTGGGTGTGCCGGTAATCCCGGGGAGCCAGGATAACCTTGTCTCCCGGCTGCTGGATGGTGACGGTGCTCTTTCTCTTGGAAACGTCGATTCCAACTGCATTCATGCTTCTTGCCCCCTTTGTAATAGATTGCAACGGTCGTTGCGGCTTCTCTCATTGCCTGTTCAATCTACTGGGGTTTTACACGAACACCCGGTTCCATCTGCGTAAAACGAACGCTGCGAATGAGGAGCCGGTTGGCAGACTATGTTACGGACAGTATGTCCTTGGGGACGGCGGCCAGACCGGTTGCATCCTCATTCTAACAGCTTAAGCAATGAGATGGAAGACCCCTGACTGGCTGCCAGGTTTTTCTTCCAAACCCATTGTAGTAGGGGACGGATCTCTGTGTTCTGAGACCGCGATCGTTTTTTCTTTCCCAGGATGGCCGAAGCCCTCCCGGGCGTTGGCTTTAGCTGAAAAAACGGTGATTCTTGCCGGAAATCAGGGCAAAATCAGCGGTTCACGGGTCAATCGGAGAAACGTCCCGTGTGCCGTCCAGACTATGTTCTAATGTGTTCTAATAATGTTGACTGTTTTCTCAACCATCCCCCGATGGAAGGTCATATCTTTTGAAAACGATGGTTTTCCCGTTATATTTGCCGTCGAAGTAATCGTCCTGTATCACTTTAACCGTCATTTTTTCCGGTGAAAAGCTGCACTCGCCGTAGAAATAGTCTTCGTCAAAGTTTCGGCTGTTGCAGAGGTGTATCCCTTTTCCATAATCAAACCGAAATGCTACGCCATCCGGAAGAGTTTCACCCTGAATCTCACATCCCACGCGGTCCGGATAAACGAAAAGCACGAAATCCGGCTCCCTGCAGACCCATTTGGACATTTTATATGCCGTCGGCCGACTGTTTGCGAAAACATCGCAGCCACAGAGCAGACCAAAAGCCAGGATAAGAAGCGTCATTCCTGCAAGAAGCTTACGAATTCGGATAGATATAGTAGCCATAGATGAACGCCCCTCTCTGGGTACAGAAACTTAACGTGTTATAAGGTTCCACAATCAGGGGACGGTTCCTTGATTGACATTTATTTCGGGTCGATTGGGAAATCAATCAGAGAACCGTCCCCTGATTGACCCTTTTTTTTCATCAATAATTTTCCTCATGTCATCGAAACCATAGGGATTTTATTTGCAGACTGTGTTCTAGTCAGATTGACCTGATCCGTTTCGATCAATTCCGTTTTCATAAAAGTATTCTTGAAGTAATTCTTGATAATACTTTGATTGAAGTCCAGGGGTTATTATTTCGGTATCATCTGATGCGAAGGTGAATTGGTTTGGAATAAATGTCGAAGGTAGTTTAGATTGCTCAGAAAAATCTGCGGAAGAAGTTTTTGTTTCACTAACGTTATTCATTGTATCTCGTTCCACCACGTCACATAGAAATATACAACCAGCCAATAACGTTCCTATCGATAATATTACAATTACTAAAGCAAGAATTTTCGTTTTCATAAATCGTATCCCCCTAATTATATCCCCAAGAATAGACAGCTTGAATATAAGGTGAACTATTATGTGCATGGATAAAATCGTTTAGATTCACTGGGGTAGATGCATGGCATGGATCGTTAAATACACGATATAAACCATCTCCGTTATTAATAGCAGCGACAAAATGCCCCCCATCTGCAATTCCATCAGAATCTCCATCAATGTATACGTATTGAATTAGTACACATTGCGGATTGGAGCCTCGATATAGTGAAATAGCAGGATCAATTGTGATGATGATTTTGTTGACTTCATCTGGATAAAGCCCATCAAAATGAAGGACACCTAATTCTACCGCAACATTATATACATCCATAAATGAAACACCACATCCTTGTGAAACAAGAATATTGTACGCTGCTACCAAACCACAGCCCATTTCTCCTACAGTAGAAAAACCCGTTATCATATTTCCCATCAGGAGATGTGACTCTTCAATGTCCTCTTGGCTTTCTATGTATTCCGGAGTGGAGCTAATACAGCTTGCATGTACTGGGTGAGAGCCACTACCGCCTAACATACCGGGTTCATCCATAATACTGCAGCACACGTATCCAGTTGGGTCAGCAGTGTTTGCCGGATTATTCCCGCAGTACACAAACATATTGTACCCCAGGAAGCCCTGGCCGGTGCTGGCGTAGGAGTCTGCGTTGAGGAATCTTCCAAGTGCGGGGTCGTAGTAGCGGGACTGCAAATAGTAGAAGCCCGTCTCTGTGTCGAAGTAGTAGCCCCGGTAGCGCAGAGGGTTCACATTTGCCAGACTGCCGGTGGAGCTCAGAATGCTTCCGTAGGGGTCGTAGGCATAGCTCGCCTCTGCGACGCCGGCGGTGTTGACCAGGTAGATCACGTCACCCTGAAGGTTCAGGACGTAGTAAAGAGGTCTCGAGGCGGTGGTTCCGGCCGCGGTCGTGGTCAGATACAGCATATAGGGTCTGCCGCTCTGGTCATAGAGGAAGTCCAGGACGTAGTCCGTGCCGCTCTGCGTGAAGGTCTCTCGCAGAAGCTGACCGGAGGCGTAGACGTAGTCGTGCCGGACACCGTCCACAATCTTGTAGGTCCGCAGGCCGTTTACGTCGTAATCATAACTGATTGTGTGCGTTCCGTTGCTTGCCGCTGCCAGCTCCCGCCCATTCTTCCAGGTCATGGTCCAGGCGGACAGGTCGCCGACGTTGTAGAAGCTGGTGGGGTTTCCTGCTCCGTCATAAACGTAGCTGCCGGTGAAGCTGGTCCCGTTTTTCGTGCCGCTGACGGACGTCAGAAGATCCCGCCAATTGGAATCGCCGTAGGTATAATTGATCGCGTTGCTGCCGTGATCCTGGTGGCGAATATTGCCGTAGGTGTCGTACTGGTAGTTCCAGGTACCGTTGAGGGTGCTGACGGCCTGCGTGAGCTGGCTTTGATTGTCATAGGTGTAGACGGTGTTTTCAGCAGTGGTGTTATCCGGATTCAGCCTCGTTTCAGAGTGGATATTCCCGAGCGCGTCATAGGTATAGCGAAGATGCAGCGGCGTGAACGCACTGCTGCCGGTATGGACAGAGGTGGTTGTAAGCTCGGAGACAAGGCCGGTGGTGCCGCCGCCATAAAGTGCCCCGGCATAGGCAAAGGTGCTCGTGGCTGCAGGCGTCGTCACGGTACTGACCCGGCTCAGATTATCATAGCCCAGAGAAATATTCGCTGTTTCGTTGGTCGGGAGCTTGACGTTTTTATGCGTCAGTCGACCGTTATCCTCATCGTAAACGAAGCTTTCCTGATACGTCTTTCTGGGGAGCGCCCAGGTTTGCTTGCACAAGCGATTGGCGTCGTCATACTGATGCTGAGTTTGCAGCGTGACGGTGCTGCCGGACTTCATGGAGCTTCCGATCAATCTGCCCAGGGTGTCGTAGTTGTAACAATAAAGCAGATTGCCGTAGACGTCCCTCATCTGACAGAGCTGGCCGTCGCCGGTATAGGCGTAGGTGTAGCGGTCTCCGGAGGAGGTATCGGTCTGAATCGTTCTTCCGAACTTGTCGTAGGTGTAGCCGACCGTCGCTCCGTTGCCATATGCCATTTGCGTAAGCAGCCCATCATGAGCGCCATAGGTATAAGCGCCCAGGTTATACCATGAACTGTCACCTACCGAGATCTGGGTGGTGTTGCCGAAATCATCATATGTGAAATTGTAATACTGATGATACTTGGTGCTGTCGTTTCCGGATTTATTATACCCGCCGCGATCAAGTTTTGTCAACAGTTTTTTGGCATTATAGGTCCGGTATACCGAGATGTAAGAGCTGATCCATGAACTGGTTACCCGGCCATCATTCGCGTAATTTGTTACAGCCGAGGTCCCATTTGGATCAGTTATTATCGTTGCTGCACCAATCATTTTGCTGAGTGCGGAGCCGTAGGTGTAAGACGTCGTGCAGCCGTTTGCACCGGTGACGGAGGCAATCAAGTTCCCGTTGTTGGAATAGGTTTTTCCTCCCTTGATCGTCTCAGATACATCAGGCGTTCCTTCAGCTTTGGACAGCGTGGCAGTAAGCGCGTTGCCCATGCCGTCATAGGTATACTGCTCCTTGACGGTGCCGTTGGTTGCCTCTGTCAGATTGTGCTTGCTGTCATAGGTATAATCAAAGGTGCCGCTGCCGGCTGTTTCCACCTGGGTCAGATTGCCGTTGCTGTAAGCGCTGCTTTCCTCTCTGGTGCCGGAGGACTGAACGGAAATGAGTTTGCCGTCCTCATCATACTTCATGGTCTGCGCCACTTCCTTCACCAGAGAAAGATTGTCGAAATACGCGGTATTGGCGTTCTTTTCGTAAGCGCAAATGACCTGGATCGCGGAGACGGTTTTTGTTGGCTGCTTCGGTACAATCGCAAGGGAGGCAAACTGCCAGTCGTTGACGTCGGCGTTGAAGGGAACGTAATGGTATTCCGTCGTATTATCTGAATATGTCAGCACAGCGCGGAGACCGAACTGCTTGTTGGTATCTTTCGCCCGCTTTTCTTCCTCCGTATCTCCGGAAGCTGTCGTTACGTTATCCGGCACGGCGCTGGCCTTGGCCCAGCCGGAGAGCACGTAGGTCTGCGTACCGGGCTGGTTCAGAGAGACCGTCTGATGGAGATTCTTGTCCGTTTTGGTGCTGCCTGTGATTATGAGGGCCTTGTTGCCCTGGATCGCGGTGACGCTGGCCGCGCTTGCGGCGGCGTTGCTTTCCGTCAGCCATCCTGCAGCGTCCGTGTAAATCCCGCCGTTATCCAGAAGGTTGACGTTGGAGGGAGCATTCCCGGTTTCCATTTGGAAATCATCATAATATACGACTCCGATAATGCCCTCATCGAGGATTGAGATGGAGTGATAGGAATCGTGAGCAGCCGTAAAGGTGAAGCTCAATTTGACCCAGCCGCCGTCGATGGCCGGGTCCGTTCTATAATTCAAGTACTCGCTGAGCCAGTAACTGCCCCACGAATCCTCGACCTGCATATAGACTCCCTTCGTTCCGGGAGTGCCGGATACGGAAGTGTTCACGTACACGGAAAAGCTGTATGTCTGCCCCGCGCTCAGGATGCCAAGAGACTTTCTGGCGCCGGTCGGACCTGCAGCGCTGCCGGAAACCCAGGTCTTAAAGGCCCTTTCTCCGGTGCGGGTCAGCTCTCCGGTCTTAACAACGGCATTGCAGCTGCTTCCTTCCGGAATAACCGCCGTCCATACCGAGCTGCCCGACACAGCCTCGAAGCTGCCGTTTTGAATCAGATTCATTCCCGCCGTTCCGATCCCTGCGCTGCGAAGCGTGCGGTTGTTCTGCTTGTCCGTGTTTCCGGTTCCGGAAAGGACGGCATTGGATGCGCCAATCACTGCGCCGTTCACGTCGGTGCTGAAGACGTTGACGGAACGCCCGGCGTAGTCGAAAAGATAGGTCGTGGAGAGATCGTCCCCTGTGTTGTATTCCCGATCCTGGCCCCAATCCGTATAGGTGGTTTTTTCGCCGAGGACGCGGGAAACTGCTGCGCCGACGCCGACCTCGCTGCCGGACTGCTCCCAAAAGCTGCTGACTCTTCCGTCGGCGTAGCTGAGATGGAGGGAATACTGACTGATCTGATCCTCCAGGCTCGTCATTCGGAAGCCGGTCCCGCTGTAGCCGAACTCCACGTAATTCTGATAGCTGCTCTCATCCGACAGCTTTCTCCGGACTCGCTTCAGTTGGTTGTTGTAATATTGGAATTGGAAGCTGTTTCCGGCCGCGTCGGTAACGCTGCGCAGAAGATTGGTTTGCGTGGGATCGTACTGAAAACTTGCGACTGTGATCTCGCTTTGGTTTTTATTCTTCTGGGTAATATGGTCCGGGCGGTCGCCGGAGCTGTTCGGATATCCGTTGGAGGCCATTGTTCCGTCGCTGTGCCGGAACCAAAGGTTGATGGAGTTTCCGTTGGCGTCCTCAATGTATGTAAGGAAACCGTTGATGAAAACCATCTTGCTTCCTTTGTCGTCTTCCATGCGGAAATGATTCGATGTGTATTCCGTAATTTTCAGTCCAAGGCCGTCCTCGTCATAATAGTAGGTTGTTGAATTGGCCGGCTCGTTGGCCTGCTTTTCGGAATCTGTGGCAAAATAATGCGCCGTACCGTCTCCGTCCGTGTATTTGATATACCGCATTGTGCCGGAGCTCTCGATATCGTATTGCAGGTCCACGTACTCCACCTTCTGAAGCAGATCCAGTTTCACGCCGGAGCCCATATAGAAGCCGTAGCCCATTTGAGAAGGGATATGCTTTGTTTGGGTGTCGTTTTCAAAAAAGTAGGAGCTGTTGTAGACAAGATTCAGAGAGAAGGGATTGACGGTGGAGGCATATGAAACCAGCGGCGTCACCGCGGTCAGCGCGCCGGTATAGTCGGAAATAAAGGCGGCGCCGGCCCGATCCGCGCCAAGACTCTGATAACTGTAATAAGGTTCAATGCCGATCATATCGCGGTAGGAAACTACAAATACCGGACCGGAGGCATGTCCGTAGCCGCGGAAGGTGACGGCTCCATAATTCGACAGACTGTAATCGTCAATATCGGCAAGCTTGATACAAGCTGCACGTGGAGCAGACGCGTTTGAATACCAGGACTTCACAAGCTCCGTAATATCCCAATACTTAAAGCCAAGGTTAGAGTCCATTTTTACATAGTCTAAAACGACGTTGGAAACAGAGGGCTTGGAGTTCCAGGACAGCCCGCAGATCCAGTCATAATTGCTGGAATAACCACTGGGACGAGTCTCGGTCACTGCGTGGATCTCTCCGGTTATGGACGGCAGGCCGTTTGAGGAATAGCTATACTCGCAGAGATACAGCTGGGCGCTGACGACTTCGCTTCCTGTGGGAATAGTGGGCAGGGTATCCCAACCGATGAAGACTTGCTGTTCCCTGGTGTTGTTATAAGCGGAATAGCCGAAGTAAACATTTTGATAGTGGGTGTGGGTTTCGCTGGGCTGCCCTTGATTGACATAGGTTACGCCGATGCCCTGGGCCGCCCAGGCAACCTTATCAATGATCGTGGGGTCAATGGCCACGGGGAAGGCTCTGTCCGGATCGTTGATCCAGTCCGCGTCTGCGGTGACGGTCAGCGTCCAGGCGTCGGATGTCTGCGTCAAGGCGTAGGCGACAGCGCCGGATTCTGCACCGTCCGCGTCGAACATATACGGGGCTGGAATCTGATAGACAGTCTCGCCGCCCTCGTTCCGCAGCTCGATGGAGCCGTCCTCCAGAAGAACGGGCGTCAGCCCGTCCGTGTCCAGCGTGAAGGGGAAGGAATAGCTGTCCCGGGGCCGATTGACCAGAATGGTTTCCTTGACGTTATAGCCGTACAGCTCATAGCTCAGATCCACGCCGTCGTAGACGTCCCGATAGAGCACGTCTGCCCGAAGCTTTGCGGGCGTGACCTGCTCAGCAATAGAGAGTTCATCGTTCCCACGTGTTTTCGCGTCCGGATAGCTGATTTCTGCTGTTGCAGAGGCATTATAATTGGAGCCAACAGCGCCTGCATCTGCGTCAGCTAATACATTCGAGCCAGCCTCTCTGCTGTCGCTATTGTCTACAAGCCCCATTCGTAAACCATAGTTGCCGTTCGATGCGGAAAACAATAGCCCGGAGGACAGATCCGGCGAGAAGCCGCGGGCGACATCTCCGTTTTTTGCCCAGTAAAGATTCTCCTTGGCCTCAACAGCATCCGCGCCAGCAACAGATGCTTCAGTAAGGTTTTTTCCCGGGAGAAGAAGCGTGTTGTCAATATCTTCCCAAGTCTCGCCGCCATCTGTGCTGTAATGAACAGCTTCACCGTAATCTACGGCAATGAAGCTGCCATCATCCATACGGAAGTGTTTTCCCTTCTCCGTTCTCTTATCGGTCAATTCTCCTTGGATTGTCGTTCCGGGACATCCTTCGGATGCCTCATTTACGTTATCTGTTTCGATTGTACTATGCTCAGGGTTCGCTGCGCTCTCGGATTCTTTTGCGGAGCTTCTGGCAGGAAGCATTTGAATGCAGAGCGCAAGCGCAAGGAATACTGACAGAATTCGAGTTAGTTTCTTCATAATTGCTTTCTCCTCACTTGTTTTGTTATAGATACTGTATTTGGAATGCTTCACAATAGGCTTTTAGACCAACAATCCTATTATGGCCTGTTGCGGATTTGATAAAACAGCTCGATATATGAACAGGATCAGAATACCCTAAGCGTTGAAGAAGCATTTCGCTATGTTGTTTATCGGGAAGCCTTTCACCATTCTCAATCCTTGAAAGGGTCGTTACTGAACAGATACCATTCGCTAAGTCTTCTTGTGTCAATCCCAACGCTTCTATCTGTTGATAAATTAAGGGATCCCAATAATATACATTGAATTCACTTCCTTTCTGCAATAACCTCTAAACTAAAACAAAAAAACCATGTAATTTGCAACACTTTATCAGAGAATTCCAGAAAAAAAGATCGATAGACGAGTTAAAACACGAATTTGTTCAGATTGCTCTGAAAATAAACTCGAAAGCATAGTTTCTTATATTATTTTCCGGCAAGGTTCCTTATCCAGATTCTTGGGTGGGAACCTTGTCTCTTTTTTTGCACCGACTATGACTATACCAATAATTTACTGCTACAGACTATTATATTATTTTCTTTTCGTAGTTACAATAGTAAAAACTGCGGAGGGAGGATATTTTATGGCACTGGATTATAAAGCCATAGGGAAACGCGTCCAAAATGCGCGAGCTCGAGCAAAGATGACTCAAGAACAATTGGCTGAAATAGTTTCTCTGTCGATCTCCCATATCAGTAATATTGAAACAGGTTCCACGAGAGTAAGCTTGGCTGCTATAGTCAACCTTGCAAATGCTTTGTCTGTCACAGCAGATGATTTGTTGTGCGATAACCTTATTCATGCTCGCCCTCAATTTGAACGGGATATCAAGCAAATAATTGATGGATGCTCCCCCTATGAATTGCGGGTAATACGAGGTAGCCTCAAAGAACTCTATAGTAATCTTCGTGAGAATGAGAAATACTTTTGTGCATCAGGAGGCAAATCTGAAGATTAAGTCCGCTATTGATTTAATACTCCACTGCGTCCATCTGTAATAGCGTGCAAAATCAATTTGCGCCGATGACAGTTATGCATTCATGTCATCGGCGACCATTTTCTGTATAATTGATGATAGAACTATTTCCGAAATATACCAGTGTAAAGCATTAGCAATTAAATACTATTGGAAGGGTTTGCCCTATGAGAAGAAAGAGAGAAATCAACCGGCTGACTGAGGAAGATCGGGCGTTTATGGAGGCGCTCTATGAAAACCACAAGAAGACAATGTACTATGCTGCGCTACGGGAATGCCGTGATCCTCACCTCGCCAATGATTTGATGCAGGATTGCCTGGTGAATCTGATCAAAAATATTTCTACGATCCGGAAGCTGGACTGTTGCAAAATCGATGCCTATATTGTTGTAGCTATTAGACGGCTATATATCAATTACGCAAAGAAAGAAAGCAGAACGACGCTTCTACCAATCGATCAGCCGTTAATTGCAGCGATAGCAGACGAAAAGAGCGCTGAGGTTGAGCTTGAGAAGGAAACAACGAAGCAAACGGTGAAAGACCTTCTGGATCAACTCTCACCTCGTGACCAACTTATTCTGCAAGCTAAGTACATTCTCGGCCTGAACGAAGAAGAGATTGCGGTGGCAGTCGGCTGTAAGCCGAACAGTGTTCGCACATTGATTTGTCGCGCCAGAGAACACGCAAGGACGATTGGTCTAAAGTCTGAGAAAGGAGATGAAAAAGGAAATGGATAAACGGAGGCAGGAACTTGAGGAACTGCAGGATGATATTCATTTGGCCTTGTTAATGGATGAATACGCCGAATCCATGGGAGCTGAAGTCCGGGCGGAGGCCGAAAAAGCCTTCGAAACGGGTGAAATCACAATCCCTCAGGAAGTGGATGATGCCTGTGCTTCGATCCTTGCTCAGACTACGAAGGCTGAACACAGCAGAAAATCCACAAAAAATGTGATAAGATATCTACTGGTCGCCGTAGGGACTGTTATTGCGCTTCTCGGGACCTTGGTGGTTGTTCAGGCGGCAGGAGTTGATGTGTTTGGACGGTTGGCCTCTTGGACTGACTCTGTTTTCCACTATAACAAAAAGGCAAACGAGCCACAGGAACATAAAGTCGGGCCATACGCAGAAATTGAAGCCGCGCTTCGTGATCTCGGCCTACCAGGTGAATTTGCGCCAAGTCGACTTCCAGAGGGGTTCTCTGTTACAAGCCTCCAGAAAGCAGAAACC
>JAEEGK010025789.1_pt1 | contig 12031 bp, 5 predicted proteins | sample 8958771 | NCBI WGS metagenome assembly JAEEGK01 (sample SAMN16246547, study PRJNA631951) | gut metagenome | biome: gut microbiome; feature: rumen; material: SC-attached | host: Bos | place: Iran: Karaj | collected 2018-10 | reverse complement strand
ATTAAAATTTTTAACAACAGTAGTTTTAACATTTAATAAACTTTCTTCTTTCTTATTCTTCCCATTTCCTTTATTATTATTTTTCTTAGAATTATTATTAATATTATTATTATTATAAGAATTAATTCCATTTTTACTTAAATTTTTTCCTTGTTCACTTTTATTGATAATTTGAGGTAATTTTTTTTTTTCAATTTGAAAAACTAAATCATTAAATTGTTGATGATAAGGTTGAATTCCAACAATATTAAAAGTATCAGCAATTAAATCACTTTTAATATTTAAATCTAAAGGAGATGAACAATGTAAAGAAGGATTAACATTAACTTCAATTAACCAAGCTTTATAATTACTATCAATCATAATATCAAAACCATAAATTTCAAACATAGTATTAATTTTATTAGAAGATATTTCTTTAGTAGCATCATTAGCAATAGACATAATAGTTTTAATAATAATATCTTTTACTTGATTCCAAATATTATTAAAAATTAAAGTTTCATCTTTTTTATTAAAATAATTCCTATATTCTAAAATAGACCATTTATCAGAAGAATCATCATTTTCATTTTCATTTTCATTTTCTTCATCATATTCATTATTATTACTTTTATATTTAATATTTTTTTTATTAATTGAATAATTTGTTAAGTGAATGAATATATTATTATAATTTCCTTTTTCATAATTTTCAGTAGCAAAACGAACTAAACCATTTGAATATAAATATATTTTTAAAGGAGTATATGAAGTTATTAAAGCATAAATTCTTAAATCATATTTTTTTTGATTAATTGTATGTGGATTTATAATATATTTACTAACTAAATATTGTGTAATATTTAACTTTTCTGATTTTTTATTTATAATTTTAAACTCTTCTTCATTTTTCAAAATATGAACTCCTCTTCCTCGACTCATATTAACAGGTTTAACAATCCATAAATTTTTCTTTTTAGATTTATTATATTCAACTTCAAATTTATCTCCATCAAAAGGAAGAATAAAAGTTAAAGGAGTAAAATTATAATCATTAGGAAATAATTTATTAAAATATCTATAATGTCTATACATATTATCTTTTCTTCCTAATTGATAAGTAGTAGGAAAATGATTATATTTTTGGCATTTATTAATATTTCTAATTAAATCTCTCATTTTATCAGGATGTAATAATCTCCAAACAATATTACATCCTTCTATATTTTTCGTTAATATTATTCCTGCTTTTTTACATGTTTCTGTTAAACATTCTGGCATATTTCCATATTTATTCATTTTTACTTTGTAATTCATTGGAATTTCTATTTTCTCATATATTTCATATAATTCATTATTTGTCCTGTTTATATCAAATTTACTATTTTTAAATAATATGTAATCGTTGTTTGATTTTGGAAAATGAAAAAAATCTGATGTTTGTTTTAATTTCTTTTTTTCTGTTTTTTCTACTTTTTCTACTTTTTCATTTAATATTTCTTCATTTTTTTCTATTATATTATTTTCAATGTTTTCATTTATTGTTTCTTCTTTTATTTCTTCTTTTGTTTCTTCTTTTTTTTCTTCTTTTTTTTCTTCTTTTTTTTTTGTCGTTGATGTTCTTTTATTATTTTTTAATTTAATTGGAGCTAAATTTGAAGTTGAATTTCTTATTTTATCTTTTGCTATTATTTTATGTTGATTTACTGATTTTGTATTTCTTTTCCTTGAATTTGCAGTTAAGGGAACATTATTATTTTGTATTGTATTATTTTTTTCTTCATCACTTATATTTAATGCAAATAATTTTTTTGGAGTGTTTGATGTTTTTTTCATATTTGAAGTAAGATTTGAATTTTTATTAATTGGGTTTAATTTCTTCTTTTTATTCTTTAAGTTTAAAGATTCTTCAATACTTTCCATTTTTTTTAGAAATGCATTTTTGAACATTTAAAAAAAATAATAAATTTAAAAAAGAGTAATTTTGGTATTTATCAATTTCCTCAATATGAAAATTATATTTTTTTACAATAAAAGAATTTTTAAAAATTGATTTTAATATTATTTTTTTTATTGTTGATAAGGAAAAACGATTTTTTAAGATTATGATAGTACTTTTTCAAATATAACTTATGTAAAAAACTAAAATTTACATAAAATAATTGAAATAAAATAAATGTATTAGAAAAAAATATAGTTAAAACTCAAAATTGCAAAAGTGACTTAAAATTTCTTATGAAAAAAAAGTGCTAAAAATATATAAAATTGGTTTTAAGTCTAATTTTTTTATTAGTTAATTACTTGAAGAAACTTTTCCTTCTGAAATTATTATTAATATTGATATGAAAAGTGATTTTATTACAATGATTAAAGAATTAAATACTAAAAATGTACTTAAAGAAGATTTTATTTAATTAAAAGATAAAATTTTTTTAATAAAAATTAAAACATAATATTAATTAATTATAAATTATACAAATAAATATTCTAATTATATAATTTAAATGTGAAAAATATATTAATTAACAATATTTATATTTAAATGTCTCAAATAAATATTGAATCATTTTCAGATTTAAATTCAGAAAGAAATAATAATATAATTTCCGGTATAGGAGGAATTTCAATGAAAGAACTTTATCAAGAATTAGAAAGAAAAGATTTAGTTATAAAAAATTTACAATCTCAATTAAATTCAACAAGATCAAATACTAATTCTATTATAAATTCAAAAGTTTCAAATATAAATAGAGAAGAAAATAATTTAAGAAAAGTTATTATTGATAAAGATAAATTATTATCAGAAAAAGAAAATGAAATAATAGAATTGAAAAATGAATTAAATAATAAAAATTATAATATTGAAGAAACAAGTAAAAATTATTCTGATTTACAAGAAGAAATAAATGAATTAAAAGCTCAAATTAAAAATTATAATTTAAGATTATCAGCAAAAGAAAATGAGTGTAATAAAAAAATATTAGATTATGAAAATAAAATTAAATTATTACAAAAAGAAAAAAAATCAATTGAAGCAAAAACAACTCAATTAGTTGAAATAATAAAACAATATTCAAATGAATTAACAAATACTTCTCTTAAATTTAAATCTTTTGAGCAAGAAAAATTAACATTAAATAATTTAAATAATAAATTAAATGAGAAAAATGAAACAAATGAAAAAATAATAAAAAATTTAAATGAAAAAATAAATTCAATGAATAATATCTTTAATCAAAATGAAAATTTAACATTAACTTTAAATAAAATACAAAAAGAATTAAATAATGAAATAGAATCAAAGAAAAATTTAGAAAAAGAAATAATTCATAGAGAAGAAATAATAAAAAATTTAACAAATCAAATAACAGAATTTTCATCTTTTAAAAATTTATATGAAAATTCAGAAAAAGAATTATTAACATTAAAAGGAGAAATAAATGAAATAAAAGCAAAAAATAATATAAATTTAAATAGAGCAAATGAAAGTGAAAATGAGTTAAATAATTTGTCAATAATATTAAATAGAAAAATAAATCAAATTGTAGAATGGATTGAAACTTATTTTGGAGTTTATTATAATTATGATATTACTGATATTCCTTATTGTAATGATATTAATTCTAATATTAGATTTGATTTATTAATTGAAGAATTATGTAAAAAAAGAAAACAAATTCAAAATAATTTAAATGATTTAAATAATAAAATCAATGATAATGAAAGTAAAATTAATGAATTTTTAAATAAAATGGATTTACTACAACAAGATAATATTATATTAACTAAAAATTTAGATAGTGAAAAAGAAGATAATTCTAAATTTAAAAAAGAAATTGTAAATAATCAAAATGAAATTGAAAAATTAAGTAAAAATATTTTAGAATTTAAAAATGAAAAAGATAATATGAAAAAAACAAATGAAAGTTTATTAGATAAATATTCTAACATGATTCAAAATTGTATTAATTCAGTTATTAATGATAGTAATTTAATAAATTTTTTAAAAAATTGTAAAAGTGTTTTTAATTCAGATTTATCTTTAGAAAATAATATAAATAAAATAAATGAAATTATTCAATTATTCAGAAGTGAATATTTAAAATTAATAAATGTTCAAAATCAAAATAAAGACTTATGTGATATTATTGATAAAATGAATAAAGAAAAAATAGATATATTAAATAATTTAAATAATATTAATAAAGAAAATGAAATAATTAAAAATCAAATGCAAACATCAAATAATGATATAAACACAATAAATAAATCAAATCAAAATTTATTAAATGAAAAAAATTCTCTTTCAACTTTAGTTACTTCATTAACAAATAAAAATAATATTTTAACAAAAGAAAATAAAGATTTATCTCAAAATATATTATCATTACAAAAGCAAATTGATGATTTAAAAAGAGAAAAAAATCAAATTCAACAAAATTTAGAAAAAGAATCAAACGACAAAATAAATTCATTAATAAATGAATATAACACTAAAAATAATAATAATGAAGAAAATTTAAGATTTGCAAATAAATTATTAGAAAAAAGATTAAATAATCTTCAAACACAAATGGAGCTTAAAGATATTCAAATTAAAAGTCAAGAAGAAATTATAAATAGAAGAAATAAAATGTTAAATGATTCTTTAAATTTAAATCAAACTTCAAGAGATGATTCTTTAATTAGAGAACTTGAAATTGATAAAGAAAAATTAATTAGTGATAATGTATTATTAATTAATGACAATAAAAATTTAAGAGAACAAATAGAAACTTTAAATTTTGAATGTAAACAAAAAGATATTATGATACAAAATTTAACAAATAAATAAAAATAATAAAGAAATATTTTTTTTATTGAATTTTTAATAATAAATTAAACTTATAAATCACAAAAAAAAATATAAAAGATAATTATATATCTTTATTATAAATAATACAAAAAAAAATTAATAATTTTCAAATAATATATCTTCTTCTGTATTATTATTAATATTATTTTCAAATCTAATTAAAGGAAATTCATTCATAAAATCAACTAAAGTTTCATCTTCTTTTTCATCATTAATATTTTTCTTATCATAACCTTTAATAATTTTACTCATTATTTTATTAAAATTATCATAATATTCCATAAAAGTTAACATATAAATTTCATGTTCTTTAATTAAATGTTTTAATATTTCACTTTTTTTTCCTTTAAAATTGCAATTATCAAAAGAACATAAAAATTCTTTATTTTCACATATTAAAAGATGATTCCTCATTTCTTCATATGAAATTTTTTTTCCACAATTATATTTACATGTTACTTTAATTGATTTTAATAATTTTTGAGCAAAGTGATTTTTTCCAAAATGCATTTTTTTATTTGAACAATTTGGACATTTTTCATTGACTAAATTTCCTATACATAAAGAACAAAATAATTTTCCACAACATTCACTCTCAAAAACATCATCTATTAATTGTTGACATGAATAACATTTAAAATATTTTTCCATTTAAAAATTTTTAATTTATTTATTCACTTTATGCTTTATTCTTTATATTTTTATTTTTTTTTAAAATAATGAAATCAACGGTTTTTAATAAGAATAAAAATTATCTTTTATCTAATAATCAATTAATTGGATTTATGATTGATATTGGTTCTAAATTTGTTGATTTATTAGTAGAAGCTTTTAAAGATAAAAAAATGAATAAACATAATTTAATAATTAATAATGGAAAAATAACTAAAAAAAATTCTCCAATTAATGAAATAATAAATATATTACATTCATATAATATAAAACTAAAAAAAAATTATGAATTATATAAAGAAAAAAACATAGAAAATTCAAAATTTTTAAAAGAATATAAATATTTAAAACTATATAACTCAAATTTTACAAAATTAAATAATGATAATCCAGAAAAGATTTTAGAAGATATAATAGAATTATATAAAGAAAAAAAGAATTATTCTTTTTCCAAAATGTTCTTATCAAAAAATATTTTTAATGAATCTCCGCTTTTAATTTTAGGAAATGAAAAAATTTCAAGATTTTTTCAAAAAGATTTAATTGTTAATAATTTACAATCAATAAGTTCAACTAAAACAATTTTATTTTTAAAAAGAGTCTTAGAAGATGTTATTGATTTATATAAAACTTTTTCTTCTCTAATTCCTAAAAATTTAATGAAAAAAAATGAAAATATTCTTAGATTTAATCACATTAAAAAACAAAAAGAAGAATTAATGTTAAAGATTAATGAAAGAAAAAAAAATATTTTTCAAATTAATCAATCTAAAAAAGACATTGATACTTTATTAAATTTAATTAATATTCAAGATGAAAAACAAAAGAAAAAAAAGAATGAATATAATAATTCAGTTATTTTAAATAATAAAAAATACCAAAATTTAATTTCTAATTATGAACCACAAAAAGAAATATCTTTATCATATTTACCAAGTATAAGTCCAAATATAATTTTAAATAATTCACAAAATGAAATATCAAAATATAATCAATATAATAATAATTTTCAGATTAAAGGAAGAAATCCAATTAATTTAAAATCAATATTTTTTTATAAAAATAAAAAACTATCATCAACTGAAAATTCATCATCAACAAAAATTTTAGAATGTTCAAAGAATACAATAAATGAATCTTTTTCTTATTTAAATATAAATACTCAATCAGAAAATAAAAGAACTCCAAAAAGTGAAAGGAAAAAAATAAAAAGATTAGATTTATTAAATGTATATAATCAATTAAAAAACAAAGAAAAAGTTTTAAGAAATAAATTTCATAATCAAAAAACAAGAAAATATTTAAGTTTAATATATGATGATAATAAAATTAATAATTATAATATTAAAGAAATTCCTTCTGAAATTCATAGAAATTTTTCATATATGAGAAGAATAGTTAATGAGAATATTCCTGAAAAAATAATTAAAATATATAAAAAAAGAGTCCCTGAGAAAATAAATAATAAAATTGAAAATGTAATAAAATTAGATAATGAAATTAATAAAATAGATAAAGACTACATTAAAATAGTATTAAATCATAAAATTCTTAATAGTGACTCAATATTTAAACAAAGTAAATAAATATATAATTATTAATTATTATTTTTTTCGCTTTAATATCCAATCTAGTTTTATTTTTTTATTTAAAAATGGAATCAGTGAAAGAAGATAATAAAAAGGAAGAAAAATATTATGTTAATTTAATATTTTGTAAATTATCAATAGGAGTTATTTTTACATTTGTTTATATATTTGCGAATATTTCATTAACATTAATAAATAGATTAATATTTCAAAAATTTAATTTTAAATTTAATTTTACTTTACTTTTCCTTCAACAATTATTTTGTTGTATATTTTTTACATTTTTAGGAAATACAAATGAAACTTTTAGATCAAAATCAGGTGAAATATCATTTAAAGATTTTAACAAATTAAAATATCAATATGTAATATTTTGTTTTATATTTATGGCAAATACATTAAGTTCATTTATAGGAAATCAATTAGTATTAAATACTGCAATGTTTTTAACTTTAAGAAAATTTGTTCCAGTAATGAATTATGTATATGATTTATTTATAAATAAAAAAGATTTACCAAGTTATTTTGGTATTAGTGTTACTTTAATTACTCTTGGAACTTTATTAACTGGAATTGATGATTTTACTGCTGATTTCTTAGGTTATTTTGTTGTTTTTATTAACAACACTGTTAGTGTTTTTTTCGGTCAAGTTTCAGAAAAATTTAAAAAACAAAATGGAGTTTCTAATTTAAAGTTACTTATTTATTGCTCTTATCTTGCTACTCCTATTTTATTCTTTATTATTATTTTCAGTGGGGAATTTTCAAGACTTATTATTTTCTTCAAGTTACAACAAGAAAAAAGTTCTTATTTTATTATTCAATTTGCTATTATTATTCTTATTAACTTTTTACTTTGTGCTATTTTAAATTCTAGCTTTTTTCTCAGTAATGAAACTAATTCTTCTTTGTTTACTCAATTGTTAAGTAATTGTAAAGATATATTCATTTCTTTATTTTCTTTGTTTATTTTAAGAGATTTTAAACCTACTTTCAAAACTCTTTTTGGATTAATCATTTCTACTTCGGGTGCTATGCTTTTTTCAATGAAGTCTATTATGGAAAATATACAATTTGATAAAAAAGAAAAAAAAACCGCTTAAATATTAATCATTTAAAAAAAAATTTATATTATATTTTTTTTTCGTATTTTATATTTTTTTTTCTATATATTTAATTAAATTCACTTTAAGAAAAAATAAAAAACCTTTAAACAAAAAAGCAAAATAAAAGTATAAAATTTAAAAAAAAATTAATTATAATTTATTTTTAGTAATTCTTTCAATTCTACTGCTTCCATCAACATAATTGACTTTATAAAGAACATTAGCATTATTAAACATCCCATCTTTTAAGCTAATGATAATAAACTGACTTTGAGGGAAATGATTTTTAATCATAACACCTAAATTAGCAGTATGACTTAAATCAAGAGCAGCATCAATTTCATCAAAAATATAAATAGGAGCAGGTTTATATAATAATAAACTTAATATTAAACTTAAAGCCAAAAGAGAACTTTGACCTCCACTTAATTCACTTAAACTTTTTTTCCATTGATTATTAAAAGCAACTTTTAATTGAACTCCTTTCATTAAATCATTTTCATTTATTCTTTCTATTTTTGCTTTTGTTGATGGTAATAATGTTGAATAAATAGAATTTAAATTATTATTTACTTGAATAAATATTTCTTCTAAAGCTATTTTCCTTTTTTCATCTAATTCATCAATTGCTTTTTGAATATTTATTTTATCTTTATTTATTATTTCTCTCTTTTTTATTAAATCATTATATTGTTTTTCATATTGTTCTGACATTGTTTCTGCTTTCATATTTACTTTTCTTTTTAATATTTCATTTTCTTCTTTTAAAGTTTGATATCTTTTATATTCATTTTTACAATTTATTTTTGAAAAATCATAATCTGTGTCTTTCATACCAAAAAAATTTCTTTCTGATATTATAAATGGATTTTCTTTTTCTAATTTTGTCATTCTATCTGTTGATTCTTTTATTTCTTTTTCATATTTTTGAATTTTAATATCTAATTTCTTAATATCTGAATTATAATTATCTCTTTGTTCTATTTTATTTTCTCTTTCTTCTCTTATTGTTTTTAATTCATTTTCATTTTTTGTTAATTCGCTTTTTTTTTCATATAATTCTACTGATATTTTTTTTAATGTTTCTTCATATTCATTTATATTTTCTGTTATTTTTATTAATTCTTTTTTTGTTATTTCTAAATTTTCATTCTCGCTTTTTATTATTTCTTCACTTTCTTTTATTTCATTATTTGATTTTGTTATTTTATATTCTATATCATTTATTTCTTTTTTTATTTTATTTATTGATTTTTCTATTTGTTGAATTAATTTTTTTGATTCTTGAATTTTTTTCTCAAATACTTTTTCTTTCTTTGAATTATTATTTCCAATATCATCAAAATCTTTTTTTTCTTTAATTAACTTTTCATATTCTTCATTATATTTCTTTTCAAAATCATTTAAAACAAAAATCCTATTTTCACTTCTTTTAATTTCATCTTCAATTTTTGAAATATCACTTTCAATAGAATTAATATTCTTTAAAATAATATCTTTATCAAAATCAAGAGATTCTTTTTTAAGTAATTCTAATTTATTATTATATTCAACAAATAATTTTTGTTGATTAACAATATAATCTAATTCTTTTTTATAATTAAAAACCTCTTCTTTATTAGAATTAATTTTATTTTGAATAGCATTTAACTCAACTACTTTTTTTAAAATACTTTCTCTATTAATAACAGCTCCTCCAGTCATTAAACCATTAGGATCAAAAATATCTCCATCTAAATTAACACATTTAAATTTATAACCTCCATAAGCAATTTTCCTTGCAATTTCACTTGTTGAACAAATAAATGTTTGTCCAAAAACATATTTCATTGCTGGATCAAATTCTTTATTATATTCTATTAAATTTAAAGATAATTGAGCTTCATTATTTGTTTCTTCTTCTATTTTTTTTATTTTCATTTCATCTAATTTTCTATATGTTATTTTATTTAAAGGAATTAAAGTTACTGAATAATCAAAACATTTTTTTTGTAAAAGAATTGAACTTGTGTTTTCATTATCTACTATAATATTATATAATTTTCCTCCGGCGATTTGTTCTATTGCTCTTGCGTATTTTTCATTTTTTAATTTAAAATTTCTTATTACTCTTCCTTTTACTTTATTTCTATTAAAATTTAATTCTGGATCTCTGTATTGTAATTCTAAACGAGATCCATATCTTGATAATATTTCATTTTGTATTTTTTCTAATTTAGAAATTTCAATTTGATTATTTTCTATTTTTTTCTTTATTGATTCTATTATTTGAGAATTTATTTTTTCTTTATTTATATTTTCTATATTCTTTTCTATTTCTTTTATTTTATTTTGATAGTTATTATATTCATTTTTAGAAGATTTTAATTTTGAGTTTACCACTTTTAATTGTTCTTTTTTTGAATTTAATTCTTCTTTTAAATATTGAATTTGGCTTTTTAAATTATTTTTTTCTGATAATGATTTATTTTTATTATTTACTGCTTCACTTATTAATTTATCATAATTTAACATTGATATATTATCATTTTTACCATTTTTACAATTTGATAAAGAAATTTCTATATTTTTTAAATATTCTTTTTGATTTTTTAAATCATTTTCAAACATATTTTGATTTGAATTTAAATCTTTTTTTTGCTTTTCTAAATTATCATTTAATGCTTTTCTACTTTCATTTTCTTTTCTTTGTTTTTCAATTTCGTTTTCAGATGATTTAATATTTTTTAAAGCTGTTTCTTTTTTAAAATTTTCAGAATTTATATTTGATTTAATACTTTTTTCTTTTTTTTCAAGTTCTTTAACATTACTATCAATCTTATCTTTATATTTATTTTCCATTTCCAAAATATTTTTTTCAATTTCTTCAATATCTTTTAAAATATTATTTAAATTTAACTGCATTTCATCTCTTTGATTTTTATACTGAACTAACTCATTAGTTTTAGTATTAACAAATAAATTACTTTCATAATAATCATTAGCAGTAATAATTTTTAAAATTCTTTGTAATTCATCTTCTCTGCTTTTCCAAGTTAAATAATTTTGTTTATCTTCCATTAATTGTTTTAATTGAGGAGTAATTTCATTATTTAACATTTGATTAATTTCTTCTAATTTATTTTCTTTTTTCTTAATCATTTTTAAAGAAGAATCTTTTCTCATTTCATAAATAGAAGTTCCAGCAGCTTCTTCTAACAAACCTAAAATTTCAATTGGTTTCATATGAACAACTTGTCTTACTTTACCTTGCATAATTAAGAAATGAGGATTATTAATATTTAATTGAACACTAAGAAAAAGAGATTTAATATTTTCTTGAGTTGCATTATATCCATTTAAATAATATTTAGATTTACCTTGATAAATTGTTCTACATATTATTATTTCATCATATGATTCACATCCTATTGGAGATAAATTCTTATCTTTATTATCAAATATTACTGTCACTGATGCTTTGTTTATTCCTGCGTTTCCCTTTTTATATATTAAATCTTGTAAATTTGAAGCTCTAACATTTGATAATGATGTTATTCCTAATAAGAAACATAATGCGTCAAAGATATTTGATTTTCCACTTCCGTTTAATCCTGTTATTGCGTTGAAATGAGCATCTAAACCTTGAAGTGATGTCTTTATTGAATATGATTTAAATCCGTCTATTATTATTTCTTTTATGTGCATTTACCGCTTTTTTTTATTGTTTTTTTTTAAAATTTTTTTAAATTTTTAAATTTTAATTTTTTTTAATTTTTATATATTTTTTATATTATTTTTTTATTTATAATAAATAGATTTTGAGAAAATAAAGTTTTTAAATTTAT
>JAEEGK010025788.1_pt1 | contig 12031 bp, 9 predicted proteins | sample 8958771 | NCBI WGS metagenome assembly JAEEGK01 (sample SAMN16246547, study PRJNA631951) | gut metagenome | biome: gut microbiome; feature: rumen; material: SC-attached | host: Bos | place: Iran: Karaj | collected 2018-10 | reverse complement strand
ACTCCCGATGACGAGATGAGCCCTTTCATCCACGCCGACAATAAGACTTTATATTTCTCCTCCAACGGTCATCCCGGTATGGGCGGGCACGACCTCTTTGTGTCGCACTTGCAAGAGGACGGCACGTGGGGCAAACCCGTAAACCTCGGCTACCCAATCAACACCAAGGACAATGAAACAAGGCTCGCGGTGTCGGTGTTTGGCAATTCGGCGATTATTTCATCCGACCGCCACGGCAATACAAAGCTCGACCTTTACGAAATCACACTTCCAAAATCGGTGCAGCCAAGCAGGACGTTGCTCGTATATGGCGTTATCAAAGACAACAAAACCAACAGCCCAATCAAATCAGAATTTGAAATCGTGAGCCTCGCCGATGGAAAGACCGTCCAAAAGGCTACCACCATAGCCGAGCCAATCAACATTATGCTCTATCTCCCCGAAGGCAACGACTACGCCCTCAACGTCCGCGCCGACGGCTACCTGATGAACTCGATGAATTTCAGCCTGAAAAATATTCCTGATTCCGTAACGAAAAAATACATTGAGATAGGTCTCGACAAGCCCGCAGTCGGCAATACTGTTACCCTCGAAAATGTATTCTTCGACACCGACAAGTACGACCTCAAACCGGAATCTTATTACGAACTCAATAAACTCGTTGACTTCCTGAAAAAGAATCCGACCCTCCGCATCGAACTCGGCGGACATACCGACAATGCCGGCAAGGAGCCGCACAACCTCGAACTTAGTCAAAACCGTGCAATGGCTATTGTCAATTACTTGGTGGACAAGGGCATCGACCGTTCCCGCCTTACTGCCAAGGGGTATGGCTCGTCAAAGCCCTGCGTACCAAACGACAGCAAGGAAAATATGGCTAAAAACCGTAGGACAGAGTTTAAGATTATACAATAACGATTGTTTTATTCTCCCTTGTTGCCATTGGCCTTGATGGTAAATTCGAATGTGGTAACACCGTCGCCGCTTGTGGCAACGAGGCGCGAATCCAATGCTTGCAGGTAGGTGTGGCAGAGTTTGAGACCGATGCTCGTGCCGCTTTCGTATGCCGTGCCGGTAGTCGATGATATTTCGTGGGCGTTGTTGATTTCTTGTAGGCGGAAGGCGGGGATGTTTTCGCCCGTGTCGGATACCGCGATGCGGATGCTGTCGCCCTTTGGCTCGGCTATTATCATAACGATTCCGTCTTGGTAGCAGAATTTTATCGCGTTGGATATGAGGTTTCTGAGGATGGTGTTTATCTTGTTTTCGTCAGAGAAAATCATCGTCGGAAATTCGATGTGGTTTTCGAGGGTGATGCCTTTCTTCATCGCTTGTGTCGATGATAGTTTGAGTATCGAATCTACGGTCTTGTAGATGTCAAACTCTTTTTTCACAATTTGCATATCGCCCGATTGCGATGTGGAGTAGTCCAATAGGTTGACGAGCAATTCGTAACCTTCCGACGCCGCTTGCTTGATGATTTCGGCATATTCGGCTGCCTCCTCGTAGTTTTGCTGTTCGAGGTCCACCTTCAATATCTCGCTGAACCCAATCATTCCGTTGAAGGGGTTTTTGAGGTCGTGGCCTATAATCTTGATGAGGCGGTTTTTGTTGTTGATTTCCTCGCAGAGCTTGCGGTGGGTTCGGTTGAGCTCCGTGACGTCCTTCACGTGTCCCACGGTCTTGATGCTGTGTCCGTTTTTGTCGGTGATTACCGAGCCGGATATTTCGATGTCCACGGGCTGCCCGTCGTCGGCTCTTAGGATTGTGGTTCTGATTATGTAGTCCTTGTCGTCGAGCAATATGTTTTGCTTGCAAAAATTCACCACTTTCTGCCTGTCGTGTTCCACTATCGAACGGATGAAGTCGCGGAAGGTGTACCTCTGGTCGTATTTGTAGCCGAAAATGTCGCAGATGTTAGGGCTGATTACGTATGTGTCGGATGTGATGTCGAATACGAAGATGTTGCCGAATTTGAGCACAATGTCGGCATCCACCTTCACATTGTGGAAGTTGCTCGGCTTGCGGAGGAATTTGTAACATTCGGCGAGTATCTTGCTGCCGGCGTCGATGATGCTGCGTACCATCGTCCTCACCTTGTCGGGCTGTATTACCGGTACGGAGCTTGATGCGCCGCCCGCCGACTCCTCCGACATATAGAACGGTCCGCCGATGATGTAGCCGGCGCAGGAGTCGTTGATGTAGATGGGTATCTCCAATATCAGGCTGCCGTCGCTTAGGTTGTTGAGCGAGCTGAGCGGACGGGCGTTCTGGATTTTGTTGAGCGCGGTGGATACCATCAGGATGTCGAACCTGTGGGTGTGGTGGTCGAGGAAGAACGTGGAGTGCTTGCCGTATGGCTGCTGCATAACCGCCACTATCTCGATGTCGAGGAGTTTGGCTATTACCCTGATGCTGTCTGAATTGCTGAAATATTTCAGGAACAGCTCGCTAATCATTGCGACATTGGACGACGCCCCCTGGCGGCTCTCGTATGACACGTAGCCGTTGCAGATGGAAATTGAGTTGTCGTTGTTGAGTGTCGCTTTCATCGTCGTATGTGACAAATAATCGCGCCTAAATTAGGCATTTTTTCGGGATTGGAGAAATTTTTTTTGCTGTCGGCAAATTTTTTTTCAAAAAAGATGTTTTTATTGGTTGCAATTCAACAAAAATTGGTACATTTGCAAGGCGAATTTTGCAAACGCCATTGTAACAGAAAAACGATACATGTTATAAACACAAAATAATTAATTGATCTCATGCAAAAGATTGACAATTACAATTTCAAAGGCAAGAAGGTGATTGTCCGTGTGGACTTCAACGTGCCGTTGAACAAGGAGACCGGCGAGGTTTCCGACGATACCCGCATCCGTGGCGCACTGCCCACCATCAAGAAAATCATCGAGGACGGCGGCTGCGCTATCCTTATGTCGCACATGGGCAAGCCCAAGAACGTGAACCCCAACGAGGGCGACGCTAAATTCTCGTTGAAGCAGATTATCCCCGCTATCGAGAAGTACACCAAGGAATTTGGCGTTCCCACAATCCAGTTTGCAGAAGACTGCGCCAATGCTGACGCTCAGGCTCTCGCATTGAAGGCTGGTCAGATTCTCCTGCTCCAAAACCTCCGCTACTACGCTGAGGAAGAGGGCAAGCCCCGTGGCATCGAGAAGGACGACCCCAACTTCGAGGCTGCAAAGAAGGAAATGAAGACCAAGCAGGCAGACTTCGCCAAGAAGCTCGCTTCTTACGCTGAGGTTTACGTGAACGACGCTTTCGGTACAGCTCACCGCAAGCACGCTTCCACAGCCGTTATCGCTGATTCGTTCCCCGAGGACAAGAAGATGTTTGGCTTCCTCATCAACAAGGAGCTCGACGCTATGGACAAGGTATTGAACGACGCCCGCAAGCCCTTCACCGCTATTATGGGCGGCGCAAAGGTTTCCGACAAGATTAACGTCATCACCAACCTCCTCGACCGTGTACAGAACCTCATCATCGGTGGCGGTATGACCTACACCTTTATTAAGGCTCTCGGCGGCAATATCGGCAATTCGCTCTGTGAGGAAGACAAGCTCGACCTCGCTAAGGAAATCCTCGACAAGGCTAAGGCTAAGGGCGTTAACGTGTTCCTGCCTGTGGACGCTGTCAATGCCGACAAGTTTGACAAGGACGCCAACACCAACACCTCTGACGTTGACAAGACTCCCGACGGCTGGATGGGTCTCGATATCGCTGAGAAGTCCATCAAGAAGTTTGAGGATGTTATCGTCAACTCCAAGACCGTCATCTGGAATGGCCCGATGGGTGTATTTGAGTTTGAGAAGTTTGCAAAGGGTACTTCTGCAATCGCTCAGGCTGTTGCCAAGGCTACTGCAAACGGCGCGTTCACTTTGATTGGCGGCGGCGACTCCGTAGCAGCCATCAACAAGAACGGCCTCGCCGACAAGGTTTCTTACGTATCCACCGGCGGCGGCGCAATGCTCGAATATATGGAAGGCAAGCAGCTCCCCGGCATCGTTGCCATCAGGGGCTAATTGAGTAGCAAAATTCACAGTTTATAATAAAAAGAATCGCATTCTTTGCGGTTCTTTTTATTTTTTTATTATTTTTGTGGCGATTTGGTTTTTAATTTGTGGATAATTAATTGCTATGAAATTAAAATCGGTACAGACAAGCGTGTTGTTGGCGGCGATTCTTGCAATCGTCCTGATGCTCTTGTGCCTTGGCGGATACTATTTTTATCAGTCCTCAGAGTTGAAGAAGCAGTCCGAAGCATCCAAGCAGGAGCGCGCTGTGCTTGTAAGAAGGCTGTTGAGCATCAGTACCGAAAAATATTTGCAGCCTATCAAAGACAATTCCGCCTGGGACGACCTCTATAATGCCGTCAAGAAGACCGATACCGCAACGATTGACGAGTGTGTCGGCTATATGCCCGAAACTTACGAGGCGGGTGGCGTGGCAGTGTTCGACATCAACGGCAACAAAATTTATGACAAATGCATCCAAGATTTCCCTTCCAATATCTATCCGTTTGAGGGCAAAGACTTGTTGGATTTTTTCTCTGTGCCCAATCGCACCACGTTCACTGTGAATATTGACGGACGCCTTTTCAATTATATTGGCGCGGGTATTGTGCCTACCGACGACGAATACACCCGCAAGGAAACTCCCGTCGGCTACATTCTGCTCGTAAGGGAGGTGCTGGAACTTGATATCAAAGTGCATTGCAAGGCACTTGGCGAAATAGATGCGGCGATGTTTCTCACGGAGGCTGAGAAGGATGCCTACATCAAGACTCTTGTCAAGATGGATTATGTAGAGAGTACTATGCGCAATTACCGCAACGAGGTGTCGGCGTATTTGTGCTTCTCGTATCCCGACCCGGCGGCGGGGCAGATTAGCCAGTTTGCCAGGGTGTTCAATTTTATTTGCGTGGAGATGCTATTGATATTGGTGCTTATGTTGTTGTTTGTCAATAGAAAAATCACGCGTCCTCTGCGCAAAATCAACAAGGCGTTTGAGCAGGATCAGATTGCGCCCGTGTCGTCGCTCACCAAGATGTCCAACGAGTTTGGGCAGATTTCTAAGATGATGTACGACTTCTTTGAGCAAAAGGAGGAAATCACCGCCCAAAACGACGCATTGAAGGTGCAGAAGGAGGAGATTGAGATGCAAAACGATTTTATGACGGAACTCAACGATTCGCTTACCAAGACCAATCAGCATTTGACCGATTCCATCACATACGCACGTCGTTTGCAGCAGTCGATGCTCCACGCGCACGCGCCCAAGGAAGGGTGGTTTTCAGAGAGTTTTGCTATTTACTGTCCAAAAAACATTGTAGGCGGCGATTTTTATGTTTGTCAGTCCGTTGGCGCATACCACATCGCTATTGATGGCGACTGCACTGGACACGGTGTGCCGGGCGCAATTCTGGCAAGTATGGGCATTTCGTTCATATATCAGATTATAGATTCTCACGATTTTGACTTCATGCCCGATACATTGCTCAACCGTATGCGTACCAAGGTGATAGATGCTTTCGGTACCGACGAAGAAGGGCGGCAGGTGAGCGACGGCATGGATGTAGGCGTTGTGATTTACAACAAGGAAACATCCGAGGCGTACTTTGCTGGTGCTGGACGTCCGGCGGTGATTGTTCACGATGGCGCGATACAGTTGGTGAAAGGCGACCACATGCCTATCGGACGCTACGTAAAGACCAATGATTTCACCCGCCACAAGCTCGATTTGCAGGCTGGCGACATCGTGTATATATATTCCGACGGCTGCACCGACCAGGTGGGCGGACCTCAGATGCGCAAAATCACCGCCACAAAATTCAAAGATTATCTCCTCGAAATCTCCGCCCTCGACTTCCCCGCCCAAAAGGAAAAGATTGAGAATTACATCAAAACGTGGCGCGGCGACATTCCGCAGACCGACGACATTTCGCTGTTGGCGTTCAGGGTGTAAGAGAATCTAATTTTGTAAGCATTTCAAAAAAACGAAAGGTATGAAAATTTTTTTTTCGATAATGCTTTTTCTAATTGTGCCGATGATGGTGTCCGCACAAAACAGAAATGTCATAGCCAAGAGCGATGGTAACATTACTTTTGTTGTTGACGAAGATTTGCCGCAACCAAAGTATAAATTGTGGATGGAGTCGGCAAATGATGTCGCAGCAGGATTGTTGAGTGATTTGGATTATCATTACGATTATTCTGTTGTAGCCACAAGCATTAAAGGCGATAGCCTGATGAGAGAAGGTAAGGATGTTCTGTATCAATGTGTTATCGATGCGTATATCGACCATCGTCCGGTAGTTCTTACGCCGGATGTCATTTGGATTACAATTTGTCAAGGCTTTTCACGCTATGTAAGCGCACATTCCGAACAATTGCGTCCTTTGTTGGTAAATCATAACGACAAACAGACATTGGTGGTCAGGACACTGCCGTTGCCATCGGGGGCAGTAGATTGGGAAAGCGTAGTTGATAAATTTTCGGATATAATTGGAGAGAACACCAAAAACGAAGTCGCCAAAATCATTACTGCCGATTTCTCTACGACGGGACGTGTTGAGCGCATTGCTTCTGAAATAACTCTGATGGATTGTGTCAAGGATTATTTTGATTATGAGGTTTGGTTTGTTTCCTGTGGCATCCCTAATATTACGTTGAAAGGAACTCCCGATGATTGGCGGCGTGTCCTTGAAAAAACGAAAAGTTTGGCGCAGTTTGGACTTGAAAAATGGGTTGCGAAACTTGAACCTGTTCTTTCAGAGTTCGTTAGGGCGGCGGAAGGAAATCCGAGACGTAATTTTTGGCAGGGTATTGTGAAATATTACAATCCTGATGACAGCCTTCGTGGACCAAGTTGTGCGCCCGGCGGCGAACCGCCCGAGGAGATTGATGGTTGGATTCTGAAATTTTATCCAGATGACAATGGCAAAGTCAAACGTCAAATTAAATGGACAGACAATATGTCGCCCAATCAAGTATGTGTACCTTTTAAATGCAAGGTTGTTGATTACGACGACGTCCCTTTGGTGGAGTATGATATGTATTTCGTGGCGGGGGTAGTAAGTGTCAGAGTAGATTCCAATACAGGTGCATTAGAGCCGATAATTGGTTGGGTTGTTGGTAGTTATAAAGATAATGGAGAGCGCGAAAGAGAAGAAAAAGCGCAGATGGAATTAGATGAGTGGTTAAAGAATAACCATTAAAGCGTTTCGCATTTGCAACCAAGTTGCATCTCCTTCTCTGTACCTTTGCTCCCGAAAAGATAAAACAATTAAACAATCAAAAATTATGTTTTGGAATACAATATCGGGAGTATATGATTTTGTAGAAAACACCTTCAACGGCAAGGTAAACAGCGACATCGCGCAGTACGTCGCCAATTATGTGGACGGCACGGACAATGTGCTTGAATGTGCGTGCGGCACGGGGATGTTCAGCGTTAAGATGGCAGGGCGTTGCAAAACCCTCACCGCCACCGACTTCGCCGACAAGATGCTCAGTCAGGCGCGGAAGAAATGTAAGGATTTTTCCAACATTGTCTTCGAGAAAGCCGACATCACCAATCTGCGTTACGGCGACGAAAGTTTCGACAAGGTGGTCGCCGCCAATGTAATCCATCTCCTCGACGACCCTGCCGCCGCAATGTCAGAATTGATGCGCGTGTGCAAAAAGGGTGGCGCAGTCATCATCCCGACCTACATAATGAAAACCAACAAGACATCAAGCGCGGCTGCAAAATTCTTCAACATCCTCGGCGCAAATTTCAAGCAAGAATTTACATTCGCGAAGTATCAGGAGTTTTTCAAGGCGATGGGCTACGATGTAGCGGAATATTACACCGCCGAGGGCAGGATGCCTTGCTGCGCGGCGATAATCAGGAAGTGATGCGTCCTGTCCGCCAAAAACAGCGGAATATTTATAAGGTTGCCGTTGATGTTGAGGTTTTTCATACTGAACCTGAAAACGATTTTTTTAGTCCAAGTATGGAAAATGTGATATTTCTCACAAAACAAGTATGAAAAATGTGATATTTCTCACATTTCTCTTATGAAAAATGTGATAAAAAACACAAATCCCTAAATCACCGCCCTCATTATCGGCTGCAAAATCCTTTGGTCGGTCACCGCCAACGATACTTGCGTGAATATTGATGTGACGCGCTCCTTGTCGAGCCTGTTGAAATCCGACTCCACGGCGCAGGGGATGAGTCCCGCCATATCCGCAAAACCCGGACTGATGGTGTAATGATTGTCGTCCACCGCAAAATACTCCTCGGGGCGGTGCTTGGTGCGCGGAAAAATCACCACTTTGTAGATACCGTCATCCAACGCGACGCCTACATTAGCCTCGGGCGAGGGTGTCTGCATTACGTCCTTCAATTCGCGCAAAATTGCCTTCAACACTGCGGCGGCGGTATCTTTATTCTCGGTGTGAATCATATAAATGAGCCGTGTGCCGTCGTAACTCAGCCAAAAACGGTCGATGTCGTTGCACTCCCAAATGTAAATCTTGCCGCCGTTGTAATAGGTGTCCCACTGCTGGTAGATGGGCAGTTCGTGGGTTTCGCACGCCTGAAAGTGACGGTGGAATGGTGCCGATGCGCCGCTGTTTCGCGAATTGTAAAACACCGTGAAGCCCGGCAAATCTGTCGCCATCTGCACCATTTTGGATTCTTCGCCGATGATTTCCTGCGCCACGTGCTGCTTATCAACGATTGTGAAATGCTTTTTGAAAATAGGGTAGGGGTTGACGAGGATGTTGTACTGAGCGTCGTACTCCAATGCTATCTGTCCGGGGAAGCGGTGTGCCTCGCAGAGGAAACAATTGTCGGAGGTGACTTTTTTCTTGGTGTCGGCGGTAGCGGAGCCGATGCGTCCGGGGTTGTATTGCAACACGTATTTGAACGAACCAAAATCAATGGTGCGCGTCCTTACGTTTTCCAAGTCCGAAAACACTTTCCTATAATGTTCGCTCACTGCAAACTGCTTCTGCAACAAGTCGTCAACGTCGTATTTCATAAACATCAATTCTTTTTACGTGAATATTCGCCGCTACGCGGCTTGTTTTTTTTAACAAAAATTGCCGTCAATTTTTTCGTCAATTATCGTCAATTTCTTTTTTGAGTGTATAGGGGGTCGCTTCGCGAGAAATTATACAAATCTTTACAAATAAGACAAATATTTTTTGAGAGATTTGTAATAATTTGAAATGATTTGTAGTATTTCTGTCCGATAGGACACTCCCTATTATATATTCCGCTGTAAAGTTAGTAATTATTTCTGAGAAAAAACTATCTTTGCACCGTAAAAAACAATTATAAAAAAGATATGAGTTCTAACATTTCAAAATCAGTATTGGTGATAGCGGCCTTTGTGCTGGCTTATGTCGGTGTATTTATGTCGTTTGAAGCGGCGGATGGCAGCTACGTAGGTGTGGGTCCTCTTTTGGAATCCATCAATTGTCCCAAAATGTGGAAGAGTCTGTGCAAGTTTATCATTAGTTTGGTGGTGCTTGTGCCTGTTGCGTGGATTGTCAGCCAAAAGGAAAACGTGCTCAAAGCGTTTGGCGTTAGCAGGGGCATTGTCAAGGCGTTGGCGTTTTGTGGCGTGTGCGTGTTGCCGATGTTAATATGCGGCTTAATCTTTGGTACGTTTGAATATTCGTGGGAAACATTTATCGCTTATGCGTTGTCGGCAGGCATCGTAGAAGAAGGTCTGTATCGTAGCTTTCTGTTTGGGATGCTGTTCAGGTATTGCAACTGGCGTTTCTGGTTCGCGGCGTTGCCTACCGCAATTATTTTTAGCTTAGGGCATTTTTATCAGGCGCACGACTGGCTTTCGTGCCTGCAAGTATTTGGCGTTACGGCGTTTGGCAGCATCTTTTTTTCGTGGCTTTATGTGGCGTGGGGTTACAATCTTTTTGTGCCGATATTTTTGCACACCTTTATGAACGCTATGTGGGGAATGTTTCAGGTGGATGACGTCAGCAATTCCGTCGGCAACGTTGCTACTAATACTGGCAGGGTGCTGACATTGCTGCTCGCCGTCTTCATCACCTGTTGGTACAGAAAGCGCAACGGCGAAGAACACTATTTCATAGTGACGAACAACGAATAGCCGCCGCCACCTTGCGGTGTCTGGATTTTTAAACACAAATTAAACGAATTGTAACGAATTTAAGCGAATTATTTAACTACGAAAAACGAAAAAAACACGAAAACGAAAAAAACACGAAGAGTAATTCGTTTTAATTTATTTAAATTCGTTTTAATTTCCGTTTAAAGAAAAAAACACCGACGCCGTAAGGCGTCGGTGTTTTTTTATTTCTGTTTAATAAGCGATTACACCGCTGCCGAAAAGTTCGTCGTCGTCGTACCACGCGGCGAATTGTCCGGGGGTGACGCTCTTTTGCGGTTCGTCAAAGAGGATGTAGAGGCCTTCGGGTTCGCGGATGAGTTCGGCGTTTTGGAGCGGCTGACGGTAACGGATGCGCACTTTGCAACGTTTCCGCTCGCCGGGTTGCAACGCGAGGTCGGGGCGGGTGTTGTGGATTTCGTTTTCGTTGATGAACAACGCCTTACGAAACAATCCCGGATGCTCGTCGCCCATTCCGATATAAATAGTGTTGGTATCGATGTCGGTGGCAAGTACGTAAATTGGCTTTTCGTGCCCGCCTACGTTGAGTCCCTTGCGCTGTCCTATCGTATAATATTGTGCGCCAATGTGTTTGCCAATTATGAAACCATCGTCCTCAGTATAGACGTATGGCTTGGAGAGTGCGTGGAAATCATTTGGGTCGTCGTGACGGCGGCGATAGATGAAGGCGTCGTCGGTAACTTCCACGATGTTGCCCTCCTTGGATTTGAGTTTTTGTTGGAGAAAGACAGGCAAATCCACCTTGCCCACAAAACATATTCCCTGCGAATCCTTGCGTTTGGCGCAGGCGAGGTTGAGTTCGGCGGCGATGCGGCGCACTTCGGGCTTGATGATGTCGCCGACGGGGAAGAGCACGTTTTTCAGTTGCGCCTGGCTCATCTGACAGAGAAAATAGCTCTGGTCTTTGTTGGGGTCGCTACCCGCGAGGAGACGCGAATATGTATTGCCGTCGCGCCCTGTAATTTCGTCGCGCCTGCAATAATGCCCCGTCGCCACGTAATCCGCGCCAAGTTCCTGTGCGTAGCGGTTGAAAATCTCAAACTTTATCTCCCTGTTGCACAACACGTCAGGATTCGGGGTGCGTCCCTTGGCGTATTCGTCAAACATATAATCGACCACGTGACTCATATACCTCTCGCTCGAATCCACAATGTGCAGCGGAATGTCAAGCTGACGCGCCACCATTTTGGCGACCATCTGATCCTCCTCCCACGCACATTCGCCTGAGAGCGTTACGGACGAATTTTTCCAATTGATCATAAACAATGCGTGCACGTCGTATCCCTGCTTCTTCAAGAGGTACGCGCCCACGGCACTGTCAACGCCGCCCGAAAGTCCTATGACAACTTTTTTACACATAATGATTTACGACAAATTTATATGGTTTCTCCTCCTCCGGCACTACGTCGTATATGTTGTAACGAAAGGCGTAGTCGAGGTCGGCGTGGTAATTGGGGTTTTCGTTATAAATCCTCCAAAGCGTGCGCGAATGTTTCAGCACGAATTTTTTAATATCGACTTTGGCGACTTTGTAAAGCATCCTGCACATCGGCACAATGTCGTCGTTGTAGGTGTATTTGCCGGATTGCAATAGCTTGTCGGCGACCATCCCGGCAAAGAGAGTATCCTCGATGGACGGCTTGTTGTGAAATCCCGAGCATACGAGTTGCACGTCGTTGTACTCCTCCAACAGCCTGTTCATCAATGCCTTGCCGTTGAGAAAACATCCGGCGTATATCCTCTCGTATTGCTCTATGTGCGAGCGCATATAAGTGCCGTTGGTGGTAACAAACGCCAACTTTCTGCCGCCGACGTTTTTGGAGGTCATTGCCACCGGCGAATTGT
>JAEEGK010025787.1_pt1 | contig 12031 bp, 8 predicted proteins | sample 8958771 | NCBI WGS metagenome assembly JAEEGK01 (sample SAMN16246547, study PRJNA631951) | gut metagenome | biome: gut microbiome; feature: rumen; material: SC-attached | host: Bos | place: Iran: Karaj | collected 2018-10 | reverse complement strand
ATTTAAAAGAAAAAAATTTCAAAATAATAATATTAAAATTTTATATTTAGAAATAAAAAAAAAATTTATTTTTTTTTAAATTTTTCTTTTATTTATGTAAACTTTATCTTAGATTCATAAAATTGAATTAAAATAAAAGGATTTACTTTTTGAAGATCTTTTGTTAAAATATGTTTTTTTTCAATAATACCATTATTATCAAAAACAACAATTGCACATAATTCATTTCCTTCTTTTTTAATTGTAAATACTTCTTTATATCTTTCATCAACAAAAAATGAATCATTTTTTTTATTATTTAAATTCTCATTGATATTATTATTATTATTATTTTCTTTTAAATCATTATTATTATTATTTTCAAAATTGGATTTTAAATTATTTATATTAGATAAATTTTTTTCTTCATTTACTATATCTTTTCCATTATTTTCAATACTATTATTTTTTTCATGTTCTGATGAAGGATTGTCTGTTTTTTTTCCTAAGAATTTCTCAATTGAATTTTTTTTTTGAGATTCTTTTTGATGTGCTTTTTCATTATAATCATCAATCATTTTTTGAATGTTTTCTAAATTTTTTAAAGGTTCCCAAGTACATTCTTGCATAGAATATCCAACCCATTTTATTTTATATTCTACTTTTCCATTTTTTATTCTTTTATCCACTATTTTCTCTACTTCATATTCATCTGACATTAGCTTTTTATTTTGTTATATTAAATAAAAATATAAATTTTTCTTAAAATAATGATATAATTTATCAATTTATTAATAATTTAAAAAAAAAAATTTTTTTCCCCAATTTTTTAAAAATGATGTTTAATGTTCCTGATTCTAAACAAAATTTTTATTTAACTTTAATTGCTACTGCTAATTATGAGAAAGTTAAAGAATTAGATAAAAATAAAAATGTAGTAATTTTAAATCCTGATTTAATAATTGATTCTTTTCATATTAAATTAGGAGTAAATAATGCAATTTATAAAATTAATTCAGGAAAAACTAGAACGAAAATCTTAAAAAATGCAATTATTCATTATTTAACTGTTGATAATAAATTAGAAAATTCGTTAAAGTTACATCAAATAACAAAAAAAGATAAAAATTTTTATATTATTTTTATTGATTTTTCTAAAGAAGATATTGATAAAGAACTTAATAATCTTGAAGGAAATATTATTTCACCTGAAAATTATAATAAATTTAAAAATGAAGAAGAAATAAAAAAAAAATTTAAAATAACTGATATTGAAATTAATAATATTGAAAATGGACTTGAAAGAGCGGTTTATAATAAATTATCAATTAAGGATTTAAAATAAATTAAAAAATATATTTTATATTTTTCATAAAAAAAATTTATTTATTATTTTTTTTAAATTATTATTTTATTCAAATATGTCTTCTTTAATAGAAAGCACAAATACAAAAAATAGCATTCCTCAAACAAAAAATATTAATTTATTATTTGATTTAGCAAAAATAAATTGTCAAATAATTTTTATCAATAAAGAAAATGATTTTACATTTTATGAAAATTTCAAAAGATTATTATCAACTCAAATAAATGTAATTTCATCTCCTTCAATGGAAGAAATAAAAACTTTTTATTATATTAAATACTATGAAGGAAATAAAATTGAAAAAGATTCATTTAGTGAATTAGTAATAAATAAAAATATGTGTATTAGAATATATGTAACACAAGATGATGTTAATTTAAGAAAAAAATTAATTGATTTATATCATAATGACATTGATGCATTAAATGATCCAACAATGATAAAAAGAAGTAGATTTATTTTTTTATTTGATAATAAATTAGAAAATGAAAAAGAAAGTGCAAATGATAAAAATGTTTATTATATAAATAAAGGGAAAAATTCAATTTTACAAGAAATGAGAGTAATTATAACTGATATAGTTGTAAATGGTTATATAAATTATATAAATGAAAATACTACATTTAATGCATCAATTGATTATAAAAAAAATATACCAATTGTTACTAAAAGAGTAGGTGAATTAATTCATGCTCAAAAATTAGAAGAGGCTCTTTCTAGAATTGATAAAGCAATTAAGGAATATAACAATATTGAATTAGCAACTTTTTTAGAAATAAAAGCTTTATGTTTATTTTATATGGATTATAAATTAAAATTAAATGGTAATAAATTAAAACTTAATAAAGAAATATTAGAATGCTTTCAAAATGCTATAAATAAATATAAAAAATTAAAGCAAAAGAAATTATTAATTGATGCTTATCTTAGAATATTATTTTATATTTCATTTTTTCAATTGGAAAATTATAAATTTTTACAAGACACTGTTGTAAATTTAGTAAAAGTTCTGACAGAAGTGCATAATAATTATATTGAAGTGTTTGTAAATTATCTTAAAATTTGTGAAATATATAAAAATGCTCAATTTTTAAGAAAAACAAATCAATTTTATTTATTAGCTTTTTTTACTTGTTATAATGATGAAAATTTAACTCCAATGATTCCATCAATGATTGAAGAAATGTCAAATTTTTTTTATGTGTATAATATATCAAATAATTTAATTGAAACTTATGATGATTTTTTGAAAATACATAAATATTTAATTTTAAATAGTAGAAAGCCAATTTGTACATTTTTATTAAATAAGGAAAAAAATGAATTTGAATTAACAACAAAAAGAAAATTTGATAAATCACATACAATAAATATAAAAAAGTGCCTAAAACAAATTACACATTATACTTTTCAATATTTTTGGAAAAATTTACAAGAAATTTTGAATGAAAAAATAATGTCATATTTCACAAAAAAAAACAATAATGAAAAAAAAATATTGTATACTTTAGGTTATATTCAATCAGTTTATAATTTTATAAAACCTAAAATTCAAAAAGAAATTTTTCAATCACATATAGAAGAATCATTAAATTTTCAAGAAAAAATATATGTAAATTTATATAAAATTCCTTTATTAATGAAATTAATTCCATTATCATCAAAAATAAAATTTGATATAATATCAAATAAAAAGAAAAAAAAAAAAGAAGATAGTCAAAAAATATTTTTATATAATCCTTGGGAAGAAAAATCACAAATAAATTATTATTGGACATCAAATTCATTTCAAAGAATAAAAATTGAATTATATAATCCATTAAAAATTCCAATTGAAATAAGTAAAATGAGAATATTATTTAAAGGAATACAACCATTTTCATATCCATTTAATATTAAATTAGAACCAAATTCAATAATTTCAATAATATCAAAAATAAAATCTAATATTTCAGGAATTACTAATATTATTGGTATTCAATATGAAATTATTAATAGTGTTGCAATACAATATGTTGATAATAATGGAAATGGTTTATTTTATCAATTTGAAAATTTTATTGATGAAAGTTATATGAATGATGAAAAAGAAAAAGTTAATTTAAATAATATTATGATTTATCCTGAAATTGCTGAATTATCTTATAAAGTTTTAGATACAAGTTTTGATATTATTAATAGTAATTTATTATTATATGATTATCAATATTATACTTTTTCTTTTTTATTAGAAAATAAAGGAAAATATCAAATTGATAAAATTCATTGTTATATTTATACATATAAAAAAAATAATTATAAAATATCTTTAGATGAAATTAAACAAGATGTTATTATTAAACCAGGTGAAAATTATATTTTCAATTATAAATATTGGCATAGAGATATTTATGTTAAAATTGATTTTAAAATATTTTATATTTCAAATGAAAAAGAATTAATAAGTGAAAATGAAGATGATTATTTAATGAAACCATATTTATTTTATTCTAAAAAATTACAAACTCTTCATTTAATTGGTTTTATAAATAAAAATATTATTCCAGTTTTATCAACAAATGATTGTTTAATATTATCAAAAATTGATAATAGAATTAAAAAAGATTCTACAAAAGAATTTTGTAATGAAGCAAATTGTTTTACTTTAACAATTCAAAATACAAATGAAAGTCCTATTAAAATTGAATTTTATGATATTGAACAAGACAAAATTATCAGAAAAGAAAAATGTGATGGATTTAAATTTAAAGAAATTTCATGTGTTGTTAATTCAAAAGTTAATTATGATAATGTTATATTAAGATGGGTTTTTAGTGATTTAGAACATATTTCAGGTAAAATTGAGTTAAAACAAATTTATTCTGATTTAATATTTTCTTTAATTAATCCTTTCAATTTTGAAATTAAATATCAAATATTAAATGATAAATTACAAAATCAATATGTTAATTGTGAATATATTATTAAAAATAATAAAAATAAAATAGTTAAAGATTTAAAAGTTATGATTTATTTATATCAAAATATTGATGATACTGAAAATTGGGAAGATTATATTTTTAATCATGATTTAAATCCAAAAGTATTTATTGAAGGTAATTTAACTTTATATATTGATAAAATTGAACCAAAAAATAAATTCTGTTATGATATTAAAATTTATCCTAATAGAAAAGAGACCTTATTTACAACACTTTCAATAATTGATATGAAAAATAATAATATATTTCTGTGTCCATTTTCAAAGAGTTTCACTATTTAATAAATTTTAAAAATAATTTTTTTTGGTATATTTAAATATTAGTGTTTTATATTAAAAAAGGATTTTTAAAAATAATTAAATTAATATATTTATTTTTAATCAATATAGCAATAAAATAAAAATATGAATCAACCAAATCAAAACAGTAATCAAGGTAAATAAAATACAAAATTTAATAAATATTATTTCGTTAAAAGAAATAATTTAATAGGATATGTATATTCAGGAAAAATGAATCCAATATTGATCAATAAATTAAAAGCAAATATACAAAAAGAATATAATCAAGAAGAATTATTAATGGCTCAAAATGCTTTAAAAAGTTTAAAAAGTAAAAATGCAAATAATTCAAATAAAATGCAAAATAATATAAATAATAAACAAAATAAAAAATTTAATCCTACTTATGAAAATGAAATTCTAAATAATAATATTAATAATGAATATAATTCTCAATATCAAAATAATACAAAACCTAATAATTTAAAAAATAATTTACCAAAAACAAATACTAATCAAACGAGGAAATTTACTGGGATAAATATAATAAATAATAATATGAATAATAATAATAAAACAAATAATTATGGTTATGGAAATAGTGGAAATTCAAATTATGAAAATAACTCATATAACAATTATAATCAAAGTAATAATATGTATAATAATTATCAATCAAAAAATACTAATTTAAATAAAAATGCAAATAATTATAATAGTAGTAATAATTATTCTTCAAAAAATCAAAATTTAAATAACAATATTTATAATAATTACCAAAATAATAATTATCAAAATAACAACTATAATAATTATCAAAATAACAACTATAACAATTACCAAAATAATAATTATCAAAAAAATAATTATCAAGATTATAATTATCAAAATAACAATTATCAAAATAACAATTATCAAAATAGTAATTATCAAAATAGTAATTATCAAAATAGTAACTTTAACAATAATAACAAAAATATCCGTCAACATAATATAAAACCAAATTACAATTCAAATACAATGACAAATGAAGAAAATGACAACAGACCAATCGGAGGTGGAATGGAAAATAGTAAAAACAATCCAGAAATGGGAGAAGCAAAAGGAACATGTAGTCATTGTGGAAGACAATTTGTATACACAGCATTAGAAAAACATGAGAAAATATGTCAAAAAGTATTTCAAAATAAGAGAAAAGCATTTAATACTCAACAACAAAGAATAAAAAATTCAGAGCAAGCAGTTTTAATGAAACAAGGTCAAATAGAAGAGAAAAAAAAGGAAAAAATGGGTCTTTTAAAAAATAAAAATTCAATTCCAAAATGGAAATTACAATCAGAAGAATTTAGACAAATTTGTAGAGCCGATACAAATAATAATAGTAATAATAATAGTACTTTTAATAATAATAATAATAATAAATTTAATAGTATGGCTAATAAATATGCTAATTATAAACCAAGTGTTATTACTGATAGTTATATTCCTTGTAAATTTTGTAATAGAAAATATAATGAAGAAGCTTATAATAAACATTTAGCTGGATGTGAAAGAAGATATAATGATGCTCAGTTAAAAAATAAATTCAGGAGAAATAGTGGAAATACTATGAATGAAGCACTTAGTAAAAGAGGAATTATTACTAAGAAAAAATGATTTTTTGTTATTATTTTATTATTGAATAAATTTTATTATTTTATATTTTTAATTTTGTTAAAATGAAATATTCATTTATTTTTTTTTAACATAAAAAGAATTTAAATTAAATATTACTATAAAAATAAGGAAATAAGTTAAAAAATAATTATACTTTTAATTGTGATTTTAATCATCATTAAAAGAAAAATTAATTATGAATCAAAATTTATTATTTTTTCATTTAATATTTAAATAATTAAATTTAATTTTAATTTATAAATATATAAATTTATAATATATAGAATATTATTAATATTCATATCAATAATATTTCTAATTACTAATAGTACATTAATAATTTTATTACATATTGTATATTATATAAAAAAATTAATTTTAATTTTTTTTATTACGCACAATAGGAATTAATTTGATTTTCTGTTTATGATTCAAATCTTTAAGTGAAGAAAAATTATTTATATTTGCTTTAAAAAGTTTTCTATTAAAAGAATAATTTAAATTCCCAAAAATAGATTCTTCACTTAAACTATATTTCATTTTTTTTTCATTTATAATTTTTGGTACATATTTTTGGTAAATTACTCTTAAATCTTTCATTTTATTTAAATTTTTTGTGACAAAATTATTTTTGCTTAAATTATTAAGATTTTTTTTTCTATAATTAATAAATAAAAAAACTTACTCTTCTAAAATAATATCAAAATTATTTTTTAAATTAAATATTTTTTCATTACTCTTTCTAAAAATAACCTGTTTTAAACTTTTTAAATAATTACTTTCTTTATTTAATTTTGGAATAATTGAAATATCTAAAGTTTCTAGTCCATTATTATATCTATCATTATTATTTTCATTATCATCTTTTAAATTATTTTCTTTATTTCCATAATTAAAATTGTTTTTCACTTTCAAAAAAGGTAAAATATTATTACTCAAAGTATTATTATCCTTATTTGAATTATTTCTTTTAATTTCATGGTTTTTAAACAAAAAATTTTCATCATTATCATTATTTCCACTATTAACTTCAAGGAATTTTTTATTTAAAACATTCAATTTTTTAGGTATTCTAATAGTTTCAAGAACAATTTTCAAATTTTTATCTTCATGATTATTTTCATTATTAATACAATTAATATTATTTTCATAATTAACAAAACTAAAACTTTCATTATTTTTACTTATAAAATTATTTTCCTTATTTTGAATAATTTTAACTTTATCATTCCCATAAAAATTATCTTTAATATTATCAAATTCAGCAATTTTATCTTTAACTTCCTTAAATTCTAAAATTTCTTTAGCAGAAGGTCTACATTCACTTTTAACAACAATTAATTTTTCAACAAGAGAATTTAACTCAATAGAATATTTCTCATCAATTTTTTTAAATTTACCTTTCATAATTTTATTATACAATCCATTCATATTATTACAAACAAAAGGAGTATTCAACATACAAATTTCATATAAAACACAACCTAAACTCCAAATATCACTTTTAAAATTATAAGGATTATCTTTCCAAACTTCAGGACTTGCATAATAAGGAGTTCCAGTTTGAGTACAACCTAAACCTCTTGAAGTAATTTTTGATACGTTTAAATCACCAATTTTAACTGTTCCATCTTTAAATAAAAATATATTTCCACTTTTTAAATCTCTATGTAAAATATTATATTCATGTAAATCTTTTAATCCTTTTGTTATTTGAATAAATATTTTCCATATTTCATTTTCTAAAAATGATTTTTTTAATTTTTTATATAATTTTATTTTCTTTTGTAAATCACCTTCATCTGCATATTCCATTATTATACAAAGTGTTGAGTCTGTTTCATCAATAAATGAATCTTTATATGATATTATGTATTCACTTTTTACTGAAGAAAGAATACTAACTTCGTTTAATGCGTTTTCAATTTCTTTTTTTGATAAATTTCGTAAGTTTACTTTTTTTAATGCATAATGATTGTTGTCTTTTAAATTTTGAACCTTGTAAACTGTACTGTAGGCGCCTTTACCTATTTTTGATATTATTTTGAAGTTTTCCATTGTTTTTTAAATTTTATTTTAGTTTTTATTGACTTTTTTTTTATTTTTTATTTTTTTTGTTCAAAATCTTAATATGAGTTGTGAATAATATTTTAAATTAATAATTTTCATCTTTTTTTTATTATTTACTATTATATATTTTTATAAATATTATAATAAAAATATAATATATTTTTCAATTTATAAAATAATACATTCTTTAATCTATTTGTATCATATATACTAATAATTAACAATTTTACATAACTAAACCCTTTTTTTTTTGAATAAATCTATCTTAATCGAAACAATATATTAAAAAATATAAAAAACCCTAAAAAAAAGAATAATAAAACAATAAAAAATAAAAAAATCTCATTACTCATTATTATTTAAAATCTCTTCAATTTTATTATTATGAACATCCAACATTTCCGTTCCTAAATCTTTAATAATCCATTCATGTCTCAAAGCCCTTAAAGGACATAATCTTTCTTTCCTATCCCATTTCAAGCATTCTTTAACAAATTTAATAAAAGATTTATCAGCATTTTTCAATCTTTTACTAATAGATTTAGTATTAGGTTTTCTAATTTTTCCAAAAGAATTACTTCTTTCAAGAGGATTACAATTTTTATCAAAAAACAAATTTTTTTTAGGAGAAGAAATAATCATATTTTTAGGAGGAAGGCCAATAAATTCCATAATATAATATAAAGTATCATATTCATTTTCACCAGGAAAAATTGGATATCCAGTATATAATTCAAAAACAATACAACCTAAACTCCACATATCAATTTCAATATCATATTCTAAACCTAATAGAATTTCTGGTGCTCTATAATAACGACTTTGAATATAACAAAATATTTTTTCTGAAGTAAAACAACTTGAACCAAAATCAATTAATTTTAAACCTGTTAAATTCTTTTCTATTAATAATATATTTTCTGGTTTTAAATCGCAGTGAATTATATGAAAATGTTTAAGACAAAGTAAAGAAAATAAAATTTGAGTTGTGAATTTTTTTATTGTTGTTAAATTAAAACCTTCGAATTTTATACTTTTTATTTCTTCATATAAATTATTTGCTAATAATTCAAAAACTAAACAACAATGTCCTTTGAATAAAAAAGTATTTTTTAATTGGACAAAATTTCCTAATTGTTTTGGGTCATGTTTTTTTAAATATTCTAATAATTTAATTTCTATTTTAGCTTGTTGATTACATTTTTCTTGTTTTTTTATTATTTTTACACATACATATTCTTTATTTTTATGATCAATACATTTTAATGCTATTCCAAAAGAACCTTTTCCTATTAATTCAATTATTTCATATCTATTTATTAATTTTTCACCTTTTTCTATTATGTAATTTCCATCTTTATCATCATATTCTTTTAATACTTCATCTGATGTTTTATTTAAATTTATATCTGTTGATATGTCTAATTTTTTTTTCATTTTTTGTTTTTTATTTATTTCATTACGATTTTCTATTTTATTATTATCATTACTTATTGATTTTCGTTCATAAATAGTTCTAGTGTTCTTTAAAGGTTTTAATAAACATTCTCTTTTAATTTCTCTATCTTTATTAATATTTAAATTATTTATATGTTTAATAGTTTTTTCTTCTTGAATTTTAGTAGAAATTGTTTCAAAAACATTTTGTTGAATTTTTTTTTTTGGATGATTCTCAAAATTATGTTTATAAATATAAGTTGGAGTTATTTTATCTTCTGATTCAAAACTTCTTGATGAAGTACTTTCATTACTTTTATTTAATATATTTTTACTTTTCCTTAATGATTTCTTAAATGGAGAATTTGCTATTAATCTTTTTGATGTTATTTTTGAAGTTTCTCTATAAAAATCTGGACTTGGTTCTCTTGATTTTTGTTGAATTAAATCTACACTTTTTTCCCTTTTTATTTGTCTTTTTTTTTTTTGATTTATTATTAAATTGTTAAATGTTTGTTGCTGTGCAGTAATTTTTTTATCTTGATTTATAATATTATTATTTTTATTATTATTTTGTTTATTTTTTTTTCCTTTTCTTTTCAAATTTGGTTTATCTAAACTAAAAGATTTACAATCTGGTGGTTTTAAATAACTTATTGAAGATTTCATTTTTCAAAAATAATTTAAAAATTTTTTATTCTCAAAATTATAATATGTAAATTAAATAAAAGAATAGAAAAAAAATAAAAATTAAAAATATAATATAATTTAAAATAAATGGAAAAAATTTCTATATCAGAATCAATTACTTCAGATGATTTTGTTGATATAAAAGAAATAACAGATTTTCAAGAAGAAATATTATATATATCAATAAATCAAACTCAAACATTTATTGCAATGGGAACAAAAACAGGATTTAAATTATTTATAATATCACCACCACAATTATTTTATGAATCAAAATGTGGTCCAATTAAAATAGTAGAAATGTTAAATTCAACAAATTTAGTATTATTAGTAGGACAAAATGAAATTGGTGATTTTTCACCTAGAAAAGGAACTATATATCAAATTAAAGATAATACTGTAATTTGTTCTTTTTGGCCTTTTTCAAATCCAATTACTTTAGCAAAATTAAATAAACAAAGAATAATATTATTAGAAAATACTACAATTCATATTTTTTCAACTAATGATATGAAATCTTTACATTCTTTAGATATTGGAATTAATAATTTAAGTAATAGTATTATTTATAATAATAATAATATTAACTTTAATAATAAAATTTGTTTATCTTCTTCATCAGATAAAAATAATTTTTTAATTTATTCTTCAAGTGAAAGTGAAGGAATAATAAAAGTATATGATTTATTATATTTAACATATAAAACAACAATTCAAGCACATAAAGGACCAATTGAACAAATGAATATTAATTCAAATGGTGATTTATTAGTTACTTCTTCTGTTAAAGGAACTACAATTCGAGTTTTTTCTCTTCCTAAAGGTGATAAATTATATACTTTTAGAAGAGGAATTGCTAATGCTAAAATTTTTTCTATTAATTTTGATATTGAAACTAATAGTAAAATCGTATTATTAAGTAATACTGGGACTATTCATATTTTTGATTTGGGGAAAAAACAATATTTAGATAATAATAATAATAGAAAGAAAAGTAGTGATTTTTATTTTAATGATGAAAAGTTTAATGAAAAAAATAATAATAAAGGAATCTTTGGATATGTTACTGATTTTGTAAAAAAATCTAATTTAATTTCCAAAGATTATGAAGATATTTATAATTATGAAAGACCTATTATTAGTGGAAATTTTTCTGATATTAAAACAAAGAATATTATTTGTTTTAATGGTAATAATACTAATGAAATTATCACTGTAAATGAAAATGGTATTTATCATTCTTTTTCTGTTAATTATAAAAAAAATTCTATTTCAAAAATTATGAAAGAAACACTAGATGAACTTAAATTAATTGTTTAAAAAAATTTTTAAATGTAAAATTATATTGTAAATAAAATATTAATAATTTAATTAATATTTCTTAATCAAGAATTTTATAATAAAAAATGATTTTAATAAATATTTTTGATTAATGGAATTATAATAATAAAAAAATGAATAATATAAAAAAAAAATATTATAAACTATGTTATTATATTGTTAAATAATTTAAAACAAATTACATAAAAAATTTGCAAATATAAGAAAATTAAAAAAAATATAAATAATAA
>JAEEGK010025786.1_pt1 | contig 12031 bp, 8 predicted proteins | sample 8958771 | NCBI WGS metagenome assembly JAEEGK01 (sample SAMN16246547, study PRJNA631951) | gut metagenome | biome: gut microbiome; feature: rumen; material: SC-attached | host: Bos | place: Iran: Karaj | collected 2018-10 | reverse complement strand
ATATTAAAAGAAAATATAAAGAAACAATATCATTTAATCCAAAAGAAAGAAAAAGACATTTATTATCAACAGAAAATTTAAAATATTTAATCACAAATCATATAGGAATAAATCAATCAAATTGTATATTAGAATTTTATTTTTTATTAATGGCATTTGAATACGAACCAGCAGTTAAATTATTATCAACACCTTTTGCAGAAAAATTAAGAGATAGATTAAATGAAACTTTCATAGGAGATGAAAATAATTTATTAGAACAATTATTATATAATAATGATATTGTAAAAGAAGCAATTTGTTCTGCATTAGAAAGAAAATTAGATGGAGTTGCTTTTGAAATATATACTTTTACAGGTATATTTTTAGATGAAAAAATATTGAGATGTGCGATTAAAGGGGATTGTTCATTTTTTTTAGAAGAAGTTTGGGAAAGTACAAGAAAATTTGGTAATATTAAAAATTTTTATGCTCCTAAAATTTCTTTTAGTAAATATATTAGTGTTATGCTTGATGAAGGAAAATTTGAAATGGCATCTGAAGCGATTAAAAATTGGTTTGAAGCTTATAAGGAAGAAAATGTTTTTGAAATTTTAGTTAATAAAAATGAAGAACTTGCAATGTAAAATATTATATTTTTTAATATTAATATTTTTAGTGATTTAATTGAAACTGCAAGTACTTATAATTATTGTGTTGATTTAGAAGGGATTAATTTTAATAATATTATTAAAGAAAGATACTTTTTATTAAAAGTTATTTTATCTAAGCCAATGTATAGAAAATATATTAATAGTGAAAGTATACAAAAAAATTTAGTTGATGCTTTAAGAAAAGGAAAAACAATTTTACCTGCTATTGAATGTTATAATAGTATTGAAGATCATTTATTATCAATTGAATATATTGAACATGCTGGAAAAGTACTTTTAGATTTTTTAAAAAATCCAAAAAATTTTACTTATTGTAGATATCCTTTAATGTTATGTTGTTTAGTTGCTGAATTTTTAGCAAAATTAAAAAGAAGATTTCCTTTATATGAATCATTCTTTGATCAAATTGATGTTGGATTTAAAAAAGCAGGTGAATTATTTGTATCTAAAATAAAAGATGAAAGAGTACTTCAATATCATTTAAGTAGAAAAGATATTAAAAATAGAAATTGTTTACAAATAATGGCACAAAATAGATTATATCCAATGTTACAAGCAGATTATGTTGGTAATATAATTGAAAGAAATTGGAATGGGAAAAATATATTATATGGTATTAAAGATATGTCTTCTTTTACTTATATTATGAGATTTAATGTTGAATCTGATATTTTTAAATTTAGAAATTTTGCTAAAAAATATAATAAACAAAGACAATTTTATGCTAATTATTATTCATATCGTGATGTACCTTCAATAAGATATTATTTTAAAGAAGGTTATTCTTTCGTTTTAGCAGTTTTATATCAAATATTAATTTATATATCAGTAGTAGATAAAAATTTAGAAAATACAGTAAATAAAAAATATTATGTTTTCAGTAGAGTTATATATTTTTTATCACTTGATCAAGCATTTGATAAAATAAACTCAATGATATTTTTTAGTTTTGTAAATAGATGGTATGTAGAAATGGATCCTTTTTTATTATGGTTAAGTTTCGCTGCTGCAATATTTATACATTGGTTTGATTTTAAAAGTGCTTTTATAAAAGGAGATGATGAAGAAACAATGAAAAAAAAAGAATTAATAGATGCAATATTATTATCATATCAATTTACATTTTTATGGTATAAAATAATAGATTCTTTAAAAGCAACAAAAACATATGGTGGTTTTTTAAGAACAATAACAGTAATTTTTAGAAAAATGTTTCTTGTTATTGTATTCTTCTTTTGTTTCATATTATTAATGACAGGTGTATTTAATTTATTATTTCAACAAACAGTACAATTTCAATCTTACTTTGATTCATTTTTTTATTTAGCCCAAGCAGCACAACAAGAATATGAATTAGGAGAAAGATGGAATCAATTTGTTAATTTTTCATTAATTATTTATATGGGAGTTTGTACTTTAGTTTTAATTAATTTAATAATTGCATATGCTACAAGAATTTATGATGAAGCTGATGATGATGTTACTCCTGAACATAGAAGTAATTTAGTTAAATTATATGAATATTTAAGATGGGATGAAAATTATGGTTTATTTAAATTTTTATTTGCACCTTTTAATGTTATTCAATTACCTTTTTCATTTTTTATTTTATTCCCTGAAGATAAAAGATATTGGACTGAAATATTTACTAGAATTTTATTTTTTCCAATTGCAACTTGTTTTTTTATAGTTTTTATTATATATAATACAATTAAATTACCAATTGCATTTTTTCATTTAATAGTAATACAATCATTTAAATATGGTTTCACTCCAAAAAAAATGTTAATTCATTTATTTTTTGGTCCATTTATTTTTTTATTATATTACTTTAGAGATATGAGTAATTTTTGGGAATATGCATATATGCCACCATTTGAATCTAATGATGAAAAAGATAATGCAGCACAAGAAATTATTGAATTTAGAAAAACTTTTGCAACTTTAATTGATGTTGTAAGTAATAGAGTTGAAAATGATAAAAAATGTAAAAGATTTTATATTCCTGAATTATTATCAAGTTGGTTAACTGTAATTACACAAAATGTTAAAAATATTTCAAAAGTTCAAATTCAAAATCGAATGCATAGAAGATTTTTAATTGCTAGAAAATATAAGAATTTATCTAGTAAAAATGGAATTGATAGAATGAATAGAAAACAACATGGTGATATTTTTCAAACTCCTGATAATGAAACAATTTCTATTTATGAACAATTTAAAAAAAATTTTGATTTTTTATATCGTTTTGCTGATAAAGATGGCTTTATTGATAAAGATATTGCTAAAAATTTATTCCCTAAACAAAATTATTATGATGATGATTATTTTGAATGTATTTTTTATTATAGTTTTAAATATTTTAAAGGTATTATGACTTATTTTACAAAAATGACAAATGAGATTAAAAAAGATATGAATAAATTAAGAGGTGTTTATATGGATTTTTTAAAAATAAATGAAAAATTTAAAAATTTAAAAATTTATTTGAAAACTTATAAATTTACAAATGATGAAATTAATACTCTTGTTTTTGGTATTACTAATATTAATACTGTTTTTGCTGGATTGGAAAATCATTTAAATGATGCTCAAGCAAAGGAACTTTATGAAAAAATTTCTAAACAAAGTTCTACTAATGCTCATAGACAAGCTCAAACTTCTTCACTTCAAAATAATCAAATTAGTCAAAAGAAAGATGATAATGATAAAAATAATATTCAAAATTATTCTCTTACTGATAAAATTGGGAAATAAATTATATTTTTTTTAATTTTATTTTTTATATAAAAGATAAATTTATATTTTTAAAAATAATTTAATTTGATTAATTCTACAATAATTATTTATACCTAAATAAATTAATAAAGATTAATCTTCTTTAATTTGATATTTAAGATATATAATCCAAAACTATATTATGTAAGATTTAATTATTATTTTTACATTAAGAAAATAATAACTTACAAAATAGTAACATATACAAAAAAAATAATAATTTAACTTTCTTTAATTAATCATCATTAGATTCTTTTTCATTTTCTTCTTCATATTCATAAATTTTACCCTCATCATAATTTTCACTTTCAAAAGAACCTTCATCCATATTATTTACAGAAACAGTCATAACTCTTTTAAAATCATACAAATCTATTTCATCTTTAATATCTTTATCTATTTCATTAATAATTTTTTTCCATTGTTTAGCATCACCTCCGAAAATATTTTTAATTTCATTTATTGAAATTTTCCCATCTCCATTTTTATCAATTACATTAAAAGTTTTTTCTAATCTATCATCAGTTAATAATTTTTTAGAATCTATAATTGCAGTTAAAAATTCTATATATGAAATATCACCATTTCCATCTAAATCAAGTGATTTAAAAATTTTATTTGTTAAATTTTCAGCATCTTTTTCACCATAAATTTTAACTAATTCTCTAAAAAAAACATTTTTTGTTACTCTTCCAGTTCCATTATCAAACTTACTAAAAATTAAATTTAATTTATCTTCTTCATGTTTTAAATTAAAATGATTAACCATAAATTGTAAAACTGCTTGTTTAAATTTATTTCCTTTAATAAAACCAGCCATTTTATGAACAGCTTTTATTTGATTTAAAGTACTTAAATCAGTAATAATTGAAGTTGATAAAATAACTTGAAACCATTTATGTTTTAAACAAAATTCTGCAGAAGGTCTTTTTTTTGGATTTTTTGATAACATTTTTAAAAGTAAATCCTTACAAGAAAAAGAAATATGTTCCCATTCATTTTTTTTAAATTCAGGTTCAGTAAAACGAATATTATGTAAAATTTCTTCATCATTTTTACCTTGAAAAGGAGGATATTCAGTAATTAAAATATACATTATAATACCACATGACCAAATATCACATAATTCATTATAATTCTTATTAATTACTTCTGGTGCAACATAATAATGTGTTCCTACAAATTCAGTTAAATTTACTCCTTTTGAAAATTCTATTGCAGTTGAAAAATTAACAAATTTAATTTTATATTTATCATCTATTTTATTTATTACTATACTTTCTGGTTTTAAATCTCTATGCATTATATTAAGTGAATGCAAATAATTTACTGTTAATAATATTTCTTTCATTACTTGACATGCTTCTTTTTCATGAAATGATTTATTACTTACTATATATTCAAATAATGGTTTTCCTTCTATATTTTCACATATTACATAATAATTATTATCATCATTAAATATTTCAAAAATTGATAAAATATTTGGATGTGATAATTTTTGTAAAATATCTATTTCTTTTTTATTATATTTTGTTTTATTTATTATTCTCATTGAACGATATTGACCTAATTTCTTATGAAGAACTCTTTTATATACTCCTAATGATTCATCTAATTCTAAATCTTCTAAAATTTCATAATTATCTTTTATATTTTCTTTTTTAACTTCTAATAATTTTTCTCTTGATAAATTAAATTTTATAAATTTTGTTTCTGATAATTCTTCTTCTAGAATTTGTTTTGATCTTCTTCTTGCTTTTAATAAACTTTCACTACTTAATTGAGAAAATAAATTTTTTTTATTAGGATTTAAATATTCAGATGAACTTAATTTTAATCCTAAAAATTTAGTTGATTTTAATTTTCTACTTTCCATTTGAGGAGTTAATATATTTTGTTTAATTTGACTTGAATCAAATGATAATCTATTTTTTGAATTATGAATATTTTTTAAATCTTTCAATGAAGCATATTTTAAACTTAAAAGTCTTTTAGTTTGATTAATTATTTCAGGATGACTATTTTCATCAATAGAAATTTTAGGAGGAGGTTCATTTGGCTTCATTCTTACTGTTTTAACAGGAAAAATTTGATTTTTATTTATTATTTTATGTATTCTTTCATCTATTAATTCATATTTATCATTTTTATTATCTATTTCTATATTATTTATTCCATATGGATTAAATTCTAATTTTAATGTATCATCTGAATTTGATTTTGAACTTTCTGATTCTGATGATGCACTCTTACTTTTTTTTGAAATTTCTTGTTCTATATTTGATTCTGAAATACTATTTTCAACTTCGTAATAAGGGATATTTTCATTTGTTTTTTCAACAAAAAATTGAACTTTTTTTTTCATTTTTGAATTATAATTATTAAGAAGAATTTTAGATATACTTTTATTAGAAGAACTCAAATTAATAACAAAATCTCCATTATTATTATTATTATTATTATTATTATCTTGATTATATTCAGGAGAATTTAATATATAACCAGAATCATTTCCTTTATTTTTAAATTTATCCCAAATATGATTAATATCATCAAAAGTCCAATCAAATTTTAAATAATCTTTATCAAGATCATAAAGACCTTGACAATTATATAAAATAGTAATAAAAAACCCTCTTAATATATCATAATCAGGTTTATCTTCAAATCTTAAACTTCTAACATATTTTAAATAAAAAACTATTTCTTGAGGTAAATTTAAACACAAAATCTCAATTGGAATTTGTAATTTTTTTTCCATAATTTTATAAAATTTATCTTCAATTCTATCATCTTTTAATCCTTGCCAAGGTAAACTACCTTTTAAAAACAATAATAAAACATAACCAATACTTTCTAAATCATCTCTTCTACTTTGTTCAATTCCCATATGAGTATTAATACTAATGTATCTTGCAGTACCAATTAAATTTCTTCCTTCTCTATATGGAATATGTTGATTATTTTTTTTCATAATATATTTTTTACTTAAACCAAAATCAATTAAATATATAACATTTGCATTTTTACTATGTCCAATTAAAAAATTTTCAGGTTTAATATCACGATGTAAATATCCATGATTATGTATATTTTCTATTCTATTTATCATTTGAATTGCAAGTAAACAAACAGTTGATAAAGTAAATCTATTCATTGAACAATATTTAAATAATTCAATTAAATTTGGTCCTAAAAATTCAGTTATCATATAATAACCAGAATTATCATTTAAAATACCCATTCCATAAAATTTAGGAACACCAATTACATTATCTTGTGGTAATGCTATATTACCTGTTAAATCTTGTTTTCTTGATATATTTAATAATGTTGTATATATTTTTGATTCTACTTTTAATTGAGGTGTTTTTTTTTCATTTATTTTTAAAATTGTTTCTTTTTTTATTACTACTTCTATATTATCTCTTAAATTAAATGATAAATATATTTTTCCAAATGAACCTGCTCCAATTAAATTTAGTATTACATAATTGTTTGCTATTACATCTTTTAAATTTAAGTTTTTTTGACTTTTTGTGTTTTTATGATGAATGTTTTTATTATTTGTTTTTAATATTGATTTGGTTAATTCTTTTATATTTTGTTTATCATTTATTATATCAGACATACAATTTAAAATTTGTTAAATAGAAAATTAAATTTATATTATCATTTTAAAATTATTTTTTTTTATTACTTTTATTATTTTTAATTATTAATTTTATACTAAATAAAATGTACCTTAGATATTATCTTGATGAAAATGGGAATAGAGTTTATACTTTCAAATATGTTAATTCAGAAGGAAAACCAACACAATCTGCTCATCCTGCAAGATTTTCTCCTGATGATAAATTTTCTCAAGAAAGAATTACTTTAAAAAAAAGATTTAAACTCTTACCTACACAACATCCTGATGTTCAAATTTAAATTAAAAATTTGATTTAAGGTTATTTTATTTATTGATTTTATTGATTATGAAATTTTTTTTTAAATAATAAAATAGTTTTTTAATTTAAGAATAAAATATAAAAAAAAAATTTTTACTTCACTCTTCATTTTAAAGTTTTTCAATAAATAAAAATTATTTAAATAAAATTGTTTATTTTTATTTATAAATTATTCTTCTTATTATTATTCTTCTTATTATTATTGGTCTCTCTTCAACTTCACTTCTTAAATCATCTAAATCTTTTTGAGTTGGACTTTTTTGATGAGAATAATTCCTTTTATTAGGTTTCATTTTTTTAATATCATTTATTTTCTCTTTTTTATTTCTAACTTCAATTATTGTATCTTTAACTTCATTTTCTGCTTCGGGAGGTTTATCTTTATTAATTTCTTTCTCTTTTTTTCTTTCTTCTTCTTTTTTTCTTTCTTCTTCTTTTTTCCTTTCTTCTTCTTTTTTTCTTTCTTCTTCTTTTTTCCTTTCTTCTTCTTTTATTCTTTCTTCTTCTTTTTTATTTTCTTCTTCTTTATCTAAATTTTTATCTAATTCATTTAAATAATTATCAATATTTACATCAGGGAATTCACACTCCATTAAATTAACTGATTTTTTTTCTCCATTTGCAGGATTTTTAAAATCAGTCAATGAATTATCTCCTAATTTTTTCAAAGCTTTTTTAAGAATAGGAATTCTAATTAAATTATTTTTATCTTCTCCTTTAATTTTAATTAAAACACTTCTTTTTTTTTCATCAGTTTCTTCAACAATATCATCTTTTTTAATAGTAACATCTTCATTTAAATAATTTTTTACAACAACTTTTTCTTGAATTTTATCTTTTTTATAATTAATTTTTTTAATAACTCTTTTATTAACATAAGCATCATTTCCTTTATCATCTTTAATAGGAACAAATTGATTATCTTCATTATTAAAGTAATTATTTATTATATTTTTTTTTTCTTCAATTTGTTTTTCATTTACTTCATTTCCACCTGTAATTATATCATTTAAAGTTGGTAACTTTTCTTCTTTTTTTTCTTCTTTTTTTTCTTCTTCTTTATTTTCAGATTTTACTTTTTTTCTACTTTTTTTTCTTTTTTTAGTTCGAGGTTTACTTTTTAAAATTTTAGATTTTTCTAATAAATTTTTAAAATGTGGTGTATTATAATCAATTTTTTCATTAGTAATAATAAAATCTAAATATTCAAGTAAATTATTTTTATCAAAAGACATTTTTTTTAAAATTTCATCAAAAGAATATGTTGTAATGTCAACTCTATCAGCACCATCATTTAATCTAATATCATAAAATTCAATTAAATTTTCTATTGAATTCATTTTATTTGAATCTTTCATAAAATCATCAAGATTTAGTACTGCTTCTCCTTTAGTAATTCTTAATTTTAATAAATCTATAAATTTATTCCAAGATAAACCTAATAGAAGATAGATTTTCTGTAATGATGATTGTTTTAAATGTATTATACTACGAGAACCTTTTTCAAATGTTGTAATAATATATGAAGGATTTTTTGAAAATAACTTTTTGTAACCTTCAGGAATTTCTACTTCAACTTCTTGTTTACTAGTTGTTATATCTGATTCTGAGCTTTTTATTGAACTTGATTTTAGAGGATTCTTCTTTTTTTTTGGCATTTAATATAATATATATATTTATTTAATCATAAAATAAAAATTTTTAAGATCATTTTATTTTTATTATATAAAATATATAGTAAAAAAAATCAAAAATAAAACTAATTTTCTATTATTATATAATAAAATTAAAATAATAAAAATATTTCTTATTATTTATTTCATTTACTTACTTTTATTTTTATAATTTACAACATAAATTATTATAATCAGAATGATTACTATTTCTAAAATTATTATCTACAAAAGATGCATTTTCATTTCCTTTAAAATATTGACTATTTAAATAACCTAATTTAACACTTTCACCTCTTAATTGTAATTTTTCATCATCAAGAGATTTAACAATATCTTCAATTAAATTATCAAAAATTTCTTGAATTCCAATATTATTTAAAGCAGAACATTTAAAATATTTCATATTATTTTCCTTTGCAAATTTCTCAACATCCTTTTAAAAAATTAAAAAAAATTAAAAAAAAAAATTAAATTTACATCTTCATTGATAGTCCAAAAAGAACTATTAAGTGAATTTTCTTCAATTTTAATATCAATTTTATTAGAAACTAAATATTTAATACAATTTTCATTTGCAAATTGTTTAATTTCTTTCATCCAATTTTTTAAAGAATAAAAAGATTTTAAATTAGTAGAATCAAATAATAAAATTATACCTTGTGCTCCTTTATAATAAGAAGAAATCATTGTTCTAAATTTTTCATTACCTGCAGTATCCCACTAATTAAAATTTATAAGAAAAAATTTTTTATTATTTTATAAAAATTACTATTTCAATTCTTACTGTCAAATCTGATTTTAATTTTACTTTTTTTACTAAATAATCAATTCCAACACTTTGTTTATAATCTTCTTTAACTTTTTCATTTGATACATAACAATGAATCATTGTTGTTTTTCCTACTCCACTATCACCAATTAAAACTACTTTTAATAAAGGAGCTTTAATGCTCTTTTTAGTTTGAATTTTATTTTCATATTTTTGTTCATTATTTTGCATAATTGAATAAAAAATATAAAATTAAATTTAACAATAATTAAAAAATAAAATAAAAAAAATATTTTTTTAAATTAATATAATATAAAAAAAATCCCAAAAATAAAAAAATTAAAATTTAAATCAAAAAAAAAATGAAAATAACAAATGAAACATGTGCTGATTCAAATTATTCTTCAATTGCCAAAGATTTAAATCAAAGAAATTTTCCACTCCTAAAATTTAAGGAAAATCTTTATAATATATGTCAATCAAAATTTTCAAAATATATAAATAATAAAAAAGCAGATTTAAGATTAATGATTAATAATAAAACAAATCAACAAATATCAATAAACGATTATTATAATAATTCACCAAATGATAATGATTCTCATAAATTAACACCTATACCATCAATGAATAAAAGAAAAATTAAAAATGAAGGTGAAAAAAAAGAATTAAAAAATTTTCAAAGAAATGTTGTTTTAATGAGAAGATTAGAATACGCCAATAAAATGAAAGAAAAAAATATGAAAAAAAAATATAAAAATAAAAACAAACAAATAATATTATTACAAAAATTTATAAGAGGATATTTAGTAAGAAAAGTTATTAATCAAGTGAATATAATAAATGAAACATTGACAAATTTTTTATTTTTGATATCTTTTTGTATTAAAAAAAAATATTTTTATTATATAAAAGATAAAATCTCTAGTGATTTGATCCCTGGGGAGGGTAGGCGTTCTGTTACTAATTCAAATAACGATAATAAAAAAACTTTTAAAGAAAATATTAATGAAAATGATAATTTTAATAATTTAACAACTAATAATAATGAAAAAACAAATAGGAATGATTGTATTAATGATAATAATGAATATAAATTAACACATAATGAGCATTTTTATGGCGGAGAAAATAATCATTTTGATGACAATTTAAATATAAATGATGAATTACAAAAATTGAAAGAAAAAATTAATATTATTGATAGTAATATAAATGAAATTAATAAAGAAGATGTTGATATAATATTTAATGTTCATGATAAAACAGAAAATACTTTTATGAACTATGATAATAAACAAGATAAAATTAATACAGATTTTCATAATGAAAACACCGATAACAATAATAATAATAATATTAATAATAATATTGCAAATGAAAGAAAATCAATGGCATTAATAAATGCTCAATTAAATGAATTAAAAAATAAAACAACAGAAGAAAATATGCGTATGAATACTATCAACAATAATAATATAAATTTAAATATGATTAAAAAAAAATGTAATTCTCTGATAAATCAAGATAGTGTCATCGAAAATGATGAATATATAGATTTTTCGGGTAAACACACTTTAAAGCCAAATAGTAAAAATATGAGTAAAAATAATAAAAATAGTAATACTAATAATAATTCAAATAATAATCCTAATAGAAATCCGCTAAATTATATTATATCAGAAATTTCTACTAATAATATAAAAAAAGATAAAACTGAAATAATACAAAGACAATTTAGAAAATATTTGTGTAAAAAGGGATATTATGGTAAATTTGATAAAAAAAAAATGGTCATAATTTATTTATTAAAAAATAAAATATTAAATAATATAAGATCTTATGTATTTAATAATTTTATTTTAATATATAAAGAAATAAAAAATATTACAATGACACAAGAAGATATTTTTTTTAATATACCATCTGAAAGAATTGAAAATGTTAAACAAATTTATAACTGTGCAATAAACCATTTGAACTTTGATTAATTTTTTATTTATAAATATTGCAATTTTTTATTTATTTATTTATCTAAATATCGCTAAATTATAAATTAAAAGATACCATTGGGGATTGGGGATTGGGGATTGGGGATTGGGGCTTGGGGATTGGGGAGTGGGGATTGGGGAGTGGGGATTGGGGATTTGGGATTGGGGATTGGGGATTGGGCTGAATGAGATCGGAAGAGCGTCGGGG
>JAEEGK010025785.1_pt1 | contig 12032 bp, 8 predicted proteins | sample 8958771 | NCBI WGS metagenome assembly JAEEGK01 (sample SAMN16246547, study PRJNA631951) | gut metagenome | biome: gut microbiome; feature: rumen; material: SC-attached | host: Bos | place: Iran: Karaj | collected 2018-10 | reverse complement strand
TATATCGAGGCTGCTAACAATAAATAATTAGCTATTTGATAGAAGTTATATTATTTAATGAATTAGGGACGGTGTTTTCCGGGCACTGTCCCTTTTTTCTTTAGAAGGAGTAGAAAATGTCTGTAATTGCACATAATCCCATTCTTCCGGGCTTTTTCCCGGATCCCTCGATTGTAGCTGTCGGTGATGATTTCTATATAGTAAATTCATCCTTTACATACTTTCCCGGACTACCTGTCATGCACAGCAAGGATCTTGCTCACTGGAATCAGATAGGTAACGTCCTGACTACTGAAAATCAGCTGCCGCTTAAGGATGCTGAAGTGTCCCGTGGTCTTTTTGCACCGACCATACGTTACAATAAAGGTACGTTCTATGTTATATGTACCAACGTATCGTTTGGTGGAAACTTTATCGTAACATCCGATAAAGCAGAAGGCCCTTATTCGGAGCCTCATTATCTTGAAGGAGCTGACGGTATCGACCCGAGCCTGTTCTTTGATGACGACGGAAAGTGTTACTATATAGGAACGCATCCCAATCCTGACGGATGTAAATATGACGGTGACTGGTATATTTATATTCAGGAACTGGACATTAAAAACTTTAAGCTCATAGGTGAGAAGCATAATGTATGGAATGGAGCCATGAGAGGAGTTCATTGGCCCGAAGGTCCCCATCTTTATAAGAAAGACGGATACTATTATATACTGCATGCTGAAGGCGGAACAGGTCACGAGCATGCGGTTTGTGTTGCAAGAAGTAAGGATATATTCGGAGAGTATGAAGGTAACTTCTGCAATCCTATTTTTACCCACAGACATCTCGGTAAGGACTTCCCGGTTCAGTATGTAGGGCATGCGGATATGTTCTGCACATTAGCCGGAGAATGGTATATGGTGATGCTTGCCGTTCGTCCTCTTTACGGATATACGACCATGGGAAGGGAAACATTCCTTGCGAGAGTGATCTGGGAAAACGGATGGCCCGTTGTCAATCCTAATGTTGGAATGCTCACGAGTTCCGTTAAAACAAATCTGGTTCCGTTTGAAAACGAAGAAATCTCAAATACCGAACCGGGTGTTGACAAATATTATGATTTCACAAAGATAAATAACTTTGGTCCCGAGGTTATTTCCTTAAGAAATCCCTCTCATGATATGTATGAGATCGTACCCAAGAGAGGCCTTAGGTTGAAGTGTTCAAAAGACCTTATCACTAGTCTCGGAGACGTTTCCTACCTTGCTGTACGTCAGGACTGCCACGCATTTGAGATCGGCTGTGTCATAAATACAGAAAATCTCTGCCGTGGAGCCAGCGCCGGACTTATCGTATATCAGAACAACAAATTCAATCTCAGATTTGAAATATCAAACTGGATCGGATATGTCATAATTACCAATAACGGAGAAGAAGTTAAGCTTGAAACCTGTCCTTTAGGAAATATAGCTACTACTATAATGCTCAGAGTATTAGGTCTTAAAGCATTTGTTTTCATCATGACGGAAAAGGGACCTCTTTGTATCGCAGGAAATATTGATGTATCCGCAATGTCAACTGAGGTTGCAGGTGGATTTGTCGGATGTACATGCGGCATTTACGCACATGATTACGATCCGAGCAGGGAAAAGCCCATATTTGCAGGTTTCCAGTCATTCTATTACAAGAGATTTAAGACTCAGGAAGAAAAAGATCAACAGGAAGATGATCTGTAAAAAAGCTTAATTTAATGACATTGATTTTAATACATGTCCTAAGTGTAGAAAGGATTTAAGCTATGAAAAAAGATGTAAAATCAGAAAACAAATTAAAGGCAAGATTTCATCTGCCGGGTCTTAGATTTAACTATCCGTTAAATATGTTCTGGGTAAGTCTCTTAAAGACACGTCCCGAATTATTCAGGGAGGGTGTTGAGATAGGTTCCTTCTTCGGATGCTTCCCGGTAGCTTTATGGAACGGCGGAAGACTTATAGCACATGACCAGTGTGATTCAGCATTCATTAACAATGTTATAAAGAGCGTAAATGCGGAAGGTATCCCCGTAAGATACACATTTACAAACCCGCTGCTTACCGAAGAGGATCTTGACGATCCTTACTGCAATTTCTGTATGCAGGCCGCAGATAACGGTATGAACGAGGTTATGGTATTTTCACCCATCCTTGAAAAATACATCAGGGATAAATATCCTTCATATTCAATAAACAGCTCCACCTGCAAGGAGATAAAGAATGCAGAAGAACTCAATGCAGAGCTCGATAAGGATTATAAGTACGTCGTACTTGATTACAATCTGAACAATAAATGGGATTTCATTGACGGACTTAACAAGCCCGAGAAGCTGGAAGTGCTGATCAATACACTTTGTACGCCCGCATGTCCGAGACGTGGTGAGCATTACAGATACATCGCAAAGATGCAGAGAGAAATACTTGAAAACAGAAAGCTTCCAGCAGACCAGAAGAAGGAAATAGTTGATAACTGGAAATGCGAGTACGGTGAATATAACTACCTGTATAAGATCATGGATTATCCTACATTTATTAATGTAGACTCACTCTGGAGCGAGTATATTCCCCGCGGCATAAACAACTTTAAGATTGAGGGAAGAACTGCAAATCTGTTCTCACTTATCGAAACATATTGTTATTTCATGATAAAGCCTGAGTGTGTAGGAGAAGCAAGAATGCTCATGATAAGCAATCTTCAGGCTTCCGGTATCATAAAGGTTAACCGTCCCCGTCCTTCCGTATGGCCGTAGGAGGTAGTTATGCAAAAAGTTTACTGGCATCTGCCGGGCTTCTGTTCATTTTTTAAACTGAACAGGACCCTGATACAGCTTATGAAGCAATATCCGGAAAAGTTTAAAGACGGATATGAGATCGGCAGTGTTTACGGCACATTTCCCGGAGCAATTTGGAACGGCGGAAGAGCCGTATTCGGTTCTATATCAAGAAAAGACATAAAACTGATCCTCGAAATGTATAACGAGGTGGATATCCCGGTAAGGTTTACATGGACAAACTCACTTCTTGAAGAAAAGCATCTTAACGATACGTTCTGCAATATGATCATGGAGCTTGCCGATAACGGTAAAAACCAGGTGCTTGTTAACAGACAGGTCCTTGAAGATTATCTGAAGGCAACTTACGGTTATATCCCTGTTACTCCGGAAAGCTCATATGCGGATTATCTTAATGGTTTTAAGAAATATGACAAGGGATTTGCTTTTATTTCTTCAACAACCAAGCGACTGACCGGTCTGGAGGATGTAAAGAAGGAGCTTGAAAAGGATTTTGCGCTTGTCGTACTTGATTATGACCTAAACTGCAACGAAGAGGCTTTAAAGGAGCTTGAACCTTACGCAGGCAGGATTGAGATACTTGTCGATGAGATATGTTTCCCGAACTGTCCGAAGCGCAAGCATCACTATGCTGATGAGTCTCTGATGCAGTTGACCTTTGACAGGGATCAGAGGTACGACTGCCCGAATACAAAGATACGTCCTTCATTTGCCGAGAGCATGAAGAGACCTCATTTTATAAGCAATGAAAAGATAAACTCATACATTGACAGAGGTTTTGTAAACTTTAAGCTCATAGGAAGAGGCTTACCGGTGGATATGGTCGTTGATTCTTATCTGTATTATCTGGTAAAAGAGGAACACCGCGATTTCATTAAAGACAGACTAACGAAATAAGGGGCGAGATTTATGGCTAATAATACGATTTACTGGCATATACCCGGAATATGTTATTTCGGACTCATCAATCATATACTGTTTGATGCTATGAAAAAATATCCGAGCAAGTTCAACGAGAATTATAAAATCGCATCCTGCTACGGAACATTCCCCGGTGCTATCTGGAACGGCGGAAGAAACATGATCGGCGGCTTTAACAGCAAGCCCGAGGTTGCGCAGGTAATTGATTCTTACAACAGGCTAGGCATCCCGGTACGTTTTACATGGACCAATGTTCTGCTTGAAGAAAAGCATATCTATGATACATACTGCAACATGATCATGGAAGTCGGAAACAACGGAAAGAACCAGGTACTTGTCAACCGTCCCGTCCTTGAGGACTATATCCGCAGGGAATACCCCAGATACAAGATCATATCCTCGACAACAAAGAGGATATTAAATATCGATAATCTTTTAAAGGAATTTGAAAAGGACTATTTCCTTGTAGTGCTTGACTACGACTTAAACCACAATGAAAGATTTATAGAAAAGCTGCTTCCGTACGCCGACAAGATCGAGATACTTGTAAATGAGACCTGTCAGCCCGGATGCCCTAACCGTTCTCAGCACTATACGGAGATATCACGTCATCAGCTCGAATTCGATCCCACGATCAAATTCCCGTGTACCGATACGGCTCCTGATAAGAGAACCTTTGCAGGATGCCAAAAGAGGCCTTCGTTCATGACAAACGAAGACATTAAGAAGTACGCGGAGATGGGATTTAAGAATTTTAAGATAGTAGGCCGTGGTGAAGGAAAGGAATTCCTGATTGACTCGTATCTTTATTTCCTTGTAAAAGAAGACAGCCGTGAATTCATCAGGAACCACATTATGAATTCGATCATGAAGATATCGGGGGCTCAGTCCATCGATCGTATGGCAAGAGAGCCTGAACGTATTTTTAAAAGATAATTTTATCTTACCTATAAGATTCTTCGCTTCGCTCAGAATGACAAATGGAAATAATTGGAGTTCAACTGTCATCCTGAGGGCTTTAGCCCGAAGGATCTTGATTGATGCTATAAAGGCTTCCCCTCGAGGGGAAGCTGTCTGCGAAGCAGACTGATGAGGTGTAAAATATAAAATAGACATACAGTCAAGTTAGCTAGTATATATACTCAATAAATCATAGAGGCGTCACATGTCAAAAGAATTACCGGCAAGAAGTGAAGTAAAAACTGAAGATAAATGGGACCTCACCCCTTTATACGAAAGTGTTGAAGAGTGGGAAAAGGACTTTGAGAGAGTACTTGACCTTTCCGATGAGATTGCACTTTTTGAGGGGAAGGTGTGCGACAGTGCCCGGAATCTCTATGACTGCCTTGTCCTTTCTGATGAAATGGACAGAGTTTTTCACAGGGTTTATACTTATGCCGGAAGATTATATGATGTTGATACCGCAGACGCCGAGCATCTTTCCATGATATCGAAGGTAAGGACCAGAGACTCCGAGCTTATGGCAAAAACGGCCTTCGTTTCAACAGAGATATCCGCTGCCGACGAAGAAATGATAAATGCCTTCATAGACATTAAGCCAGAGCTTGCACTTTACAAAAGAGAGATCATGCTGATGATCAGGAAGAGGCCGCATAAGCTTTCAAATGAAATGGAACAGCTGCTTGCTTCATCCTATGATTGTACCTCGACTTCGGAAGACGTATTTTCCATTCTCAGCAACGCAGATCTTGAGTTCGGTGAGATAAAGGATGATACGGGAGAGACCGTCCGGATAACCCAGGGCAGGTACATTTCGCTCGTAAGCTCACCTGACAGAAAAGTCAGGGAGGACGCATTCAGGACCTATTATTCTTCATATAAGCAGCTGAAGAATACTTATGCCGCACTTTATTACGGTCACGTTAAGACACTAAAGTTTTATTCCAGGTCGAAAAAGTTTGATTCTTCTTTGGAAGCAGCGCTTTTCTCAAACGAGATACCGACCGGCGTTTACGAAACGCTGATAGAAACTGTTAACAAGCATCTGGACAAACTTCACCGATACATTGACATAAGGAAAAAATGCTTGGGGCTCGATACCTTCAGGATGTATGACATTTATCCTCCGATGGTAAAAGACGTTAAGCTCGAGTATACCTACGAAGAGGCAAAGGAGCTTGTGCTAAAAGCCTTAAAGCCTCTCGGAGAAGAATATATCAAAGTCGTAAAAAGCGCATATGAGGACCGCTGGATAGATGTTTATGAAAACAAAAATAAGAGAAGCGGCGCATATTCCGCAGCTACTTACGGCGTACATCCGTATATGCTGCTCAATTACGACGGGAAACTGAATGACGTATTCACACTTGCCCATGAGATGGGACATTCCGTGCATTCGTATTATTCAAACAAGACGCAGCCCTATGTTTATTCAAGCTACAAGATATTTGTCGCCGAGGTTGCATCTACCTGTAATGAAATACTACTTTTAAAATACATGCTCAACAATACAACGGATAAGCATGAACACGCATATCTGCTTAACCACTATCTGGATATGTTTAAGGGTACGCTTTTCAGACAAACTCAGTTTGCTGAGTTTGAGCTCGAAACAAACCGGATGGTTGAAAAGGACGAGGTGCTTACAGCAGACGCATTATGCGACCTATATGATAATATAAACAGGAAGTACTATGGCGCAAATGTTGAATATGATGAGGAAATCAAGTATGAATGGGAAAGGATACCTCATTTTTATTACAACTTCTACGTTTACCAGTATTCCACAAGCTTCTGCGCATCCGTAACCATAGCGGAAAGGCTGCTCAAGGATCCGTCATATGTTGAAAAATACATTGATTTCCTTTCAAGCGGCTGCAGCGATACGCCGCTCAACCTTTTAAAGAAGGTTGATGTGGACATGGAAACATCCGAACCGATAGAGAACGCTATAGAGATTATGAGCAAGGTTATGGATGAGTTCGAAGAAATTGTTAATGACAGTAATAAACAATTTCAAGGATAAGATTTAGAGCATTGTCAATGTCTCTGGATTAAGTAGATATAGCCTTCCCCTCAAGGGTAAGCCTTAACTTCAAGTATTAAAATCGAAAGAAGGGATATAATATGCCGATCAGGGTTCAGAACGATTTACCTGCAAAAAAGGTAATGGAAGAAGAAAACATATTCATGATGGATGAGAACAGAGCAATATCACAGGATATCCGTCCTCTGGAAATAGGTATATTAAATCTGATGCCTTTAAAAGAAGCAACCGAAGTACAGATGCTCCGTTCACTTTCGAACACACCGCTTCAGGTGAACGTAACCTTCCTTACAACATCCACTTATGTAGGAAAAAACACGGCGAAGAGCCATCTTGACCAGTTTTATCTGACATTTGAGGATGTAAAGAACAAGAAGCTCGACGGACTTATCATAACCGGAGCGCCTGTCGAAATGATGGAATTTGAGGAAGTCGCATACTGGGACGAGCTCTGCAGCATCATGGAATGGTCTAAATCCCATGTTACTTCTACGCTCCACATATGCTGGGGCGCTCAGGCAGCGCTTTATTATCATTATGGCGTAAAAAAGATAGTACTTCCCCAGAAAATGTTCGGAGTATTCAGTCATAACGTACATCACAGGAAAGAGCCTTTTGTAAGGGGCTTTGACGATATTTTCTATATCCCCCACAGCAGGCATACAACCATCGATCCGGATGAGGTCAGGGCAAATCCCAATCTTACAGTGCTTGCGGATTCACCCGAAGCCGGAATATGTATGGCTCTTGCTAAAGAAGGACGTCAGGTGTTTGTATTCGGCCATCCGGAATACGACAGGATGACACTTGATCAGGAATACAAGCGTGATCTGGCTAAGGGAATGGATATACAGATCCCGAAGAATTATTACCCGAACGACGATCCCGAGCAGAAGCCGCTTCTTACCTGGCGTGCACACGCAAACACCATGTATTCGAACTGGCTTAATTACTACGTATACCAGACTACGCCATATGATGTAGAATCTATTGGTACCTGATTCATGTCATCCTGAGCAATGCATGACAAAAACTTACATGTCATCCTGAGCGTCAGCGAAGGATCTTATAAAAATGCGATAATACAGACATAAAATTATCGGAATATCACCCGGTTTTATGTCTGTTTTATTATGTAGCGGATTATAAGAACTATTAAAAGGCTTCCCCCTTAAAGGGGAAGCTGTCAGCGCAGCTGACTGATGAGGTGAAAAAACGATTCACTATTTATGGTGTATAAAAGAAGTACTTGTAAAGGCAGTATCCCTATGTTAAAATATTGTTATAACTAAAGTATATAATTGCGTTAACGAGAAAAAATATAAACATACAGGATTGGAAAAACATGAAAACCAAAAAAGAAATGTTTGAAAGTAATAAACCTAACGAGATTACGGAAGCTACAAGAGTAAACAAATATCTTGCGGAATCAGGGATATGTTCGAGACGTGAGGCCGATAAACTCGTTGCTGACGGAAAGGTAAAGATAGACGGTGAGACTGCAGTAATGGGAAGCAAGGTGCTGCCCGGACAGAAGGTCACCGTTGAAGGACAGGATATAAAGAAAAAAGATAATCTTATCCTGATAGCTTTCAATAAGCCGGTTGGAATCGTTAGCACGACTGACAGGCGAGAAAAGGATAATATAATCGACTATATAAAGTACCCGGAGAGGATATTCCCGATAGGAAGGCTTGACAAGGATTCCGAAGGTCTGATACTTCTCACAAATGACGGTGATATAGTTAACAAAATACTCCGCGCCGGCAATCATCACGAAAAAGAATACATAGTTACCGTAAACAAAGATATAACCGATGAGTTCTTAAAGGCTATGGCAGGCGGAGTGCCGATACTTGACACTGTTACAAAGCCCTGTAAGATAGAAAAGCTTGATAGAAATGTTTTCAAGGTGATTTTGACACAAGGGTTAAACCGTCAGATAAGACGTATGTGCGAAGCACTCGGATACCGTGTAAGGTCTCTTATGCGTGTAAGGATAATGAATGTAAGGCTTAATCACTTAAAGACCGGCACATACAGGAATCTTACCCCGAAGGAGCTGGAAGAATTAAGAGAGCTTATAGCCGATTCAAGTAACGCACCGGCATCCTACAGAAAATAGGATTATATTAAGATCCTTCGCTAACGCTCAGGATGACAAAAAAGATCCTTCAGGCTAAAACCCTCGGGATGACAAACAGAAGAGAAGGCAAAAACCATGGATAAAATAGATCGTATAAAAGAATTGGTCGCAACACTAAACAAAGCTTCGGAAGCATATTATAACGACCGTGACGAGATCATGAGCAATTTCGAATGGGACGCCATGTATGATGAACTCACTGCCTTGGAAGCTGAAACCGGCTATATCGATCCGGACAGCCCTACGGTAAAAACAGGAGCAGAGGAAAACAATCCTACAGCAAACCGTGAGACTCATGAATATCCCGCTTTATCCCTTGCAAAATCAAAGGATGTAAATGTTATACGTAAATGGGCAGGGGACAGGGCATTATGGCTGTCATGGAAGATGGACGGTCTTACTTTGGTGCTTACATACGATAACGGGAAGCTTACGAAGATAATGACCCGCGGAAACGGTACCACGGGCTTGAATATCACATATTTCTCAGATTATATAAAAGGTTTTCCTAAGGAAATAAGCGATAAAGGACATCTGGTAGTCAGAGGCGAGGCAGTCATTTCATATACCGACTTTAATACGATAAACAGCATGATCACCAATCCGGATGAACAATATGCAAATCCGAGAAATCTTGTATCGGGTACATTGTTGCTTGATGTTTCAAGAGCTTCGGAGGTTGCCGAAAGATGTGTTTTATTTAACGCATTTACACTTGTACATACCGATGAAGAGATAGTCTCGTGGGGAAAAAGAATGGATTATCTCGAAAAACTTGGATTTAAGGTAGTTGACAGGGAAGCTACAGATGAAGCACATTTACAGGAAACCATAGACAAATGGACCGAGATAGTCAGAAGCGGGAAAATGGATATTCCGGTTGACGGACTTGTTGTAACCTTTGACGATACCGATTATGCCGCAACCGGTTCGGTTACGGGACATCATGCGGCAAATGCCGGCATGGCTTTTAAATGGCAGGACACCGAAGCAGAGACCACTCTGGACCATATAGAGTGGAGCTGCGCAGCATTTGCAATATCTCCTGTAGCAGTATTCGATCCGGTATCACTTGAAGGCACGACCGTTTCAAGGGCAAGCCTTTGCAATATAAGCGAGATGAAACGCCTTGGTATAGGAGAAGACCGAAAGACATCGCTTACTGTCATCAAGAGCAATATGATCATTCCAAAATGTATAAAAGCAGACGCTCACGGAACCGAGTTTACTATTCCTAAGGAGTGCCCGGTATGCCATGCTCCGACTGAGATAGTGACAAGCGAAAAGACAGGTACCGAGACACTTCACTGCACGAATCCGGACTGCAACGCAAAGCACATCCAAAAATATACAAGATTTGTCAGCAAGACCGGTATGGATATAGACGGACTTTCGATAAAGACTCTCATGAGATTCATTAACGAAGGTTTTATAAGTGACTTTGCTGATATTTACAGTATTTCAGAGCATAAGGACAGGATAACGGCGCTTGACGGTTTCGGGGAAAAATCCTATACAAACCTTATCACCTCCGTCGAAAGAAGCAGGAACAGACATCCTGCAAACTTCCTGTATGCACTCTGTATCCCGATGATCGGGCTTGATGCGGCTAAAAGACTTGTAGCTTTTTACGGAACAAAGGTACTTTTGGAAAGACTTGAAAGCGGAGAAAGTTTTGAAGAGGTTGACGGTATCGGAGTCGAACGCTCTAACGCTATTTTAAAGTGGATGAGCGAAGAAAAAAACAAAAAGCTTTTGGAAAAACTTCTCGGTGTTATAAATCTTGATATGATAGAACCGGCAGGAGAGAAAACCGGTATCTGCGCGGGACTTACATTTGTCATAACCGGAGATGTACATATATTTAAAAACAGGGATGAATTTAAGCAATATGTCGAGTCACAAGGCGGACATGTAGCCGGAAGCGTTTCGGGAAAAACTTCATTCCTGGTAAATAACGATATAGCTTCTATAAGCTCAAAAAATACCAAGGCTAAAAGCCTTGGCATTGAGATAATAACAGAAGATATGTTCGTTGAAAGATTTGGAAGGTAATATAACAAAAATCTTATTGACTAATAAGTCAGTATTTGTTAATATAATCTTGTAAAGGGCAAACCTGGAGTGATTCAGCGACGCAAAGTCAGAAGTCAAAGAATATTTGATAGTTCGGCTGCAACAGAAATGTTGCAGCTTTGTGTTTTTTTTGAAGAATTTTCAATGGAGGTGATTTAAACAAAAAAACTAAACATGTAACTGAGGGCTTTGATTCAGAAAAGGAGAAAAAGGTATGGCACGTAGGTTTATAACATTATTTTTGAGTGTGATTATGGTTGTTAATTTATGTGGAATTGAAACAAAAGCATCAGGAAATACTGAAACCGGGGAAATTTATTATAATAAATGCGTTCTTTTTGCACAGCAGGATGCAGAATCTATAGTGATAAATACCGGGAATTTAAGTATTAATGGGGATATTATTTCAGGCGGTAACAATATTATAAATGCTCGGGGAAAGAACATAAACGGACAAATATTTGATAATCAGGATATAACAATGTTACGTTTATTGCCAAATATTGAACGACAATATCTTGATGGTTCTGATTATTATAATGAATTTATTTCAGAGGCATTTAATGAAAACATCAATAAATCTAAATATGTTTCTGATTCTTTTATATGTGAAAATACACTGTCGGTAAACAATTCGGCTATTGTTGTCGGAGGTGATATTGTTGTTAAAAATCCGGTTACAAATATGAATAATGCTATTATATGTTCAATTATCGGCGACATATCGATAGACTCTGCAAATATTTCAGCGAATGGCATTATTTATGCTCCGATGGGTACTGTACGTATATCGGGAGATAACGTTAATGTTTCCGGAAGTATTATAGCTCAGAAAATCGAGATAAATGGACGCTATAATGTTAATATCAACAAAAATTCAACTGTTTTATCAGGCTTGATGACAGAAGTATCATCAGCAGTTAAATATGGTGAAGAAGATACAAATATTATCGATATTGGGGAAGTTTACTGCAAAAATTTCAATGTTGAAAATGATATAGTATATGCTGGGGATGGCATATATTGTGTAAAAAATCAACTTCTTTTGTCAGTAAAAGAAGAGGTACCTTTTGAGCAAG
>JAEEGK010025783.1_pt1 | contig 12032 bp, 7 predicted proteins | sample 8958771 | NCBI WGS metagenome assembly JAEEGK01 (sample SAMN16246547, study PRJNA631951) | gut metagenome | biome: gut microbiome; feature: rumen; material: SC-attached | host: Bos | place: Iran: Karaj | collected 2018-10 | reverse complement strand
TCTGGTGGAGCTGACGACTACAGCCCGCGAATAACCTGCCGCAGATTGGTAGCAAGGGAGGTATTATAACCCTGCGAGAAATAAACGACACGGCCGAAGGAGTCGGCAATAACGATGACGGGAAGTCGGTCGAAATCGGTGCTGCAGCCTGTGCTGAGCTCGTGAGCCAACGCCTCAGGAACGACACGCCCGGTGAGTGCCATGCGCTGCATCGTGCCACTCGTGGTGACAAGAGCTTCGCGCGAGAGGGGATGGAGTTCCACGAAGGGACGTCCCCAGGCAGCGAAGTCGTCTTTCATTCCGTCAAGCAGTCCACGCGCATGAACGGAGGGCTCGTCCTTTTCGCCCATGATAGCCAAGGCGTAGTAGCCACGCCCCGTGTAGGGAAGCAGTGGGTCAGCATCGAAATGGCCTATAACGGCAATATTTTCCAATGCCTCACGCATAACAAGGGGAACAACAACTGGTTTATCAGGCAAAAAACCAGAATCCTCCGACCCGGTGGCAACCCCCGCAAACTCCATGTGTGCCAGCACGGCACCCGAAGCCAAACGGGTGCCAGAGGTAATCAGGTAATACCCCTTGTCCACCTCGTAGGGACGGCGTAGCAGGGTCTCCCACGATGCCAGTGTGCCCGCCTCTGTGGCCTCACCCTCCTCGAAGTTATAGAGGTGAGCCACACCGTCGTTGAGCGACGACAGGGTGAAATGGGTGTAGTAGATGGGATTGGGGAGGAAGGGCTGTGGAGTGTATTGGGCTGCTATCCAACCTTTCTCAGCGGTCGTTAGCGAACTATTCGTGCTCGGAGATGCGGTGACTGCCTGCCATTCTCCTTGCCAGCGGTACTGCGTCTGGGCAGTCACCTCGTTGATGCGGGCTTCGAAACCGAGGGCGCGGCAGAGAGCAACGAAGAAGATATTGCGGTTCAACTCGTCGCAGACACGATAGTTCCACACCGCGATGGGGGCCATGCGGAGGCTCTGGGGGTTCTGGTCCTCCACCACGCGGATATTCTTGCACGTCCAAGCCCACACCTCAGCAGGAGATTGGAACTTAGGCAGCGCAGCGACGTCAATCTTTGAACGGAAGGGACGCAGCTGCTCCCGTTCCACACGCGGACACTCGCGGAAAACCGACCACGCATCTTCCTGTCCCAGCCCCGTATGGCTGCGGGCGTGGGTGTCAAGGGCATCCTCCAACGCCTCGAGGGTGACATCACGACGGTCTTTCTCCGAGAGCGAAGCTATCAGTGTTTCGACATTCGGGTTATCGGCATGGCGGCTGCGGAAAGCCTCCAATACTGCTTTTCCCGCCGGAACGGCGTGAGCTGCAAGGCGCAGCGAGTCCTCGTAGGTAAAGCGCACAGCACAGGCAGCACGCTCCTCAGCTGTAGCATCGGAGGGGATGGGGTTCTCTGGAGGGGGCACGATGTCAACATCCACCGAGAAGCGCTTCCCTACAGGATATTGAAGAATGACATCGGTCTTATCCGACTGTGCTTTGGCAAAGCCGAACATGCCGTCTTTGCTGGCCCAGACGAGCAAATCGCCCTTTCCCGTCATGAGGCTCGCCTGCCCTTTAGCATCGGAGCAATAAGTGGCGACGGTGTAGAACTCAGCGTAGTTGTATATTTTGAATTCCACCGTAGCCCCTTCGACGGGCTTGCCCTCCTTGTCAAGCACCGTAACAACATTCCGGCGTGTGGGCACATAGCCTGCAATGACGTTGATTTCGGTGTGAAGGGGGCTGGAGTCGATGATGTCCTCGTTCTCGTCAATCTGATAGTTGCCAAAGACACGGGTATGCAATAGCATGGCACGGCTGACGGGGGCATTGAACCACGCCATGTTGAGGCGCGGCTCGGGCTCGCAGGCACCCAGAAAGTACCACCTTCCATCCACCCAGGCTTCCACCCACGCGTGGTTGTCGTCGGTGTGAGCCCAGCGGGGCGTATAGACTTGTCGCGCAGGGATGCCGACAGCACGCAAGGCAGCCACGCCCAGCACGCTCTCCTCACCACAGCGGCCTGTGCCCGTAGCGATGGTAGCCAGCGGGCTGGAGGTGCGTGCATCAGAGGGCTTATACGTAGCTTGCTCGTGGCACCAGTGGTTGATTTCCAACACGGCGTCGTACATGCTCATTCCCTTCACACGTCGGCAGAGCGAATCAGCCCACACCGTACGGAAGTCATCAAGGTCCTCGTTGTTGACTCGCGGAGGGAGCACGAAATGGCGAAACTCCTTTTCAGGAACATTCCACCCCATCTCATGCCGAACCTTCAAGGCAGATTCTACCTGCTTTGCCCAATAGTTAAAAGGCTTCATGGCCATATCGGGCAGCGGTAGGTAGGAGTAGAGGAACTCCAGATAGCGGTGTACGTCGTACGTAAACGTAGGTGTTTCGAGTGGCTGCCAGACGCTCTCCTCAAACTCGGGCAAAGCCGCACGGCGCTCAGCAAGAGGGAGATTGTCCGATGGCTGTCCGCAGGAAGAAAGGAGCAGCAGGGGCAAGGTGAGAAGGAGAAAAGGGGACTTCATGGTGTACTATAGTTCTTTGGCAAAAGTGAGCTCGAGAATGATGTCAGGAGAAACGGCAGCAAGCTGGGGTAGCGCGAGGGTGATGCCCTGTGACGTCTGCTTGAAAGGAACCTTTGCTTCGCCGTCAAACAGCTTTGCCGCCTTGAGTTTGTTCTTTGCCTTAGGGATATCGAGTTGAAGAACTTCGGGGAGGGCCTTGTCGGCTTGCGGCAGCAGATGGACGTAGAGCGTCTTGCCGCGCTGTGTGGTAACGCCCCACTCCTGCGCATCGATGCAGCCACCATCCGTGCCATAGACAGTCACGCCATAGGTGCCGAGCCATTCGCCGATATACTTCAGCCTTTCCAAAGCCTCTTCTGGCAGGGTGCCATCGGGACGCGGGCCGACATTCAGCAGCAGGTTTGCTCCCTTTCCTGCGGTGCGGACAAGGTACTGGACGACACCTTCGGGCGACATATAGTTCTTGTCCCTCATGTTATAGCCTCAACTGTTGTTCATTGTCTTGCAGGTTTCGAGAGGTAGGCGAGAGATTTCTTGCCCGGAGAGTCCGGCTTCGTTCTGCCCCGGGATATCTTGCTCGAATATCTGAATGTCCTCACCTTCGAAGGGAAGCAAGTGATGGTTGTTGCCAATGAGGCAGGCAGGCTGCAAGCGATGGATAAGTGCATACTGCTCGTAGAGATTCCAAATGTTGGGCTGTTCCTCACGCGGAAAAGCATCCTGATCCCAAACACCATCGAACCAGATTGCCCCAATCGGGCCATACTTCGTGAGCAACTCCGTTAGCTGCGTGTTCATGAAGTCAAGGTAGCTGCGTTTGAGCTGTGTGGCCGGATGTTCCTTCTTTCCTTCGGCGGCAATCTGGCGCCCCGTACCCCAACCCGTACGACCAAGGGGATAGTAGTCCTCACGTCCCCAGTCGAGGTGGCTGTAGTAGAAGTGGAGCTTGATGCCCTGTCGCTGGCACTCCTTCGAGAGTTCGGCGATGACGTCCCGCTTGAAAGGCGTGGCATCCACAATGTTATAGGGACTGGCTTTAGTGCCGAACATCGAGAAGCCGTCGTGATGGCGACTGGTGATGGTGATGTACTTGGCACCGCTGGCCTTGAAAGCGCTCACCCACTCGGCAGCATTGAACTTCGAGGGATAGAAGCCCGCAGCGATGCGACTATACTCGGCATAGGGCAGATTCTGCACCTGCATGGCCCATTCGCCGTCGCCCAGCATGGAGTATATACCCCAGTGAATGAAGATGCCGAAACGGGCATTCTCGAACTCAGCACGGGCAGCCTTGTTGGCTTCCGAAGGAACATAGCCCACCTGAGCAATGGCAGGCATGGTAACAAACAGGGCGATGAGGAAGATTTTGAGGAATTTCATGATTATAGTTTTTTACATTCGACATAAAGACAAGCAGAAAAGACGGCTTCCACTACTACCATCAGGGCGGCTAACAAATGTGGAGGACATGTCAGTCCGATGATGAGCGACAGGATGGGAATGACGATAGAGAAGATTAAGTAGCTTCTTGACTGATAGAGCCAGGAGAATGGCATCAGGTGAGCGCCAAAAATCATGGCATAAACCATCAGCATTTTGTCGGGCACAGCCGCAAACACCCACATGGCTATCAAAATATAGAGCAACTGGTTTATGCTGAACAGGATGCCCGCCTTCGTGAGTGGGTTGCCCTTGCCCTGAAAGTCTATTTTCAAGGCTTTTGACAGCATCCACGCCAACGGAAACAATACGGCAGAACAGCAGAAAGTGAATAAGTTCTTCTGTTCTATCGTTAGATTGGAGAGAAAGACAACAAGAATGATGCTCCAAATCACTATGGATGCAACGATGAAGTGCATTCCTTTTTTCTGTCTCCGTGCGCAGTCTTTTTGCAGTTCGTTGAGTTCCATCATCTGAGATAATCTTTATTTTGTTTTTACTTCTGTCCATGCGGGAGGGGTGACACCGAGCAGATGACGCACGAAGAAGTCGTAGCGCTTGTGTTCGCCGAAGGCTTCGCCCACGGTATGGTGTGCGCCGGGGATGACAACGAGTTCAAAGTCCTTGTTTGCCTTGATGAGGGCATTCGCCACCTGCATCGTGGAGGCAGGGTCAACATTGTCGTCCAATTCACCCACGACGAGCATCAGCGGACGTTGCAGCAGATGGGCATTCTCCACATTTGACCCCTCCTTATACTGTTCCCCGATAGGATAGCCCAGCCAGAGCTCGTTCCACCAGATTTTGTCCATACGGTTGTCGTGACAACCACAAGCGCTGTAGCAGCATTTATAGAATTCGGGGTAGAACAATGTGGCCGTGAGCGACTCCTGTCCTCCTGCCGAACAGCCGTAGATGCCCACACGGTCGATGTCCATGTAGGGATATTTCTCTGCTGCCGCCTTTATCCACGCGATATGGTCGGGGATGCCGGCATCCTTGAGGTTGCGACAGCAGATGTTCTCAAATTCGCGGCTGCGGAACGATGTTCCCATGCCGTCCACCATCACAACGATGAAGCCCAGTTCCGTTAGGGGAGTCATGTAGTAGTTAAAGGCTTGGAACGATTTGGGCACATATTGGTCGCCCGGACCCTGATAAATATACTCCACAATGGGATATTTCTTCGAGGGGTCGAAGTTTGTAGGACGTGCAATGAGTCCCCACATGTTCGTTTTTCCATCGCGTCCGGGAGCGACAAACACCTCGGGAGCCTTCCACCCTGCTTCCACGAGGCGGCTGATGTCGGCCTTCTCCAGTTCCTTCACCACGCTGCCGTCAGCCGTTCGGCGCAACACTATCTGAGGAGCCTCAGCCACGGTGGACCCAGTCTCAATCCGATAGGCCTCGTCATCAGAGAATCCAGCTCGATGGTGTCCTTCCACGGGCGTCAAGTCTTTCATGTCCGAGCCATCGAAGCGGATGCTGTAGTAGTGGATGAAATAGGGGTCTTCGCCGGAGGCTGCGCCGTAAGGAGCAGCATGAACACCATTGGCGGTGAAATAGATAACCTCGTTCTCCTCATCCACATGGAGCACTTGGCGCACATACCATTTACCTTTCGTAATCTGGTTGATGGGCTTCCCCGTAGCACGGTCGTAGAGGTAGAGGTGTTGCCAGCCATCGCGCTCGCTGCTCCAGATGAAGCGCTTGCCATCCTTCAGGAAGCGGTTCCAGAGGCGGGGATAGTTGACGTATTTATCGCTCGTCTCCTCGGCCAACGTGCGCACCTCGCCCGTCTCGGCCGAAAGCTCCAGCAGACGATACACCTGATGTCCGCGGGCATTGAACTCAAAGCGGATAGCGCGGCTATCGTCGTTCCACGTGGGGCCACCCAGGTCGTATTGGTTGGTGAACAGATCCGTGGAGGGAATGATGTTTCGCCCCGTCTCCACTTCAAAGATGCAAGGCGTCTTCTGCATCAGTTCGTCGCCGGGTTTGGCATACTCCTGCTTGTGCAGCTTGGGCTGGCTTTGGTCGGTGGGCGACGACTCGACGTAGTAGACGTAGCGCTTCTCGGCTACAGGGAGGATTTTGTTGGCAGCAACGTATCGGCTGTCGGGCGACCAGCGAAGCCAGGAGGAATAGTAGTGCCCCAGCGTGCCGTCGATGCTGAGGGCACGAGGCCTGCCGCCATGTGCGGGACGCACCCAGACGTTCGCATCGCGGATGAACGCCACCCACTTGCCGTCAGGAGAGGGTACTTCCATTCCGCCCTTCTCGTCATCAACTTCCATCCAATGGCGCTGCTGGGTTGGTGCCCGAAAGCCACGTCCTCCCGGCATCTGCATGGACATTTCCTCGCTCTTTAGCGAATTCTTCTTGACGAGATAAATCCAGTTCTTTCCTGCGGAGGAGAAATGGAGGGTGTCGCCTGCCGTATTGACGCGGAGACGTTGAAGGTCCAGTCTGTCAGCCTTCACCGCCTGCCCTGATTCCTTGGTGAGCAGCTTGGCAAGTTTCGCAGCATCAAAAAGGGGTTTTGATGTACCCTTGTCGGCATTGACGAGAAGGTACGATGTGGCATCAGGGGTGTGGCGCATGTACCAAAACGAGTGCGTGCCAGCCAGCCAGTGGGGTTCTACGCTGGCATTGATGATTTTGTCGTTGCTGTAGCGGTTACGCATACCGTAGGCACGGTTGTAGTCGTCAAGAGTGCCCTGGGCGCTGATGATGAACGGCAGCCCAGCAAGGAGAAGAAGAAGGAGCTTTTTCATTGGGAGAGTTTATTGGGGGTTAATGACTTTATTTTTTAACGTCTTTAAGGACCTTAAGGACCTAAAGAACCTTAATTGCCAACGGGGAAGGTGTAAGCACGAGAGACGGAGAAACTGCGCTCAGAGGTAGCGGCCATGATGCCGATGCCGCCATCGATGTTGCAGGTGATCTGCACAGGCTCGGAGAAGGGCGACCACGTGGAATTGTCGTATTTCTCAACGGACTTCAGATAGTAGTAGTATTCGGGCGTCAGCGTCTCCAACGTAGCATTGACGGTATAGACGATGTCGGGGTCGAGGATATCCCAGGGATTGCCGTAATCCACGTCTTCCATGGGGTCCTCCACCTCGTCGTAATAGACATCGCTGAGATAATAGGCTTTCTCATAATAGTGCCAGTCAGGATGGTAGAAATAGTCCTTTCCACCACTCCAGAAAGGAGTATGCATATAGATGTCGAAGGTAATGGCCGTGCTGCCCTCGGTGTTGAAGTAGTCTCCTGTAAAAAGATAGGAAGAGGGGTAACTGTAATAGCCATCGCCGCTGTCATCCAGTCCGGGGATGATGCCGAGGAGATCATCGATAGGATCGGTGCTGTTAGCGTCAAGCACATATTTCGTGGAGGAAGGTAGCGTGTAGGAGACACCCGCCTGAATGGTTGCCGTGCCGTTTTCACCATCAATATAGTCCACGTAGCCATTGTAGGTTAGGAAGAAAAGTCCCGGGCTCTCCTTGACACGGAACGTATAGGAAGGGTTGATGGTGAGGCGGTAAAAGCCCGTGGAGCCCTTAATGTCGTCGATGACAAGGCTTGCATGCCACACAGAGTCGGTGCGGGCGTGGGTGTCAACCGACGTGTAGACTTGGGCGGTCGTGACCGAGTCCTTCGGAATGTATGCGGTGAAGCGGCTGTCGAAGTGAGCACGGGCAGCCACGGGAACCGTCATAGATGCCGTAGCCTTACCATAGGTGGGATGGGTGACGACGACGGAAACATCGTCGCCCTCACGGAGGAGACGCGAGTCGAGATAGGCGCTATATTCGGGGTCGTAGGCAAGGGTGGCAGAGGTTCCGTTGATGGAAAGGCTCACGGCGGCGTCCCTGAGGTTGAGGTCGGCAGTATTCTCCTCACTGACTTTGAGGAAGAAGACGCTGCGGGAGACCTCCACCGCGACGGGGCTACCCGCTTCGGCAAGGATGTTCACTACCAGCATAGGCTGCTCGTCGGGGCCGTGGTAGGTAATCTCCTTCTCGCAGGCGGTGAAGAAGAGCAGCAGTAATGAAAAATGAAAAATGAAAAAGAAATAGAACGCTGCGCTGTAGAACGGCCTGCGGCCTGTAGAACGCTGCGCTATAGATTGATGGGAGATGTAATGATGCATTTTTTCTTAACTCTTAATTCTTAACTCTTAACTATATACATCAGAATTCCAGCCCGTAGCTGATGGTGGGGATGATGGGGAAGAGAGATACCTGCTTGAGGGTGGTGCGCCAGGTATCGTTCTGCTGGTTGTACTCCTCGTCGGTGTAGATGAGGAAGGGGTTGTTGTTGTTATAGGCGTTATAGACGCTGATGTTCAGCGTACGCCGCACGCGCTTGGCAAGGATGCGGTGGAAGTTGAAGCCGAGGTCGAGGCGGTGATAGGGGTTGAGGCGGAAGTTGTTCCGCTCAGGGGCATAGCCCAGGGTGGAGTACCAGCCATCGCCATCGCTTGGCGCGACGAAATACTGTGTATAGACGGTGCCGCAGTTGCCCGTGGCATAGACCCACGTGGCACTGAGGTCGAAGCGGTCGGAGAACGTGTAGTTGCCCGTGATGTCCACCTCGTGCCGGCGGTCGTACTTGGCGTTGAAAGGGCGTCCGTTGTTGAGCACCATGCCCTCGCGGTCGAAGAGGCGGCGTGTGTGGCTCCATGTGTAGGCCACCCAGCCATTGAGTTTGCCCACCGAGCGCTGTGCCATCAGCTCCACGCCGTAGCTCCAGCCGCGTCCCATGGCCACCTTATCCTGCCAATCGACGCTGCCCGTCATGAAGCTGACACCCTCGCGGTACTCCAGCAGGTTGTCCGAGCGCTTGTAGTAGCCCTCGAGGCTAAGGTCGCAGTAGTCCTTGAGGTTATAGAATAGGCCGACGGCCCACTGGTGTGATTTCTCGGGCAGGATGCGCTCGGTGACGGGCACCCAGAGGTCGGTGGGCAGCGAGAGGCTGTTGTTGCTGAGCAGGTGGACATACTGGCTCATGTAGGCATAGCCTGCCTTCAGCGAGAGGTCGTCTGCCAACAGCACACGTCCGCTCAGACGGGGCTCGGGCGAGAAGTAGCTGCGTCCGCCCACGTGGAAGAACGAGGTGCTCAGGCCAGCGTTCACCTTCACCACGTCCCACAGCGTCATGTTGTCCTCGAAATACGCCTGTGCCTCATGGGCATCGATGTCCTGCTGTCCGCTGCGGGTTTTCGTCTCCTCGTTATAGGCATCGGTGTCGGCCGTCTGCTCCTGTTTGACGTTGAAGGCCACGGTGGCCACGTCGGGACGGAACAGATGATGGGTGTAGAAGGTGCCGAAGCGCACCTCGTGCTGCGGTGTGGGGCTCCAGTGGAAATCGGCGCGGGCGGTCTCGTCGAAGATGCCCGAGCGCATGTCGATGGCCATGTGCTGCGTCAGCTTACTGCGCTTGTCCTGTTCGTCCAGCTTGATGCCCATGTGGTGGCGATACTGGGTGTAGTTGGCGCTGACGTCCATGAAGAGTTTCGAGTTGATGACGTGGTTCCAGCGGGCGACGCCCACCATGTTGCCCCACTTCCAGCTGAAGCGGGTCTTGAGGGAGTAGTCCTTTCCTTCGCGCTCGCGCATACGAAAGTAGATGTCATCGTCGCCGTTGTACCAGCTGACGTAGAGGCGGTCGCGGTCGCTCAGCTTGTGGTTGAGCTTCACGTTCAGGTCGTCGAAGTAGTAGCCCACCATGGCGCCGTGCAGCTCTATCTCCTTGTCAAAGAGGTCGGCTCCCCAGAGGGCGGTGTTCAGGAAAATGTCGCTGTAGGTGCGGCGTGCGCTGATGTTGACGGACGTCTTGCCCTTCACGATGGGGCCCTCGATGTTGAGCTTCGACGACACGAAACCCACGCTGACGTTTCCGTGCCATTTATACATGTCGCCGTCCTTCATGCGGATGTCCACCACGCTGCTCAGGCGTCCGCAGTAGTGGGCGGGAAAGCTGCCCTTGTAGAGGGTGACGTTTTTGATGGCATCGGGGTTGAAGACGCTGAAGAGGCCGAACATGTGGTTGACGTTATACACCGGCACGCCATCGAGCAGCAGCAGGTTCTCGTCGGGAGCTCCGCCACGCACATAAAGCCCTGCTGAGCCCTCGGAGCCGTTCTGCACACCCGGCAGCAGCTGCAGGGCCTTCAGCACGTCCGCCTCGCCAAACAGGGCGGGCACGGCCTTTATCTGCTCCACGGGGATGTCGATGGCGCTCATCTGCGAGCCCGCCACGCCCAGATCGAGCCGGTTGCCGATGATTTCCACCTCGTCAAGCTCGGCCATCGGCAGCAGGGGCAGCGCCAGCACCGTGTCGGCTGTCAGGCGGAAGGCGTCCACCCGCGCCCGGTAGCCCAGATAGCGCGTCACCAGCTCCACATCGCCCTCGGGCAGCGTCAGCGAGTAGAAACCATAGGCGTTCGTCACGGCTCCCAGCCCGCTCAGGCGGTCGAGCACCGTAGCGCTGATGAGCGTCTCGCTGCTCTCGGCATCGGTCACATAGCCGCTCACCGTAAAGGACTTCTGTCCCCACACTGCTGCCGTCCCCACGAGGGCCGACAGCATCATCAAAAGGATACTCTTTTTCATATTGGCCGCGAAGGTAGGGAAAAAATGTGATTGAGCAAAGGCATAAGGGAAAAAAACCCTTTTTCGCTGCCTATGGAGCATACAGATCGTTAAGTTAAGGGTTAAGAATTAAGGTGCTCATGGCAATTTGAAGAGGAGCATCGTCGCATAATTTCTGCCTCCAATGGATTGTGTTTTTTGTGTCAAAAACGCGGTAAGCAGAGCTACAAGTGTTAAATCTATCCCAATTCGATGAAGTTTTGTCTTGTTTTTTGCGTCAAAAACATGACTTTTGTTATCCGAACGGATGAGAAAAAAACGGCTGTATGCTTGCATTTTTCCGCAGTACGCCGTACCTTCGCACGGAAAAAGTCAGGATATGAAAAGAAGTAAGCGCAGTTTCCTTGTGAAAATGGCCCTGCTGGTGATGGTGACAGTCGGTCTTTCGTCGTGCCGTCGTACCGACGTCCACGACGCCCTTGTCCGTGCCGAAGCCCTCATGGAGTCCGACCCCCACGCCGCCCGCGCCGTGCTGGACAGCCTCAATCTTCAATCTTCAATTTTCAATTTTCAATCTAGAGATGCTGCCCTCTACGCCCTCCTTCGCACGCAGGCCGACTATAAGTGCCGTGTCCGTCTCACCTCCGATTCCCTCCCCCTTATTGCCACGAGCTACTATGGCACCCGTCGCAAGACGCAGCGTGCCGCCCTCGCGCAATACTATCTCGGGTGCACCTACTCCGATATGAGCCGTGACCTGGATGCTATCGACGCCTTTCTTCGCGCTACCACACTCTTCCCCGATACGACAAACAAGTATTATGCTTATAGCCAAAGAGATTTAGGAAAAATGTCTCTCCAACATGAGCGAGACATAGAAGCCCTAGAGGCTTTTCGGCATTATCGCTTTTCAGATATCTGCCGTTCCGATTCCGTCAACGTGGGTTGGGCTGACTGGTATATGGGAAAGGCCTATCTTTATTTGGAGCAGTCCGAACAGGCTGAAGCGTACCTCCTGCGTGTGATTGTCAATCCGTATCTGAGTAAGGAACTTCATGCCAATGCCCGTTTTCAGTTAGCTAAACTGAATGCCTATTTAAAGGAAAACTATGCAAAAGCAGGGGAATACATTAACAGCTATATAGCAGGGTATAAACAAAAGGAGAATATCGGCGCAGCCTATCATATTAAAGCTGACATTCTTTTGCATGAGAACAAACTGGATTCGGCCTTTTATTATAATAAAAAGGTATTGGCATATAAGCAAGACGCCCGCGCCTATTGTGAAACCTACAAAAGCCTTACAGAACTCTCAGTAACCCTTAACCAGACAGATTCGTTAGATGTTTATTTTCAGCAATACATGGCTTTTGCTGATTCCGTTAACCAAATCCGCAGGGACAAGGAGATTAGCGACATTGAAAACAACCATGTGGTGGAACTCCACGACCGC
>JAEEGK010025779.1_pt1 | contig 12037 bp, 7 predicted proteins | sample 8958771 | NCBI WGS metagenome assembly JAEEGK01 (sample SAMN16246547, study PRJNA631951) | gut metagenome | biome: gut microbiome; feature: rumen; material: SC-attached | host: Bos | place: Iran: Karaj | collected 2018-10 | reverse complement strand
ACAAGCTCACCAACTTCATCGGCATTGTGAACATCAAGGCGAACTGTAAGGTCTGCATCTCCGCTTGAAAGGTCACGAATCAAAACATTGACTTTCTTAAGTCGTGCAAGAACTCGGTTTAAAAGAAGAATACAGAATACTGCAAGAATAAGTGCAATTACAAAACCAACAATCATAACTACCTTTTGAGTCTGTGTTGTTGCTGTATGAATCTGTGCAAGAGAAACTATATAGCCGATTGAATAACCTGTGTCTGAAACAGGTGCAACAAACGAAACATTCTTGTGACCGTCAAGTACAAGCTCTGCATAAGAATCCTTGCCATTTCCGGAATAAACAAGATTTGCAACTTCAGGAATAATTTCAATTTTCTGAAGAACATATTCAGAGTTGCGGTGTGCTACAATCTGTCCAGATCCATCAGTAAGAAGGAAGTATCCTGTCTCACCAATCTGGAACTGTTCAACTTTATCTGTAAGCTGCTTAATACCAAGCATACCTACAAAGAATCCGAAAGTTTTTCCGTTTGCATCTTTTGCGGCACGTGCAATTGGCATTACATATTTGCCGGATGTTTTTGAAAGAACAACGTTTCCAACAAAAGTTTCCTTTCCTTCTTTCATCATTGCTTTGTAATAGTCTCGTTCTACAAGAGCACCTTTTCCACCAACAAGGCCTGTATCACGGAAAGAAGTTCCTTCTTTATCGCAGAAGAACATATAGTCATAATCAGGATTTCTAAGATTCTGATGGCCATGGAGCCATTCAATTACCTGCTCATCATCACCTGTTTTTACAATATCTGCGTCGGAGTAAATTCTAAGGTCATTTATATATACTTCAATCCATTTGTTAATTTCATCGGCACGCCCGTTTACAATTTCATGTGCCATTTCGTAATACGATTTTGTTGTTTGTGACTGTATAACCTTTGAAGTAATGAACAAAAGAACAGAGAAAAGGATGAGTACTGCAACCAAAAGGGCAAGTCCCATCTTTCTACCAATGCTAGTTTTTCTAAGTTTAGAAACATCCTGGTCAGCCATTAAAAGTCTCCCGTGTTTTGATTTTTATAGATACATCTATTATAACACGGAATTCTTTTTACTGACAGAAATTCCGTCTCCAAAATCAAAAAATTTAGTGGAAAACTCCTTATTATTGCGTAAAAACTCAATATATTTGCGGATTTTCTTTACAAGTTTGATTGTACTGTAGTTATGGGTGAGTGTAAGGTCATCTACCATTCCGTGAAACGACAAATTATCGCTTATGAACACTCCTTCAGGGGCAAGATTCTTTTTATATTTTTCAAAAAAGTTTATGTACTGACCTTTAGCGGCATCAATAAAAATCAGGTCAAAGGTGTCGTCTAAATCAATCATCAGGGCGTCGGCGTTTATTGCTTTTATGCGGTTGTCTAAGCCGTTGTCGTGGATGTTCTGAAGTGCTTTAATATGCCTGTCTATATCGAGTTCAATCGTAGTAACTTTGACATCTGGCGAAACCTTAGCAAACTCAATTGCCGAAAATCCTATTGCTGTTCCAATTTCGAGAATGCGTTTTATCTTGTGCTCTTTTATATAAGTGCAGATAAATTCAATTCCACCATCGCGCATAATCGGAATAGAATTTTTTGCTGCATAAAGTTTGATGTCGTCGATATCGTTCATAGAATACAGTTATTATAGCAAATTTCAAAATGTTGATATATAATTATTTTTATGGTGATGAAAATAGTATATCTTGCAGCATGTATTATTTCTCTTTTTGAACTTATCTTTTTTTATGAGTCATCACCTCGTAATCTTAATAAAAACTTTCTGCTGCTTTATACAACAACTCTTATTTCAAACTTTGGATATTCGTTACTCGTTTTTACAACAACCTTAGAGGCTGCTCTTATAGGAAACGTCTTTTCTTATTTTGGAAGCATCTTTACGCTTTTCTTTATGTTTCTTGTTATTGTTGAAATGTGCAGAAAAAAACTTTCTGTTGCATTAAGTTTCCTTCTGTTTTTTATATCGCTTGCAATAACAGCAATGGTTGCAACAACAGGCATAAATCATTTTTTCTATACAGAAGTTTCACTTGATAAGCTTTATGGTCTTACTGTTATCAAAAGTAAAAATGGTCCGGGAATGTTCATCTATCTTGCATATATTGCTCTGATGAATATTTCGTCAATGACAATCATTATTGTTACAATCCTGCAGAAAAAAAAGGTATCGGCAAAAACCTTGCTCACATTGCTTGGAATGATTATCTTTGGAACGCTTGCCTATGTGGTTCCTCTTGCCTGTGGCGTAAAGCTTAATCTCATGCCTTTTACTTATATATTACTTCAGACATACTTTTTGTTTTTTGCATTTAAAGCAAATTCTTATGATATTGCAGATAACCTGATGAATGTTTATAAACAGCGGGATGGTTACGGTTACATTGCCTTTGATCATAAGAAACAACTTTTAGGTTATGATAGTTTTGCAAGAAGTGTTTTTCCAGAATTGCGGGAAATGCGTATAGATTCTATGATTCCAGAATCTTACACAAACATAATCGATAAGCTTCGTTATAATAATGAAAACTGGAATTGGAATGAAAACTGTAACAAAGATTTTAAAATTCTTAATAATGATAAAGCAATAATCTGTACAATTCACCCGATGAGTTCACGAATTAGACGCCGGGGATATTTGCTTGAACTGCGAGATGATACCGAACAGCAGAATTATATAAATTCAATCAGTGAATTTAATAAAGAACTTTCACATATGGTTAGTGAAAAAACCTCTCAGGTTACAAGCATGCAGGATTCAATTATTCGTGGCATGGCCATGATGGTTGAAAGTCGCGATAACAGTACTGGTGGTCATATTGCAAGAACAAGTGACAGCATACGTATTTTTGCACAGGAGCTTTTAAAGCATAGAGAAGAATATCCTCAAATTACTCCGGAATTCTGCAATTTACTTATTAAAGCTGCGCCTATGCACGACCTTGGAAAAATAGCGGTTGATGATTCTATTTTGCGCAAACCCGAAAAGTTTACTCCTGATGAATATGAGATGATGAAAACACATGCTCAGAAGGGTGCTGTTATTGTAAATGAAGTTTTGAGAGAATCGACCGATGAAGATTTTAAACGTATTGCAGTTAACGTAGCACATTATCATCACGAAAAATGGAACGGCGAAGGATATCCGGAACATCTTAAGGGAGAAGAAATTCCTCTTGAAGCACGCATAATGGCTCTGGCTGATGTTTTTGATGCACTTGTTTCTAAGCGTTGTTATAAAAATTCCATGAGCTTTGATCAGGCCTTTGATATTATTCAACAGGATTTAGGCAAACATTTTGATCCGACAATTGGAAAGCTTTTTATTGAATGCCGCCCGCAAATCGAAGAATATTACAAAGCCGTTCTTCAGTCGCAATAACCTATACGATAACCTATAATTGAAAATCTCCTCGGAAATCATTAAAATGTGGGTATATAATTTGCAATGACGCAAGTTGGAGGACCCGCTATGACAAACGTACCTGAACTTTTTGGAAGCCTGGTTTTTAATCAGTCTGTTATGAAAGAGATGCTGCCACCAAAAACGTTCAATGCGCTCAAAAAAACAATGGAAGAGGGCACTCCGCTTGATCTTGATGCTGCTAATCAGATTGCCGAGGCTATGAAAAACTGGGCAATTTCTAAAGGCGCTACACACTATTCACACTGGTTCCAGCCACTTACAGGTATTACTGCTGAAAAACACGATTCCTTCCTTACTCCTGCAGACGAAGGCAAAATCATCATGAGCTTTAGCGGAAAGGAATTAATTAAAGGTGAACCAGATGCTTCCAGCTTCCCAAATGGCGGAAAGCGTTCTACATTTGAAGCACGCGGTTATACAGTCTGGGACCCAACTTCATATCCTTTTGTAAAAGATCATACACTTTGTATTCCTACAGCTTTCTGTTCTTATAACGGAGAAGCTCTTGATAAAAAGACACCGCTTCTTCGTTCTATGGAAGCTATCAACGAGCAGAGTCTTCGCGTACTCAAGCTGTTTGGTAAAAAGGCAAAGCATGTTACAACAACAATGGGCCCGGAACAGGAATACTTTTTAATTGACGAAAAGCTTTACCAGAAACGCAAGGACCTTAAGATGTGCGGCCGTACTCTTTTTGGTGCACGCCCTGTAAAAGGTCAGGAAATGGATGACCAGTATTTTGCTGCAATCAAGCCTCGCGTAATTGAATACATGGAAGATTTGAATGCAGAGCTCTGGAAGCTTGGCATTTATGCAAAAACAGAACATAACGAAGTTGCTCCTGCTCAGCACGAAATGGCTCCAATTTTTACAACAAGCAATCTTGCAGCTGACCAGAATCAGCTTACAATGGAAATTATGAAAAAGGTTGCACGCCGCCATGGTTTGTTATGCCTGCTTCACGAAAAACCTTTTGAAGGAGTAAACGGAAGCGGTAAGCACAACAACTGGTCAATTGCAACAGACGACGGTGAAAATCTTTTTGCACCAGGAAAAACTCCTCGCGATAATGCGCAGTTCCTTTTGTTCCTTACTGCAGTAATTAAGGCTGTAGATGAAAATCAGGATTTGCTGCGCTATAGTGTTGCAAGTGCCGGAAACGATCACCGTCTTGGTGCAAACGAAGCACCTCCTGCAATTATGTCAATTTATGTTGGCGACGAGCTTCAGGCAGTTCTGGAATCTATTAAAGCTGGAAAAACTTACGACGGAAAAAAACGCGGAAAAATGACAATTGGCGTTGATGTACTTCCTCCAATTCCAAAGGATTCTACAGACCGCAACAGAACATCTCCTTTTGCCTTTACAGGAAACCGTTTTGAATTCCGTTCTGTAGGAAGTGCCCTTTCTATAAGCGGACCAAATACAATCCTCAATGCAATCCTTGCAAACTCTTTGTGTGACTTTGTTGATGAACTTGAAAAATCAAAGGATTTTGACAGCGATTTGCAGAAGCTTATCAAACGTGAAATTACTGCACACTGGCGCATTCTCTTTAATGGAAACGGCTACGGCAAAGAATGGATTGCAGAAGCAGAAGAGCGTGGTCTTAAAAACTACCGCACAACTCCAAAAGCAATTGAACATTACACTGATGAAAAAAATATAAAGCTTTTCACTCGTATGGGTATTTATACCGCAGAAGAAATGAAGAGCCACTACGACATCAAGCTCGAAAAATATTGCCAGGTTATAAATATCGAAGTAAACACAATGCTCGAGATGGTTCACAAAGATATTATTCCTGCTGCATTTAAATATTTGAATGTTCTTGCAGATACAGAATTCAAAATGCAGAGAATTTCTTCTATGTGCGATGCAGGACTTAAATTAATAGAACAGCTCAACTTTCTTATAAATGAACTTTCTAAACGAGCCGAAGAATTGGACAAAAAGCATATCAAAACAGATAAAATTGCCGATCTTATGCAGCGTGCTCATTCTTACGCAAAAGTAATTTTACCTGCAATGGACTCTGTCCGCGAAATTGGGGATCAGATAGAAGTTCTGCTTGGCGAAGAATATAAGCCTTTCCCTAACTACGAAGATTTGCTCTACAGCGTTCAGTAGTGGAAATTTCTTAAAAAAACTGATAATATTGACTCATGAATATAATTGTTGTTGGCAGTGGTGGACGTGAGCACACTATCTGCTGGAAGCTCGCTCAAAGTTCTTTAGTTGATAAGGTTGTTGTTGTACCAGGAAATGGTGGAACAGCAAAAGAAACAAAATGCGTAAATATTGATCCTAAAAATTGTGATTATATTGCAGAGGGTGAAAATCCTTATGTTGCAATTGCCCGTCACGAAAATTGTCGCATGGCTGTAATTGGACCGGAAGATCCTCTTGCTGCTGGTATTGCTGATGATTTTTGGAAAGCCGACATTCCTTGTGTTGGACCTAAAAAGGCAGGTGCACAGCTCGAAGCAAGTAAAGACCTTTCTAAAAACTTCATGAAAAAATATGGCGTTGCTTGTCCTTCAAGTGAAACTTTTGTAAACAAGGACGCAGCCATTGAATATATTAAAAAGCACGGCGCTCCAATTGTTGTAAAAGCAGATGGACTTGCAGCCGGAAAAGGCGTTGTTGTTGCTGCTACTGTTGAACAGGCAATTGCCGCAGTAGAAGACATGATGGGCAACGGCAAAGTAGGTGAGGCTGGTAAAAAGCTTGTAATGGAAGAATACCTCGAAGGTATTGAGATTTCTGTTCTTGCTGCTGTTTCTGTTACTCCAGAATATGCAGTAAGCGGAAGTGCTACAATTGTTCCATTCCTTCCTGCCCGTGACCACAAACGACTTTTGGATGGTGCTAAAGGACCTAACACTGGTGGAATGGGAGCTGTATGTCCTCTTGATGATGTTACTCCAAAAATGATGGAGCAGTTCAACAAGGATATTCTTGAACCAACACTCAACGGTCTTATTAAAGAAAAATATGATTACCGCGGATTTATCTTCTTTGGTGTAATGCTCACAAAAACAGGACCAAAACTTTTGGAATACAATGTACGCCTTGGAGACCCGGAAACTCAGGCAGTACTTCCACTTATGGATTTTGATTTTGTTTCAATGTGTACTGCAATCCTTAACGGAACTCTTAAAGACTTTGAATTCAAATGGAAGCCTGGATATCAGGTTGCACCAGTTGTTGTTAGTGGCGGCTACCCTGAGGCCTACAAAAAAGGCTGTGAAATTACCTTTAATGATCGCCTGCTCAAACAGAGCGGAGCAAAGATTTTCATTGCAGGTGCTGTAAGTGGAAGACGTGGTGAAAGCCGCGAAGATAATCTTCTTACAAGCGGTGGTCGTGTTCTTGCATGCAGTGCATACGGCGAGACTTTTGAAGATGCCTGGAAACACGCCTACGAAGGAATCTGTGGCGTTAAGTTTGAAAACAGCTTCTACCGCAAAGACATTGGTTTGCCTGGTGCGGCAGAAAGCGGAAAACTGTAAAAGAAAAACCGGGCATTGCCCGGTTTTTTTTATAAGTACTTAACTAGTTCGTTGCGCACACTATCAAGTCTTGCATCGCTAAGGCCAAAGTTCATTTCTTTGTAGCTCCAGGCGGCACGACCAACTCCGTGTTTATTGTAAACTTCAGAAATCAGGCGATACCATTCTACTGTATCTTCAACAGTGGCATTTTCAATTACACCATATTCTCCACAGTAAAGGTAAGCTCCCCTTTCATCTGCAACAGAAATTGCCTGGGCAAAGTTGTTTTCAAAATATGCTAAATCAAGTTTTGCCTTCTGGTCATACATATTAAAGAAATTGCCTACCATACCGCAATATTTTTCGGTGTTTTTTGTATAATCTTCGTAAGTTGATTTTAAAGGCATGCGGAATTTTGTATCCATTAAATCCAGCCAGCCGGCACCCTGATGTGTAAATACAAGCGGGTCATAGCAGTGGAAGTTGTAAACAATGTTTTCGTCATATGGAGGGTCCAGATCTTTTACTGCTGCAAGAGAGTTGTTCCAGTAACTTCCAACAAGGATTTTTGTAGTTGGAGCAATGGCACGTATACGCTCAATACAGGTGCGGGCAATTGCATTCCATTTTTTGCAGAAGGCCTGATCTGTAACTTCGTTTAATAATTCAAAACAAATTTCGTTATTACTTCCGTCAAAAAAGTGTGTGTAGCGGCGGGCAAGTTCTTCCCAGATTTTATAAAATCTTTCCTGATAAACAGGGCTGTCAAAAAATCCTGTTTCCATTTCGTGCTTATCAAAGCTAAAGCCTGCTGTTTTGTGTAAATCAAGAATCATGTTAAGATTGTATTTTTTGCACCATTCAAGGGCCTGTGTGATTCTTGCAAAGCCGGCTTCAATCCACTTTTCGTCAGAAGTCTGGAACAAATTATAATCAACAGGAAGACGAACGTGGTCCAAACCCCATTCGCTTATTGTTTTAATGTCATTTTCTTTTATAAAATTGTTGTAGCGGTCTTCGGAATAATCACACTGACTAAACCATCCGCCTAAGTTTACGCCATGCATAAAGCCGTTAAATCTTTTCATAGTAACCTCACGTAGATTATAAAGTATATGACATAATAGCATTTTTAAAATTTAAAAACAGAATGAAACTATAAAATAATGGTGAAAATATTGTATAAAAAGCTTAATCTGCGCGTGGTTTGTGGCAGTTTGAGCATCCGATAATGTGAACGTGTTTTTTACCAACAGCCTTATTAAAAAGCCGTGCGGTTAGTGCCTGGTCTGGAGCAATTGCTTTGTGACAAACCGGGCAAACTCTGGCAACTCCAGGCTCGCATTTAGGATAGCAATGCGGACATCCCTGGATTGTCATGAGTTGATCTGGAACCTTCATAGGGCGATACACCTTTGAAATAAGCTGTTCGCCCACAAAAAGTTCACTCTGGCATACAGGACATTTTACAGGCTGCATATTGCTTTGTTTGCTTGCGCGGGCGGCCTGGCGCTTTTTGTTGTTTGACCAGACAGCCAGCAGGCCTGCAAGAAGAGCAATTATAACTACTGAAAAAAATCCTATAGCCAGATAATCCATAAATAATCCTTAAAATTAATCTTCTGGTTTGAGCGAAACGCAGATGTATTTACCTGTATCAAGGTATCTGTTTGCCTGTTCCTTAAGGTAATCTGCTGTTATGAATTTGAAACCAAAGGTATCATCATAAGCAGCTTCGAGCGGCATATACTTGAATACTAAAATTGCACCAAGCTGTTGAACCCACCAGTCAGAATTATTCTGATTTGCTTCAAAGTTTCTGCGGTAAGTTTCGCGGAGCTTATCAACATCGCTCTGAGCAGGAGCTTCTTTTTTAAGGTTATCAAGAGCTGTAATTATTTCTGCAATTAATTCTTCTTCTCTTGCAGGTTCACAGCCAAACTCAATTTGAATCTGGAAGTTTCTTTCAGGGTAACCATCAATTCCTCCATATACTCCAACACCATAAGTTCCACTCTTATCTTCGCGGATAATTTCGCGCAGCTTAATTTCAATTAAAGAACGAAGCTGCTCCATAAGCTGAATATCTTTGTATGTTTCATTAACGTCTGCAGCTGGTGGCAGTCTTCCTCCAAAGCAGATATAAACAAGACCTTTATCTTCCTTTCCTTTTTTTACAACTTCTTTTGTAATTTTAGAAATGATTTTATATTTTTCGTGAACAGCCTGTTCTTCCAAAGGCTTGTCTACAGGAATTGTTCCAATGTAGTACTGACACAATTCAAGAACCTTTTCTTCATCAACATCACCGCTTATTACAAAACTAAAATCAGAAACATTGCCAAAGCGTTCTTTGAAAATTCTTTCAGATTTTGCAGCATCAAGCATTTCTACAAACTCAGGATTGATTGCTGTATGGCGGATAGATTTTCCATAAAGAAGTTCACGCACTCTAGAAATAAGAACATCGGTTGGTTGAACATTGTAAGCCAAAGCACGCTGCTGCATATTCTGCATAACAAAGTTCCAGCCTTGTTCTGTAAACTGAGGTTTTGTCATAAAGAGATTTATAATTTGTAGAAGGTCTTCAAAATTATCAGGAGTAGAATTTCCCGAAATGCATTCATCTGTATCATTAACAGCAATGTTGAAGCCCAGCGCTTTTGTAGAAATATATTTCTGGAACTGACTTATATCCATTCCGCCAATTCCTGAATAGAAAGCATAAAGTGGACTGATTATACAAGAAGGATATTCACTGTCTTTTACAAGCGAAGAACCACCGTTACTCAAACCAGAAATCACAATTTTTCCTTTATCAAGTTCGTTCTTTCTGATTATGATTCTGGCTCCATTTTCAAGTACATATTCAGTTGACTTTAAGGCTTCAATTTTGTTAGTTGAAACTACCGCAGCTTTTTTGTCAGGACGTGCCATAATATCGCCGTCAATGGCATTGTCTTCGTAAGCTTCTAATTCAGCAGCGCTTTTGTAATTTTCCCAGAAAGAAATAAATTCTTCTTTTGTAGGAATTTCGGCAGCAGTTGATTCAGGTGTATAAATCATACATAAAGTTCCGCGGCCTTCAAAAAGATCTGTTGCTCGGGCATTAACTTCATCAAGTGTAATTGAGTTTATGATAGAGCGTGCAATTTCTATATAATCATCATCAGAAACTACAATGTCTCCGCAAAGGAAATAATGGCAAAGACTGTCGACTCTTTCTGTAGAAGTAATTGCGGGGCTCTGTTCATACCACTGATTTTCGGTTGTAAGCAAAGATTCTTTTGCACGTAAGAATTCTGATTCTGTAATTCCATGAAGCAAAAGTCTGTCTGTTTCATCAAGCATTGTCTGGAAGGCCTGTGCAAAGCAACCTTCTTTTGGAACAAAATAATAACCGCTGAAGGCTGTAGAATTTGTTTCGTTATAACGAACAGCTTTTGCACCAAGCCATGGAGACTCAGGAACAGATGTAATTTCATAAAGTCTTGAATTAAAAATGTCGTTTACAAGATTTGTAAGATATGTTCGGCGAAGATCTCCCTGAGTTACGCAAGGCTTATTGTCTTCATCCTGTGAAATAATCTGAACTTGTGTAAATGTCAGTTCTGGGTCTGCAAAAATAATAAGGTCCTTTTGGGTTTGTACAGGCACAGTTCCTCTAGCAAGAGTATGTTTTTCTTCTGCAGCAGGAATAGTTCCCATAGAATTCTTAATGAGCCATTCTGCAACCTTTGGATCTACAACACCAGAAATAACAACTGCCATGTTCTGTGGCTGATACCATTTTTTATAAAAGTTAACAACTTCGTCGCGTGTGATATTTTGAATTACCTCTGGTTTTCCAATTGGAAGTCTGTCTACAAAAGGAGAGTCTTTAAGCTCAAAAGGTAAGACTGCATCTACAAGGCGTCCGTTTAAACCAAGACGTCCGCGCCATTCTTCAAGAACAACGCCTCGTTCCTTATCAAGCTCTTCTGGATCAAAGGTAACGGCACTTGCCCAGTCATGAAAAATGAGAAGTGCTTTTTCAAGATAATCCGGATTGTCTGCAGGAACTTCGAGTTTATAAACTGTTTCTTCAAAGCTTGTGTAGGCATTAACTTCGGCACCAAAGTCCATACCAATTGATTCTGCATAATCAATAAGAGAGTTCTTTTCAAAATGCTCAGTTCCGTTAAAACACATATGCTCAATAAAATGAGCAACACCACATTCATTTTCGGCTTCGGCAATAGAACCAACCTTTACGGCAAGCCTTAATGAAATTCTATTTAAAGGATTTGCATTTTGCAAAATATAATAACTCATTCCGTTATCAAGTTGTCCGCTTAGAACATCCTGATTAAATTGAAGTGGAATGTCTTTTGAGTTATTTTTGGTTGAGCTACAACCAGTAAGCAGCACGGTTAAGGCAAAAGCCACCGCAATTAGGGATTTAAACTTTTTCATCAATAATACTCCTTTAACTGTATATTAAAATATAAAACTCCAGTTTGTACAATAACAAAAAAGTATGCTATAATGGAAAACATGGCACAGATTATTCCAATTGCAAGTGGAAAGGGTGGTGTTGGAAAAAGCCTCCTTTCTGCCAATTTAGCTATCGCACTGGGACAGCAGGGAAAAAGGGTCGTTCTTGTAGACCTTGACCTTGGCGCGTCTAACCTTCATCTTGTAATCGGTCAGCATCCGGGTGCTGCAAGTCTTGGTTCATGGTTTACAGAAAAAACTATGTTCAAGGATATAATCCAGCCAACTGATTATCAGAACGTAAGCTTTGTTGCAGGCGACAGTCAGATTCCTGATTTAACTTCGCTCAAGCATACACAGAAAATCAAGCTTATACGCAACTTAAAAAACATAGACACCGACTACCTGATTCTTGACCTTGGAGCCGGAACCCATCAGTTTATTCTTGATATGTTCCTTCTTTCTCCACAGGGAATTGTAGTTTCTGCCCCTGCCGTTACCGCAACACTCAACGGATATCTGTTCCTTAAAAATGCAGTTTTCCGCCTGCTTTATACAACCTTTAAGAAAAACACTCCT
>JAEEGK010025778.1_pt1 | contig 12037 bp, 12 predicted proteins | sample 8958771 | NCBI WGS metagenome assembly JAEEGK01 (sample SAMN16246547, study PRJNA631951) | gut metagenome | biome: gut microbiome; feature: rumen; material: SC-attached | host: Bos | place: Iran: Karaj | collected 2018-10 | reverse complement strand
GTATTTGCTGCACCAAAATCAAAAGTAGAGGCTTTTACTTTATAAAATAAAGATTCAGGGATTGATTAAGGATTTCTCAAAAAGCCCTTATTTAGTTGATTACCTTGCATTTACTGTTGTAGATGCTGAATAACAAATAATAAAAATTGCTATTCCCCCGTGCCCCCAAGGTGGTTAGTGCAGATGAAGGTGCACTTTTGAAAGAGATAGGTCTTTTGAGGCCTTTTAAGAGCTTTCCTAATTATGCAAAAAGTAAATAAAATGTGCACTTTAGTGCCGTAAAAGAGCGCGTTTTTTATACATTATGCACTTAATATTGGGTAACATTGAGATATTTTGTTTTATTTTGAGTTATCTATAGTACTTATAATTTCTTCTATTTTTTTTAAGTGCACTTAAAAAAGAAAAATATATGTTTTATTTAAAACATATATTTAACTATTTATTTGTTTTATTTGCACTTTTGATATGCACTTTTAAATTTTATTATAGTGGATTAAATTTTTTGACCGCTGCGCACGCTCTCCCCTGATAGTTGAATAAGCTAAAAATTCATTTCGCAAATTTTTTAACGCTTTTTGATTGAACACCGGCCGCCAGCGGCCTTACACATTTGAAAATACGATTGGTCAAGGCACGCTACGCTTAAAGCCTTGACTCAATCGTTTTGCAGGTTGAATAAAATTTTCAACCTGCAATCATCACGTCGCCGCGACAGCGGCGACATCTCTCGGAAAAGTTCCGAGAACTCGGTCACGGAAGCCGCACAAGGACGTGCGGCTGGAGTGTGTGACATTGTACGGCAAAGGCGGAGCGTTAAGAAAAAATGGCAAGAGCCATTTTTTTAGCGTAGCCTGTCTGGAGAACTCGATGTGGCGCAAGTTCTGCTCACCTAGCTTTCTTTCTGCGACACAAGGAGAGAGCGTACCTGGCTTGCCAGGTATGCGAACGACTCAGGCGGCTCAACAGAGCCGCCTTGCTGAGGGAGCGCAGGCACTAGCGGTGCCTGTGCGACTGAAGCAACCATTTGTCCCATACAAAGATAGTTCCCAAAGAAGCCGCCATTGTAAGACCAACTGAGCATCTAAAACAAGCGGGACAACTGTAATGTTGAGCAAAAGGTTTGCCCCCTATCCCCCCGAGAGCGGTTCAATTACATTCCTTATTTTTTCGAAAGGGGGTTTAGGGGGGGTGCCCCGCGGCAGGGGGGAAAGGGGGAAAACATTTTGCGTGCCCGCTTGTTTTAGTTGCGACCTACGCGGACGATACATTTCTGGTTCACGATAATTATTCAGCGCGTAACGATACGGCTGGCGGCTTTTGCAAAAATAGGACCCTTACAACGATGGCCCGCCTGCGGAAACAGGCAGACCACAAAGCGGAGTGCTACTGCGAAGCAGATGCACGAAGCGACTGGGCTGACTGTGCTTGCATTGCTCCTTGCTTGGCCCGAACAAAGGCCACCCTGCGAGCTTGCTAGTATATGCAAAAAGTCTGCGAACGAATGAACGAATGTAGCGGAACGAAGTGCAGCGGAATGAGTGAATGAGAGAGCTGTCTTTTTGCTACCTTTTTGAACGAAACGTTTACTGGAACTCGAAGAATGTAGTGAGTGGAAGCGGTACAAAGTACGGCTGGAACAAACGGCCTTTTATTAAAAAACACTGCTACAACCTTTACTACAATCGTTACTACACTCCGGATTTAAAAAATAGTGTTTTTTTTTTCATTTTTTTGGTAAAATAAAAAAAATAAAAAAAAATTCCAGACAACTATTTTGCAAAAAAAATATAGCCTTTTAGACACTATAAAAAAAGTATTACACCGATTGTAGTAAAAATTGTAGTAAAACAAAAATCACTCAAAATAACTCAAAAATAATCAGTTGCATAAATCCTTATAATATAATAAAATAGAAGTATAAGCTTTTTGCTTTGAATAGCTTTGAAAGGTATTTACGTGAAATTTTTCTAGACTTCGAATCCGGTGGTAGGAGGTTCGAATCCTCTCAGACGCACCTAAATTTAAATACAAAACAGACAGTTTATAAGAGAGCTGTCTGTTTTTTTATTTAACTGGAATTTGAGAGGATTCGAAGCGGAGGGCGCGGCCTGGAAAATGCGAGCAGTGCGGAGCATTTTTCAGGTAAATTGCCATGGATGGCAATTTAGCGCCCGGAGACGCCGCAGAGGGAGTCCACAGGAGGTGGACGACCGACGCGGCGAATCCTCTCAGACACATGAAGAGAAACTATTAAAGAACTCCTGTAATAAGAAATTTCAGGAGTTTTTTTTGAATAAAGAGAATTGCGACCGTCGAGGCAAATCATCATATCCTTTTTTATGTAAATTTTCCTAAACATATTTTTCTAAACTCCGATATTCAAAGAGAACGACCATAATTTAAAAAGTGTCGTTTCAGGAGTTTTGAGATGGATGAATTAATAAAAGAATATGCAACAGTTCTGGCAGAAGAAGAAAATCTTCTTGACCGCCTTACAGAAAAGCAGAAACTGCTTCGCAAGGCAATTACAGAAAAGGACTGGGAAAGCCTTGTTGGACATATTAATGAAGTAAATCTTATTTCTGACAGCTTCCAGAAATTCGATCTGCGTCGCGATGAAATCCAGAATCAACTTAAAACAGAAGAAATCAAGCCATACTTTGAAAGACTTGGACGTCTTCGAACAAAACTCCTTAAATGTAAAGTTGAAAATCAGGTTATTTCTAATTATGTAAACGTTACACGTGAGTTTATTGCAGAAGTGGTAGAAAAGGCTCTGCCACAGACTCGCAATAAAAACTATACAAAGTTCGGTACTGTCACACAGCCAAAACCAGCAAGTGTACTGGTAGATGTTAGGGGGTAAGTTATGGGATCAACTTTCTCTGGAATTGAATTAGGTAAACGCAGCATAATGGCAAATACAGATGCCATTACAACTGCAGGTCATAACATTTCAAACGCAAATACAGAAGGCTACAGCCGCCAGCGGGTTCAGATTAAGGAATTTGACCCGCTTTATAAGCCGGACCTTGAACGCCTTGAACGCCCGGGACTTATCGGTCAGGGTGTTGATGTTCAGTCAATCAACCGTATCCGCGATGAGCTTCTGGATGAACGCATTGTTGCCCAGGCAAATCAGGAATCATACTGGGATACACGCTCTAAGTATTACACCATGATTGAACAGATTTATAACGAGCCGGATGATATTTCTGTACGCTCAAATATGGACCAGTTCTGGGAATCATGGCAGGAGCTTTCAATTAACCCTGAAAGCAAGGCTGCACGCCAGGCAGTTGTAACAAGAGCAGAAACTCTTACAGACTCAATTCAGCAGCGCTGGGAGGCTTTAGCTGGAGTAGGTAATCTTATAGATGGCGATATTGAAGCAACAGTAAAGCAGGTAAATAACTATGCTCGTCAGATTGCAGACTGTAATGCAGAGATTGTACGCAGCCGTGCAATGGGTGATAATCCAAATGATCTTCTTGACCGCCGCGACCTTTTAGTAGACAAGCTTTCAAAGATCATAAATATCTCTACAGACCAGAGAGACAGCGACGAATTTATGGTTCACGTAGGTGGCCGTGTAATCGTTCAGGGAAATATTTCCCGCGAAATAGACCTTGTACCTCGCTTCGATGATACAGGCTACAGCAAGCTTGTATGGAAGGATACAGGAAATGATGCAGTATTTACAGGTGGTACTCTTGGAGCTCTCGTAGAACTCCGCGATGTAGATGTTCGCAACGAAATTCAGACTCTCAATACAATGACAATGAACTTTGCAGACCTTGTAAACGATGTTCACCGCAATGCTGTTGGTGCTAACAAGGTTACTGGCCTGGACTTCTTTGTTCAGCATCCTTTTGTTGAAAATGCAAACGGTAACTTTGACCGCAACGGAGACGGAGAACTTGATACTTCTTATGTATTCCGTTTTACCGGTACAAATGCCCTTGATAATCAGCAGCAGGTTGGAATTGAAGGTGTGATGACTTTCAGCGGTTCTACAGGAAACGTTCAGGTTCCATACTTCCACACAGATACAGTAGAAACAGTAATTGCCCGCATAAATGACAGCACAAGCGAAGTAAAGGCTTATCTTGATAAGAACAATCATCTTGTGCTTAAGGCAACAACAGCACAGAGCGTTGATAATCCGGACTTTGTAATTCGTCACGTAGAAGATTCAGGTTACTTCCTTGCAGGTTATTCTGGAATCTTGGCTGGAACAGGTGCAGAAAATGCTTATGATTTTGCTCAGGCAGATGCAGTAAATGCTCTGGTAGCTGGCAGTCAGTTCTCAGTTGCTCCAGTGTATAATCCTTCTGCTTATATCGAAGTAAATCAGGCTTTGAAAAATGACGTAATGAGTGTTGCCGCTGGTTATATGGATGCCGCAGGTACAGCCCCAACCGGTGACGGCCGTGCAGCAGTAGAAATTGCCGCAATCAGAAATACTACAGTAATGGTTGGCGGAATGAAAACCTTTGATGACTACTTTGCAGATACAGTTACAAATGTTGGTCTTAAGGGTGAACAGGCAGAAACAAATCTCTTGAGTCAGAATGCAATTATGGATGACCTCCGTAATCTTCGCGATTCAATCAGTGGTGTAAATATTGATGAGGAACTTGCCGAAATCATGAAGTTCCAGCATGGCTACAATGCTGCGGCTAAGTTCATTACAGTTTGGGATGGTTTGATTGATACAGTAATCAACCGCCTTGGAGTTTAAGGAGTAAATCATGCAGCGTATATCTAGCCAAATGAACAATAACAATACTCAGAGCGCTCTTCGCCTTCAGGAGAGCCGCCTGAACCGTGCCAATAACCAGATTGGTTCACAGCACAGAATTCAGCAGCTCCGTGACGACCCGATTGCTGCCGGCCACCTTGTAAGATATCAGTCTTATCTTGGCCGCGTAAATCAGTTTGAAAAAAATGCTCTGACACTTTCAGATCAGTTTACACTTCGCGAAGGCTATATGACAGATTCTCTGGATATTATGCAGAGAGTTCGTGAGCTTGCAGTAACCGGCGCAAACGGAATTTACACACCGGAAGATATGAAAAATATGGCAACTGAAGTTGATGAGCTTTTGAAGGCTCTTGTTCAGAATGCCAATGCAGTAAGTGCAGACGGAAATTCTATTTTTGCCGGAACAAATACAAAAGCCACAGCCTTTGATGTAGAAATGGGAAATGTAGAGGGTAGTGGAGTTCCTCTCATTCAGAATGTACGCTACAACGGAAATATAGATGTAAATCGTGTAGAAGTAGATGAAGGAAAATATCTTATAAACGATAATGCCGGAATCAAAACCTTCTGGGCAGAAAATCAGCAGGTATTTGGTGCCCGTGATGCTTCACAGTGGCAGGCATCAAGCGATACAGTAATTTCTGTAGACGGTGTACAGATTGAAATCAAGCAGGGCGACAATGTTTATGCTGTAGTCGCTAAAATCAATAACAGCGGTGCCGCAGTAAAGGCAAGTATTGACCCGGTACGCAATGCCCTTAATTTTGAAACAACCGATGCACGTCAGCTCTGGCTTCAGGATCTGAGCGGCTCTACACTCGAAGAGCTTGGAGTAATTAAAGATTCATCTCAGCTTCCGCCTTATAATCTGGCAAACGGAGCCCGCCTCAGCGGCGGCAGCATGTTCGATACAGTTATTGCTTTCAGAAACGCACTGCTCGCAGGCGACCAGGAAAGCATCGGCGGCCGCGTTCTCGGAGCCCTGGACAAGGGAATCGACAGCCTTGTAACACGTCTCGCTAAATCAGGTGCAGAATATGAAAGAGCTCAGCTCAATGCAACAAGAAACAGCAAGATGGCACTCGATGTAACTTCGATGGTAAGCCGCGAAGGAGACCTCGACTTTACAAAGGCAATTACAGACCTTAAGATGCTGGACTATACAAATCAGGCAACCTTGAGTCAGGCCGGTAAAATGTATTCGTCTACACTTTTGAATTATATGCGCTAAAACTAATGTCATGCTGAACTTGTTTCAGCATCCGTAAAATAGATTCCGAAACAAGTTCGGAATGACACTAAATTTTAAGGAACTAATATGGAACTTATAACTAAAGCCCACGGAAAAATCAACGTCAGCGAAGACAGACTCATCACAATTCCCGCAGGACTTTTTGGCTTTGAACAGTATACAAAATTTGCCCTGGTAGATTCAGATTATGAGCCGTTTTTGTGGCTGCAGTCATGTGAAGATCCTAATCTTGCTTTTTTAATTGTTGATCCATTTTTAATCTGTACAGAATATGAAACAGATATTGATGATGCTTCATTAAAAAAGATCGGAATCACAAAACCAGAAGATATAGTCATAATGACAATTGTAACAGTGCCACACGATGGCTCTGCAATTACAGCAAATTTCCAGGGACCTCTTGTAATAAATAAGAAGAATCACCAGTGCATGCAGGCAATTTTAAGCGATAACCGCTGGTCTACAAAGGTAGATATAGTTCAGGCACTTAACAAGAAAGGAGGGCAATAATGCTGATCCTTTCAAGAAAAATTGATGAAAAAATCAAAATCGGAAATGATATTACAATTACACTGATTGATGTTCATGGAGATCAGGTAAAGATTGGTGTTGAAGCTCCAAAGGATGTAAAGGTTTTCCGTCAGGAAGTTTTTGATGCCATTCAGAATGAAAATAAGGCAGCTGTAGTTGTTTCAGAAGAAACTAAAAACGAAAAGGCAATCAGTGCAATGAGCGCCCTCAGTAAGCTTCTTAAGAAGTAGCAGAATTGAGTTTAAGCTCAGCTTCACTAGCTCTTAAATAAACCGGACCGTCAAAATCTTTCAGCGGTTCGGCTTTTTTTTCTATAAGCTCTTCTGTGATTTTTATGAGAGCCTCTCCAGTCTGTGCTGGAACAGATGGAAGAAGAAAATCCTTGTCCATATAAATAGTCTTAAGCTTTTCGAAAAGCTTTTGAGCGTCTGGTCCGCAGATAAGCAAAGTCTTTAAATCCTTTACGGCTTCAATAATCTTTTCAACTTCGTAATCATCATCATTAAGAAGAATATTGTTTCCTTCGCTTATTCTTGCATAAAACTTATCTTTATTTGCATCAATGCAGGAAAGGACAGGGAGTTTGAATTCTTTATACGGGGCAGCGTAGGCTTCAAGAGAAGAGATTCCATAGACAGGAACATTAAAAGCAAGTTCAATTGCCTTTAAGGCAGAAATGCCAAGGCGGAGTCCAGTAAAGCTGCCTGGTCCTATTGTGAGACAACTTGCATCAAGCTCCGAAGCAGTAATTTCTGCTTTTTTTAAAATTTCATCAATTGCAGGAACAAGTATTTCACTTTGTCTCATTCCAATATCATAAGTTGTAGAAATGAATTTTGAATCAGTTTTTACAGCCAGAGAAATTCGGGTTACAGCGCAGTCTAAAGCTAAAATGTTCATTTATTACCTCTATATTTCTCCGTTATTCCAGTTTTCAATTTCAATAAGGCGGCTGCCGTCTTCCTGCGGGGTAAGGCGGAGTATGATGGTGCGGGAAGGCAGTTCATCCATAATCTTTTCAGACCATTCAATAATTGAAACTCCGTCCCCGTAAATCATATCATCAGTTCCAAGATTTACAAAGTCTTCGCCGCCTTCCAGTCTGTAAACATCCATATGATAAAGAGGCATTTTACCGTAATATTCACTTATGAGACAAAAGGTAGGGCTGGTAATGGTTTCTGTAATTCCAAGAGCCTGAGCAATTCCCTTTGTGATTGTTGTTTTACCGGCCGCAAGAGTTCCCTGCATGGCAATAACATCACCCTTTTGCAGTTTTTTCCCTATGCGTTCGCCAAGGGCAATAGTTTCTTCCGGGGATTTACTTGTAAAGGTTAACAAGGGAGTCTGCCTTCGAGCTCTTCTGTAAATATGTATTCAAGAAGGGCTTTTTTTACTGGAATTAAAGGGTAATTTACTGGCTGAGGAAATGAGAGTTCTATAATCTTTTTACCCATAGGACTTGTTTCGATACTAAAGAAAATTTGTACTGTATCGGTACTTGTTGGAAATTCCATCACTGCATCGCAGGTGTATTTCCTGAGATAGAAAATCTGGCCCTCTTCACGCTGAATATTCTGTAGCTCAATGACTCTCATATTCTTATAGAATACTCCAAAAATGCCCTGTTTTCAAGTTTTTTTTGGTAGATTTTTTCCATCTTGTTATTTTTTACAGTTCATATTTATAAACAAGAGTATGTATTCTATTTTTGGTTGTAAGAGAAATCTGAACAAACTGAATATGAAGAGCCAGCTTTCCAGTTGGAAGCTTACGGGTTCGTCTGATAATTCCAACAATGATTTCTTCAATTCCGGTATCAGGAAGAATTACGCCGATGTACTGCTTTTCTTTAATAGGAAGCTCTGTCTGAATACAGCAGCCTCCGGCAGAAATGTTTGTGATTTTTCCAGGATATTCCTTGTCTGAAAAATTATAAGTTGCTTCTCCCTTTGCCGGATTTTCATTTACTTTAACAGCCTTAAAGGTGCATTCGCGTTCAAAGAATTCACGCTTAAAGTGGCGCTGTGCCTGACATTCAAGCTGTTCCGAGTGAGAAAGAACCATGTAGAATTTTCCGTCATTTCCTTCGTTGTAGCGTATGATTCTTGTAACAAGATTATAGGAAAGACCATCTGCAGTACGGAAGGTAAAGCGGCTTCTGGTAAGCAGCTCAGGACGTCTTGGTGATTTATATATAAACTCAGGAATTTCTGCAGTGAAAAAATCTTTTTGATTCAGAGTTACTGTGAATGGATACTGTTCACCTTCATTAGAAATATAGAATACTACACAGCCAACAGGAATCTGTCTTGTAGACACAACTTTTTTATACTGGGCTACAATCATCTCCAGCTTAAAAAGGGTAGTAAAGAAATCATTCATTTTTTCGTCTGTAAAAAGATTCTGCTGCTTCATAAGGTCATAAGCAGTATGGAATAATTCATTTACTTCGTTGTTTGTTTTTAAGGAATAGAGAATGTTGTTTGTATCGGTAAGCTTACAGATTTCCCAGAGGGTATTTATTTCTGTTTGAGAAAGATTATTCTCTTTTGCCAGCTTCTGAATATCTTTAAATTTTGTTTTACGGCTGCGTTCTTTTTCGATATAGGCTTCCGATTTATAATAGGTCTTAATTCTCAGCCAGATAAAAAAAGCAATTCCCAGAACCGCTGCAACGGCAATAAGAAGGATGATGATTATTGCAATGTCTGCCCGATGAGCAACTCTCGCTTCAATAGGAGAACCGCTTCCTGAACCTAATAAAAAGAACATATTACACCTCACATATTTTTGAGTGCGTCAGCGATATCCTTTAGTCTTGGACAGATTTCATATTCTGAAAGGTCTCCAAGCATAACCGTATCATTATTCTGCAGGGCATCTTCAAAGTCTTTAAGGATTGGTGAGAAGTCTGCAAAAAAGTCCTTAAAGTTAATGCCATTAAGGCTTTCTGTATTAAAGGTTTCAGGGAAGAGGGAAGCAAGGGTTGCAATATGGCAGAACTGGTCAATGCTGTCGGCAAGCTTTTTAATTGATTCACTGACTTCAAGATTTTTTCCGCTTTGAAGGGCAACCGGTACGCTTTCCATCTGTGCCGCAAGCTGACCGAAAAGCTCAGAAAGCTTTGCGAAAGATGCTTTTATATCATTTATAGTTACAATTGAGAATTCAAATTTAGTATCTTTTCCGAGTGCTTTTGAAGCTTCTTCATCAAAGATTTCAGCGGTAATCTGTTTTCCGTCTACTGTAATACCAATTACAGCGGCATCATTTTCTTCACAGGTTTTCTCAAAGGATTTTAATACATCTCCGATTGTCTGCTCGTCTTCAAGCTGAACCTCAACCTGCTGTCCGTTTATATAAAATTCAATCATAAATTACCTGCCTTACTTATTCTGATTCTGCTGCTGTTTTGTAAAGTTAGAGATTGTATTCTGCTGAGCCTCAAGGCTGTTGAGAGATCCTTCCATCTGACTGTACTTACTGCGGAGCTCCTGTTCTTTTTTCGCCATCTGGCTTTCAAGCTTAGTGATTTTTGTTTCAGAGCTTTTGATTTTTGAATCGAGGGAAGAGGTTTTCATTGCGAGAATTCCACCGGTCTGAGTATAAGCAGAAATCTGCTTATCCAGCTTATAGGCAATACCAGTGTCAACAATGAGGTCTCCGTCAGAGTCATAACCAAAAAGCATTTTTATATCATCAAGATGATTTGCAAGGGCGTCATCGAGTTTCTTTTCATCAATTTCCAGATAGCCGCGCAGCTTACTCTGTGAATAGCCGCCGGAATAACCGCTGGCATTTGTTGCAATTCCCAGCTGGGAAAGCATGGTTATTTCTGCTGTGTCCGAGAACATATAGCGGGCCGCAATTGTAGAGGACATGTTAGATTTAATATTTGTAAGTGAAAAATCAGACTGGAAAAGTCCCAGCTTTTTCTGCTCAGCTTCCTTTTCATCAGTAGTAAGGTAATCAAGCTCATCAATTAATTCCTGCTTGTTTTGAGAAAGAATATTAAGCTCTGCTACAGCCTGATTATATTTTCCAACAAATTCAATGATGGCTGCCTTGGAAGATTCAACATCCGGTTTAACGGCTATAGTTGCTGTTTTTTCTGTTTTGTCGTGTATGTTAAGTGTAATTTCTGGTATAACGTCATCAATCTTATTGGAAGGTCTTGTTATAGTAATACCTTCATACTTGATGATTGCATCGTCTGCGGTAGAAACCGGATGCTTTGGACCATAGCCTAAATCTGTAATCGGGTCGAGTGGGGTAAAGCTTGAAATCTCGTAGCTGGTACCTGTGTTTGTGTTACGTACAGCAATAGCCTTTATTCCCGGATAGTCAGAAAGCTTTACGTCTATCTGTGCAGCTTTACCATCTTCTGCAGGTGTATAAGGAATTTCTTTTTCGCTTCCGTCATCCATAACTGCATATAAAATCTGATTTGTTTTTACCGGCTCAAGTGGGGCAGGTGCTACGGCAGGAAGATTTAAATTAGTATCAGATTCATTATTGTTGATGACAATTCCACTGAATTCTGCGCTTCCTGCATCCGGCAGCTCCGGCTGAAGCAGAGTCTTGTTGATTTCTGTAGTTATGTCTTCTGTTTCTTTTTCAGTAACTGTAAACTGAAGGTGCAGGCTTGAATCCCGGAGGATTTTTTCCGGAACCTTTACCTGATAAGCTCCGCGAGGTTCTACAGTTGCAGTCTGTTTTTCTTCATCGTATTTTGTATTAGTAAGTGTAAGAGGCGGCATGTATACCGGCTCGTCATATTCAATTTTATTTACAGGTAAAATTTCGCTTTGAGATGAAGCGAAGCTTTGTGTCTGTGATTTGATTTTATCAACCATGCCCGAATCAAAGGCAAAGGTTTTTGCATCATCTTCAAAAATAAGGCGGTTTTCCTTACCGGTAGGAACTGCTTCAATAAGCAGAGATTTTTTACCGGCACTTGCTCCGATAATAGATGATTTGATTATGTTATTTCCGCGTTTGTTAATTGCGGCCGAAAAGTCTTTCAGAGATCCGCCCTTCCAGTTAAAGCTGATTTGCTTTTCTCCAACCTTATAGGTATAAGTTCCCTGTGGTACTTTAAAATCATTTTCCAGCTCATCTGAAAGGAAACGGTCAGACGAAGCGGCCTGAATAACATCAACTTTAAAAGACTGAAGACTGGCAGAGCGGTTTGCTTCTGCAGTTACAGCGTATTCTTCTGTTGAGGATGTAAGTTTACTGTTAAAAGGATTTTCGAAAGAATAGAGAGTTTTAGTATTATCTCTCAGAGAGGACAATTTTGTGTTAATATCGCGCCAGGCGTTCTTCTCAGTTTTTAACGATTCTAATTGATTCTGTTCCCTCGTGAGAGGAATACGCTCAATTTTCATGAGCTTTTCAACAGTATCGTTTGTATTATACTGATCAGTAACGCCTGGTATGTTCAGTCCGGCCATAGGCTTATATTACTTCGTCGAACA
>JAEEGK010025776.1_pt1 | contig 12037 bp, 8 predicted proteins | sample 8958771 | NCBI WGS metagenome assembly JAEEGK01 (sample SAMN16246547, study PRJNA631951) | gut metagenome | biome: gut microbiome; feature: rumen; material: SC-attached | host: Bos | place: Iran: Karaj | collected 2018-10 | reverse complement strand
CTATCTTCATCTAATTTACATAATCCTTCATGCGAACCACACCAAGTTTCTTTAAACTATTTAATACAATTAATATTATTATTTAAATCCCATAATTTAGTTCCATCACCACCAGAAGATATTAAAATATTTTTATCTTCAAATAATAATAATGAATATACATAATTAGAATGATTTAATATTTTAATATTTTCATAATTATTATTATTTTCTTTCCATATTTTAATATTTTTATCTCTTGAACAAGAAATTAAATTTCCATTTGAAGAATATATTACTTTATTTATTCTATCTTCATGTGCATTTTTAATAATTTTATTAATTTTAAATTCATTATTATTTTTAATCCATAATTTAATATTTTTATCATTTGAACAAGTAATAAAATTATTTTCATCTTTTATTTCAACATATATAATAGCATCATCATGAGCATTTTCAATTCTTTGTAAAATATTTAAATTAATATCATATATATTAATTGATTTATCATTTGAAACAGAAATTATATTTCCTGAAGGAAAACAAGATATTGAATTAATCCAATCTTTATGTGGTTCAATTGAAAAAATATTTGTTAAATTAGAAGAAGTTAATTGAATTTTAGTTTCTTCTTTATGAAATCCTTCTAATCTTTTAATTCTTTTCTCCATTTCATTTATTTTATTTTCTTTTTTTAATTTATCTTCTTCAATTAATTTTATTCTTTTATTCAATTCAATATTATTCTTTTTTAAATCACTATTTTCTTCTTTTAAATATTTTATTTCATTTATTATTTTTTCAATTATTTCATTTGATAATAATTCCTTTTTATTTAATATTAATTCAACATTTTCATATAAAGGTAAAGTTGAAATTAATATTAATTTCATATTTATATTATTTTCTTCAATTTTAATATTTTTTAAATCAATTAAACTTCCAATAAAATTAATCATTTCTTCAATTGTTAAATTAGGCATTAATAATTTTTTTTGTTGAAGATATTCAATATTAAATTTAGATTCATAAATATCAAATGAATTTTGTTTTTGAATTTGAATATTTATTGAATCTAAAATTATAGATAATTGAATTTTATATTGATTATATATTTTTTCTATTAATTGATTTTCCATCATACTCATTATAATTAATCTAATATTTATAAACTAAAAGAATTAATTAAAATTAAAATTAAATTTAAATAAAATAATTACACATAATATATTAGATATGTTTGAATTATTGTTTTTATTATTTTATGAAATAAATGAAAAAATTGATGAATAAATTTATTTATTACTTTATTCTATAATTCTTTTATTTTTTAATAATTAATTAATATATTTTTATTCTTATTTTAAGAATTTAACAAAAATTATTTCAAAAAATATTTTTTATCAAAAAAATTATTTAAATTACATAAATATATTCTAATTACAATACCAAAAAAAAAAGTTAACTTTATTCAATTTTTCCACTATTTCCAATATAAGAATAAATTCTATCATAATCAACAACCAAAATAAAATTTCCAATAGGAGAATAAACTTGATGAGAAATTTTATGTTCATAATTAATATCTTTAACAGCAACTTCATCATTTTTATAAGAACAAGATCCTTTACTATTAATTTTTCTAATAATATTAGTATTCATAATTTTACTATCACTTCTATTAATAGTAATTTGTGTATTTAATCTTTGTTCAATATCAAAAATATGAAACATTCCATTATAACCTCCAGTAATAATTAAATTACCTTTTGAATTACAATCAATTGAAAACTTATCATTTAAATAATTATTTTGATTTAAATAACTTAAATGATTAATTGAAGGTTCATAAATAAAAAATTTAGATAAAGGTTCATTTTGTTTTCTTAAATCCCATAAATTAATATGAAAATAATGTCTACTTGCAAATAAATAATCATTTTTAAAACTAGTACAAATATCTTGAATTGATAATAAAGAATTTTTAATAGATGCATTAAAAGGTAATTTATCATCTGAGAATTTAGTTTCGAATTTTATTTGTTCTGTATTAGTTCTTAAATCACATAATTTTAAATTACCTTCATTAGTTCCATAAATAAAAATATGTTGATTAAAATTTGCATATTTACATTTAGTAAGTTTTTCTGTATATGATTCATCTTCAATATTAATTGGAGTATAAATACAATCACTATTTCTATTTATATCCCATAAATAAATTTTATATTCATCTGAACTTATAAAATTATTTGTAATGTATTTATTTATACTTAATGAATGAATATCTTTACAACTTTCACATTTGAAATTTTTTTTTGTTTTCATTTTAATTTCTATATTATATGAATTTAATTTTGGTATTGTTAAATTTTTATTATTATTATTATTTTTTTCATATTCAAAAATATTAATTTTATCTTTGTAAACTCTATGATATTTAATATTTCTATAACTAGCACTTAAAATATCTATTTTTTCATTATTATTATTTTCAGGAAATACATCAATTGCTTTTATTTCTTCTGAGTATTCTGTTCCTTTAAAAACGTCAAAATCCCTTTCTTGAGCAAAAAATTCATAGAAATAATGTAATTTATTAAATTTCATTTTTTCAAATATTATTATTCTTCCTCCTTTATCACTTGCAATTATTTTTGTTCCATTTTTATTAAATTTTATATCTGTTATTATGAAACTATCATTTTCACTTATATTTTCATTTATATTTTCATTTAATATTATATTATCATCCATATTATCTCCTAATCTTTGATTACATTTCCATTCAATTATTTTTAAAGTTGAATTTGTCTTATTTTCTTTCATAATTAATAATAAAAAATATAAAAATTAATTTTTATTCATTTAAATTTAAAAAAAACATTTTTTATAATATGAATTATAGAGATTAATAATTAATTATTAAATATTTTTTTATATTTTACTTTTGTTTTTATCACTTAATCTATAAAAATTACAGTCTTTTATATTTTTAATATATTCATTTTTATAAATTTTTTGTTCTTTATTTAAATTAGATTCACCAACCAAAGCACTTAATACAATTTCAATTGGAACATCAAATCTTCTTTCATAATCATTTTCTAAAAATTCTCTTGTTATTCTTTTGACTTCTTTTTTCTTTAAAATATCTATTTCATTTAACATTTTAATTTTTAATTCTTTTAAACTTTCATATTTTTTTAATTTTTCTTCAATTTTTTCATGATTAATTTCACTAGATTTTGGTTTTTTTTCTTTTTTATTCTTTTTCATCATATTTATCATAGAATTATATTTTGTAATTTTCAATCCTTCATAATTAAAATAATTAATTTCATTAGATTTTTCATTTGTATTATTTTTTAATTTCAATTTTAAATTGATAATAATATCTTTAAACATATTTGTTTTAAATACATTATTTTTTAAATTTCTACTTGGAAGTTTTTTTGAATTTTCATTTTTTGTTTTATTTATAGATTTTTCAATATTAGAAATATTATTTAATTTATTTGAAATTAAAAATAAATATTCAATTGCTTTTTCATCTAAAAAATTAGGAATAAAACTCATATTAACATCTTCATCTAAATCCCAAATTGCTCTTATTATCCAAGATAAACCTTCTCTTCTTGTTTCTAATCCTTCAAAAAGTAAATAATGATAATATTGTATTAATTCTTTTTTTTTATCTGTATATTTTGATTTTAATTTTAATAATTTTTTTTTTAATTCTAGTTTTTCCATTTCTAAATTTTTTATATTTTCTTTATTTAATTTTATATCTGATAAAAATTCACTTTTTAAAACTTGATTTTTTTCAAATTCTCTTTGTAATAATGATATTAAATTAAATCTTTTTAATTTAAATTCTTCTATTGATTCTTTTTTTGAATTTTTTAAATTATCATATTCTTTTAACTTATTTGTTTTTTTTTCATTTTCTGATTTAATAATATCTAAATATAATTCATTACCTTCTATTTTTTTAAATGATTCATTTATTTTATTTTTTATATTTTCTTTTTCCTTTTTTATTTTATCTATTTGATATAATATATTTGATAATTTATTTTTTAAAAGCTTTTCATTTGATAATACTGAGATTTTGAATAAATTTTTTTTTCTCTCTGGAATAATTTGTTTATCTTCTTCTGAATTTGTTTTAGTTTTTGGTTTAATATGTAATTGATTTATATATTGATTTCTTTTTTTTTCTAATTGTTCAGCTATATTCGAATTATTTTCCAATATTTTATTAGGAATTATTTTAGAATTAATATCAAGTTGTCTTACACTAATTATATCTTTATTAAAAAATTGATTTAATATTGTTGATTTATTTGAGAGATTTTTAAAAAGATGCAAACTTGTGTTTGAAATATTAGGAAGATTAAAAAAAGATTTTGATTTCTCTAATCTTTTTTTAAATAAATTTTTTACCGAATTATTTCCAGAATGCATATAAAAATAAATAATATAATCTAAAAAAAAATTAATTAAAAAAAAACTTTAATTTAAATGTTGATAAATTCAATATCTCAAAAATTTTTAATAAATCAAAATCAAAATACATTAATCATTGAAAAAATATTAAAATTCTCCTTTTCAACAAATAAAAAAAATTATCCAGCAGTATTTTTAGATGTAGATGGAGTATTAAAAAAGGGAAATGAGCCAATTCCAAAAGCAAAAGAAGCAATTGAATTAATAAGGTAAAAATAAAATAATAAACTATTAAAAAAAATAACTTATATAGAAAATATAATATTCCTCTTCAAATAGTATCAAATGGATGTGGTGATACAGAAGAATCAAAAGGAATTAATTTTTCAAAAATATTAAAATTAGATAAGAAAGATTATTTTAAACCAAATGAAATTATTTTAAGTCATACTCCAATGAAACCAAATTTACAAAAATATTCAAATATGAAAAATGGTATTCCTTTAATTTTTGGTTATGGTAAATTATATAGTTTAATGAAATCATATAATGTTAAAAAATTTATTACTGGAGATGAATATTTAACTTTATATTATGAAGATTTAATAAATAAAGATTATTTAAAAGATTTTAAAATAGAAAAAGATAAAATTAAAAAAAAAGTTGAAGAAAGATTAGGTTATAAAATTAATAATTATATACCAATTAATTCAATTTTTCAAGTTAGTGATGTTGAAAATTGGGAAATTAATTTTCAAATATGTTCTCTTTTATTATTATCAAAAAATGGAATTCCATTTAATAATATTAATTTAAATAAAGATAATTTTAAATTAAATTATCATATTGCAAATCCAGATGAAGAATTTATGGATAATTTTCCTATTCCAAGATATTGTGGAGGTTCATTTTTACAATTATTGCAATTTTATTTTGAAAAAAAATATGGTAAAAGATTTAATGTTATTAAATATGGAAAACCTTCATCTTTAATTTATAATTATGCTAAAGAATATTGTAAAGAAAATAATAAAGATAAAAATATTACTAAATTTTATATGATTGGAGATAATCCTTTATCTGATATTCAAGGAGCTATTTTAGCTAAAATTAATTCTATTTTAGTTAGAACTGGAATTTTTAGAAATAAAGTTAATGATGAAAAATTTCCTGCTGATTTTGTTAAAAATGATGTTTATGATTGTATTGAATATATTATTAAAGAATTTAATTTAAAAATATAATAAGAGTTATTTAATATTTAAATCAAATTTTATATTTTTTATTATCTATATTTTATTATAAATATTAATAAAATTGTGATATTAAATTATATTCATTACAAAAATTTTTAAATTGTTTATCATTAAACATTATAAATTAAAATTATACATTTTAATTAATATAATTATTCTTATTCATATCTATTAATAATGGTAAATTAAATTGTCCTGTATTAATATTTTGAAAAGATAATAATTTTTTCCTTATTAATTCTTTATTAAATTTTCTTGTTTTTTTTTTATTAAAAGGAATATTATAATTATTAGTTATTGAGAAATCTGAATTATTTCTTACATGTCCAATAGTCATTACAGAATTATCTTTTGTTTTATAAATTATATTAATTCCATCTATTTGAGAATTATGATTTTTTGAAAAATATTTACTTTTAATATTCAAAGGTGTTAATGGTATTTGTTCTTTTTCATTTTTAACTCTTTCTGTACTCAATGGTGAAATATTTGATTGTCTATTTGTAGATAAATTTTCTAAAAGATTTTTATTAGAAAATAAATTCTTTTTTGAATTATTATTTAAGATTTTTAATTTAAATTCTTTTATTTTCTTTTTTGAAATATTTACTTTTATATTTTTAATATTAACATTATTATCATATTTAATAATTTTTTCATTATGTTTAAAATCATTTGAAAAGCTTCTTTTATTATTATTATTACATAAAACATCATTTAAAACTTTACTTAATCTAAATTGTTTTTTACTATTTTCATTTAATTTAATTTTTTCACTAGTTTTTTTAATTTGTTGATAAAGTAATTGTTGTGATTGATAAAGAGGAATTAAAGACTTATTAAAATCTTTATATAATTCAGAAATAAATTTAATATTAATTTTTAATAAAGTAGTAAAATCTCTAGTAATAATAAAAGCATATTCATAATTATTTTTAATATCTAAACAACTTTCAATTCCAGTAATTGCACCTTCTTGTAATCTAGAAATAACATTTAAATTATTTTTTCTTATAAAATAATCTTCTTTATCTTTTGGATTTGATAAATCTACTAAAACTCCTTCTCCTTGATAAATTAAATAAATATCTTCTGCTTTATCAAAAGGAGTATAAATAATATTATCTTTATTTACAAATAAAGGTATTATTTTAGTAAATATATGTCTTATTTTAAATCCTTTTCTAAAAATAGGAAATTTATGAATTAAAAAATGAATTTTTTCATAATCATTTTTAAGAAATTTACTAAAAAGAATTTTATTAAAAAATTCTTTTTCTAAATAAAATAAATCAGTATCTTCTGATGCATAAATTGATGCTGTTCTTGGAATTGAATATAAAAGTCCCCATTCACCAAAACACATTCCATTTGTTAATGTAATTGTTTCTATTTCAAATTCTTTTATAAAATTTTCTAATATTTCTCCTTCTAATTTTTCTAAAGGCGTTTGATTTATTTCTATTGCTTTTATTATTTTTATATTTTCTTTTTTTTTTTGTTTTAATATTTCTTTTAATTTTTTCTTTATTTTTTCTTCATTTGATATTTTCTCATTTTCATATATTGTTTTTCTTAATTGCTTTTTTAATTTTGATTCTATTAAATCATCTAAATCATCTTCTGTAAATAATTTTCTTTGACTGAATTTTTTTTTTATTTTATTATCACCTAAAAGATTTTTTAACTGAGATTTATTTTTATTTTCAATTTTAAAATTTAATTTATTATGACTATTATATCTCACAGAATTCAAATGAATTTTATTTAAATTTCTATTTTTACTAATATTAAACTCTTCATCAAAATTACTTTTTTTATCTTTCTTATTTTGAATATCATTAATATCATTTTCATTTTCAATTAAATTTTCTTTATTTTCTTCTTCAGATTCAATTTCACAATCAGACATAAAATATTGAATATTAATATTTTGATCATGATTATTATAAAAATCAACTCCATTAGATGCTTCACTTAAAAATTTTTTAGTATAATCAATAGTATTAACTAATCTAATAACTGCTTTTCCTTTAATTACTCCATATAATGCATCACTTTTATCATTTTGTCTAAAAACATATTCTCCTTTTTTTCTAAAAGTATGTTTTATAAAATGTGCCATTTTATTTATATCATCATGATTTAATCCTTGAAAATACATATATCTTAATAAACCATTAAATTTTAAAAGACACATATAAAGTAAACTTATATTTCTTTTTTCTACTATTTTTTCATTTTCTGTGTATTCTATTTGTGATGATGATGTGTTATTTGTATGTTTTTTTTTATGTTTTATTTTTATTTTTAAATAATTGTCTATTTCTTTTGATGATTCTTGTATTAAGATTTCATCTATGTTTAATCCTTTTTTAAACATATGACCCTTTATTTCTCTTTCATTTATATCATTTATTATAGAATAAAGATATCTTTTAAATAATTGTAAAGCTTTGTTTTGTTTTAATTCCTTCCACCAATTTTTATCCATTATTTTATTTTTACATTGGATTAAACTAAAAAGTTAAAAAATAAAATATTATCTATATTATAATTAGTTTTTAAATATACAAAAAAAAATATAAAGAAAAAAGGCTGTAGATAAAATAAATTATAAATAAATTTAAAAGAAATAGAAGATTATAATCACATTATAATCACATTATAATCAATTATAATTATATTTACTTTAATAATAATATTTTTTTAAAATATTATTCTATAAAAGTTATTTTCTATTTATTTATTTTTATATATTTTTCTTAATCTTTGATTCTTTTTATTATTTTCTAATATTTTGTTTTTTTTCAAGATTAAAGGTTTATAAAATAATATATTTAATATAGCTAGCTTTTTATTTAAATTTAAATAAAAGAAAAATTTTCTTGAATTAATTTAATAATTAATCAAAATTAATAATCAGAAAATAAATAGGTTTATATTTAAGTTAAAATATAAAACAAATTAAATAAAAAGTTTTAAATTTAAAGAAAATTTTAATATGATTAATATATATAAATTATTAATAAGATTCATTATCTTAAAATATTTTAAAAAAACATTTTGAAATAATTTATTTCTTTAAATATCTAATTCAAATTATATATCATTATTTAAATCAATTAAACTTTTAGGAATTTTCATATTACAAAATTTTATAATATTTTTAATCTTTTTACAAAAAGTAAATTTCTTGTTATAATCATCTTCAACATTTTCTAATTTGTTTTTAAGAATTTTTATATATTCATTTTTAATATTAGTATTATATTTTGGAATATTCCCAGAATAAATTTTAATAAATTGTTTACAAAAAATTCCAAAAATAATATAAAAAAGAGAAATAGAACATAATAAAATAATAATAGAAAAAGGATTATAATAAGAAGGAATAATATCTAAAGGTATAAATTTATAAAATAAATAAATAAAAATAGATATACTACAAATTATAGTAAAAAAAAAAATTATTAAATCTATTCCTTTTGTAATTATATGAAAAATTCCAATTATAAATAGACATAATGATATAATTAATAAATATTTATTTCCATTATACATAGAAATCCAAATTTCAATTTTTGAAAAATGAAAGACATAAAATATATGAATTAAATCAAATATAATTATTATTAAATAATTAATTGAACCATAAAAAGAAAATAAAAAAAAATCTTTATTATTTCTTATTCCAATACAATTACTTACAAAAAAATTATGATGGTCATAAACTTGAACACAATTATCACAATAATTACAATGAAAAGTTTTTAAAGGTTTAATTATTTGACAATTTTCACATTTTCTTTTTTTAAAAATAGAATCAATTGTATTTTTATATAAATTACATTCTTCCTTATTTTCTTTAATATTTTTATCATATTCATTATAAATTTCATTTATTTCATTTTCATTAAATTGATAATTTTTATGATATTTTGGAATTATTCCTGGTTCTGAAAAAAAACATTTAAACATATAATAAATTGTTAAAATATAAAAAACAAATTGAAATAAATATAAATAATATGAATAATATGAATTATTTGATAAAATCCATCCAAATTCTGTTATAAACATACCTAAATTAGTTATTAAATAAGATGAAAATGAATCTGATATTCCTATTACTTTTTTTATAGTAATAAATGAAAATATTATATTATTTCCTATTTTTCTTTTTTTCATTGATTCTTTTTCATTTTGTGTAAAAGATATTGCATTTTTTTCTATTTCTAATTCTGTTGTTTGAATATCTGAATTATTTGATGAAATTTCTGCATTTATATAATCTTTTTCCATTATTTTGTCTTTTTTTTTGCTATTTATTATTTTAAATAATTTATTTTTTAAAAATTAAAAATAATAATTTTTTTAAAAAAATTTATAAAATTTTAAAAAAATTGTCCAAAAATATATAAATCAAAGAAAAAAATTAAATTCAAATTAAAAAAAAACCAAAAATTAAAAAAAATGGAAATAGAACAATCAAATGAAATAAAAGAATTTTCCTTCAAAGAAAAACTTTCAAAAATAAACATATTAGTAATAGGAGCAGGTGGAATAGGATGTGAACTTTTAAAATTTTTAGTAATGTCAGGATTTAAAAACATAAGTATAGTTGATATGGACAAAATAGAAATATCAAATTTAAATCGTCAATTTCTATTTGATAGATCATGTATAGGAAAATATAAATCAGAAATGTCAATTTTATCAATAGAAAAATTTAGAAAAGACAAAACATTAAATTTAAAATCATACATTGGAAATATAAAAGACAAAACACAATTTAATAATAAATTTTTTAGTCAATTTGATATAATATTAAATGCATTAGATAATATAGATGCAAGATATTATATAAATTCAATATGTATGGAATTAAATATTCCTTTAATTGATTCTGGAACAACTGGATTTAAAGGAAGTGTAGTTTGGCATATTAAAAATTTAACTCAATGCTATGCTTGTTCTGGTAAAGTTAATCAAAAACAAATTCCTATTTGTACTATTAGATTAAATCCAGAAAAAATTGAACATTGTGTTGCTTGGAGTAAATCACTTTTTGAAAGAATTTTTTGTAATGATAATATTGATAATGATGATAATAAAAATAATTATTTAAGTAATGAATTAGATGATTATAAATTTAAAAAATATTCTATTGGAGATTTTTATAAAGATATTATTTTTATTATGAGATTTTTATTTAATGAAGAAATTTCAAATTTAAAAAAATCTTATGATATTAGTAAAGAAAGTGATAAAAAAAGAAATAATAATGAACATATTAAACCAATTAATATTGATGAAATTGTTGATTTAGAATTTTGTGATTTTGAAAAAAATAGTAAAGAAATTTATGAAAAATTTGAAAATGATATTAATGAAATTGAAAATGAAAATATTAATTTAAATACTCTTATTTCAATTTTTTATGAATCATATAAAAAATTATCATTAAGAAATGATATAAATGGATTTAATAAAGATGATGAAAATATAATTGATTTCATTTTTGCTTCTTCAAATTTAAGAGCAATTAATTTTTCAATTAAAACAACATCTAAATTTAAAATAAAACAAATTGCAGGAAATATTATTCCTGCTATTTCATCTACAAATAATATTATTTCTTCATTACAAATAATGGAATGTATAAAATATTTTTTAAATTCAAAATCAATTGATAATTTAAAAATAATAAATTTATCAAAAGATCAAAAAATTTCTTCAATGAATTGTAATGATGAAAAAATTAATGAAGATTGTCCTGTTTGTTCTAGTAAAGAGAATAATAAAGGTATTAAATTAGATATTGAATTTAAATTAAGTTTTGAAAAAAATAATATTGGTGATTTAATTAATAAAATTGAAGAATATTTTAATAAAAAAATTGAGAATCTTACTTTAGAAACAGATAATAGTTTAATTTATCAAATAGAAGAAGATATGGATGAAATGGAAGCTTCTGGATTTGAAAAAAATAAAAATAAATTAATTTCAAGTTTTATTAAAGATAAAAATAAGAAAATCGTATTTTTTAATTTGTCAATTAATGAAGATAATTATTTAATAATTGTAAATAATTCTGATTTAAATTATATTAATGATAATAAAAATGAATTTATTAATCATAAAAGGGAAAGAAACGAAATTTAAGTTTAAATGAAGAAAAATCAAATTAAATAAATAATATTTTAATATTTTAATTTATTTATTAATAATAAATAATTGAAAAAAAATTTTTTTAATTTTAAATTAAAACAATTCAAAAGAGCAAAATTTTTATTTTGTTAACATTACAATAATAATAAAGTTTATAGTTATTTATATGATAT
>JAEEGK010025772.1_pt1 | contig 12039 bp, 6 predicted proteins | sample 8958771 | NCBI WGS metagenome assembly JAEEGK01 (sample SAMN16246547, study PRJNA631951) | gut metagenome | biome: gut microbiome; feature: rumen; material: SC-attached | host: Bos | place: Iran: Karaj | collected 2018-10 | reverse complement strand
ATATTAATTACTCTTAATCCAGTATATAAAGGTATCATAAAATTACGATAAAAAATACTCAAATCATTTAATAAATCTGAATTAAAAATATTAATTGGATCCCTAATAGAAAATTTTTCCAATTCATCTGGATCTGTAGGCCAATTATTAATATATTGTTCTGTTCCCATTAAAGTTAAATTATTTATATTTTCAACAGTAGAATGATAATATCTTCTAATATGATCAGCAAATCTAATTTCTTCAATAAAATATGATGCAGTAAGATCTAAACCATATTTTGTTGCATTATTCATAAAAGAGTAACATTCATCATCACTTTCAAAATAATCATCTAATTTTAAATCACATGCTTCCATATTTAATATTTCAGTAAAATGTCTAAAAAAATTTTGTGGAAGACCTTTTCTATATAGATTCATATATTCATTTGCTTTTCTTCTTTTAATATATATTACATCTAATTCTTTTAAAATATATTCATCTACTTTTAAATTAAAAACCAATGAATTTTTATCGAAAAAAGCTTCTCTTAGTGAATTAAATATTAAATGATATTCATTTTCACATACACATTCATTTTCATAATATTTTATATAGATATAAGAATTTTGTAAAAATGTTATATACATAATAAAAACTATCAAATAATATATTCCTAATAATATTAAAAATAATAAAATTTTAGTTAATACTATTTTTGATAAGGCTTTTGCTCTTAAATTCCTTTTTAAATTTCTATCTTTTTGTTTTTGACTTTGTTGCTTATGTAATTGAATATTATTTGTTATTTGTTCATTTTGTTCTGATTCATCATATTCAATTTCCATTTCTCCTTTTATTTTTTTATAATAATTTTCACATTTTTCTAAAGATGTTAAAATAATATCAATATTAATATCAAAAAAAATTTCAATATATTTTTCTTTTTTTTCAGCAACAGCATAATATGCTTTTGAAATTAAATAATATATACAACCAATAAATAAAATAATACAAACAAAACCAATTATTGATATAACTTTTATTTTATTTGCTTGTATGTCCATTTCTTTAATATAAACAGATATTTGAGTATATAAAGCTTCTCCAACTTGATTTAATGAATTTCTTAAAAAATGAAAAATATCAGGATCAGTAGATATAACTTCAATTAATAATTTATTACAAATATTAAAAATATCCATAGATAATTCAATTAAAATACTATTTAAATTATTAGATGTATAAAGTATAGAAAAATCATTTTTTATATTAGATATATTATAAAGTCTTTCAGCAATTTCATATTTAGTTTTATCACTAAAATTAATATCAACTGCTATATTATAAGCTATCATATTATCAATTTTTTCAAAAAGAAGAAGTAAAGTATCAATTACAGATTCAATATAATCATCTCTATTATATTTTGATGGAAATAATGTATAATTTTCATTATATAATAAAGTTAATTCTCTAATATAAAAAATTACTTCTCCATTATATCCCATTAAATCACCTGAATTTAATACTAAATTAGAACATGTTCTTATTGTTTTTATTCCTTTTTTTAAAAATAACATTGAAACTACTGTCATTAAAATTAATAATAAAAAACATATTATTGAATTTAATTGTAATATTACTATAGTTTCTTGATTTTCTTCTTTTTTAAGTGCTGCATCTATTTGTTCTATTATAAAATCATTATCATCTTCTTCATTAACATCAAATCCAAGATTTATTTTAATTTCTATTTTTGATTTTTTAATTTCTTTTAATTCCTTTTCTTTTTCTAATTTTTGTTTTTCATTATTTTCATTATTTTTCTTTGGATAATCATTTATTCTTTTTTCTACTTGTGATATTTTCTTATAATCTTCTTTTTCATAAATAGCATTTTTATTAAAGTCATATTCATAAAATTTTATTTTTTTAAAATTAACATTATAATATTCAGTATTAGTTTTTGGTTCAATTGGATTATTTTTAATACTTTTTATTCCAGGTGATTTTTCCATTATTTTTTTTTGATTTAAAAACTGAATCCTTGAATTTTTTAATTTATTATTTTCTTCAGTTACTTCTTTTTCTTCTTCATATTCCTCTAATTCTTCAAATTCTTCTTCATCATCTTCTTCTTCTTCTTCTTCTTCTTTTTCATTTATTAATTTTAATTTTTCTTTTTCTATTTTTGATAAATATTTACTTTTAACAAAATCAGTTAAAGTATTTTTATTTAATTGTTTACTTAATTTATAATTAAAAGTTTGAACATCTAATTTTAAATTTGTATTTGAAGTTGGAACAAAATCTGGAGGTACAATTAAATTACTTTTTTTCGGAGAACTATCAACATTACTTCTTAATACTGCACTAGTTAAATTTTTATTTGCTATCTTAAGCTTAATTTCAGAATTTTTCGAATTTTTTGAATATATATCATCATTTAATGGTTTTTCCAATTTAAATAAATATCCAGTAATTTTATTATTTATTATTTGTTCAATTACTGTTAAATAAAAAGTTAGTTCTTGTACACTATTATTATTATTATTAGGAATAATTTTAGAATTATTTCTTTTTATTATATCAACAATTCTAGTAGAAACATACAAAGATTCCATTAAATCACTTTTTTTCCAATTTATCAAATTTGGAGTTGAATAATTTTTTATTATTATTTTCTTTTTCAAATTTAACTTTTGTTCTGGTGTAAGTTGACCCATTTCAATTGCTAATTTTAAAAATTGTTCATAAATATCTCTTATATAATATGTAATTTCAATATTATTATTCATCATATCAGAAGTAATTCCTAATATAATTGAACTATTTGGAGTAAAATTTTTAATTATTAAATGATTATCTGTTAAAATATAACATGTTTGTTTTTTATTATGGTCATTATTAGTATGATAAAATGAAGAATCTCTTGATATTGATCCTATAAAAAATTGTTCATTATATTCTGATTGATATAATATTACTTTCATTGATAATTCTATTAAATATTTTGATTTTGTTTTTCCAAAAGAATTTACTTCTTTTACTTCAAAATTATTTTTATTAGTTTGATCATAGACATTTTTTTTAAAATCTTTTATTTTCTTTTTTAATAATTTATTATGTTCTTCTTGAAAATTATCTGGAATTAACATATCTAAATTATGACCTATTAAATTTTTTAATTCATATCCAAAAATTTCACTAATACCTAAACTTGCATTAGTAATTATTCCAAATTTTTCTGGTACTGCAGAAACTACAATATATTGATAATAATCATTTTTATTTAACATATTAATATTAATATTCCTAAATTCTGGTAATTTTTTGTTATGTAATTCATCATCAATTTCTGTAATCAAATTTTTATATTGTAAACATTTTTTTTTATCACCCAATATTTTAGAAAGAAATTCATAATAAATTTTAACATAAGTAATATGATTAGATTTTATTTTTTTCATTTCATTAATAAGATAATCAATTTCTTTAATAATTCTATTAATTTTAGATCCACAATTATTTAATTTATTAACATTTTCATTTTCAGTATTATAAGATTCTAATAAATGATTCCAAAAAGTAATATAAAGATATGATGCTTCTTCAATTAAATCAATAAAATTTTTGTAATAATTTCTAAATCTTAATTCTTTAACCATATCAACATTTTCATTATCTTCATCTTGTAAATCAGATAAATTATCTTCGAAAAGTCTATTACATCTAAAAATAATAAATTCTTCTTCAATTGAAGGTGACATAGTTTTAATACTACTTAAAAACTCAGCTGCTCTTTTTCTTCTTTTTAATTTCTTTAATAAAAATAAAGAATAAGCAAATTTTAATTCTACACTATCAGGAAATTTATTAATTGAACAATTAAATAAAAAATCTGCATGTTGTAATAAACAACCATTTCCTTCCATTTTATTTTTTATTAATGCTAAATATCTTTTTAAAGGACAATCTTTTAAAATACATGAACTTTCATATATTTCAATATAACTATTCAAAATTAATTCTGATTCTCTTTCTTCTTTTTTATTATTTAATAAATATAAAAAACTTTGAATATGATTTAAAGTTTGTTTTAATGATTCTTCTTTCCCTAATATATAAAGAAAATCTTTTAAATGATTTTTTCTGTAAAATAATATTATACATAATATTGGTTCTATTGTAATAAATAATCCTAAACAACTATTAAATTCAGTATTCATTGTAAATCTTCCTATTAATAAACAAAATGAAGCCCAGAAAAAAGTCAACGATAAATATTTATGAATAAAATTTAATAATTTTTCATTATATCTTTCATAAGTGAAATTTAAATACAGGGTTAAAGAAGAAAAAAGAATTAAAGTAGATATTAAAATATAATGTATTTCAATTCCTCCATCTAAACCAACAAAAATACCAGTAATAAACATTTTTGAAATTAAAAAAAAAACATCTGGAATTGAAGTTGTTTTAGAAAGAACTTTTTTTTGACCATCTAAAGAATATTCATAATATATAGTAACAGTTAATAAAGAAATAGGAACAAATAAAACTAAACTTATTGAAGAAATTATACAATTAAAATAAAATAATGTAGTATAACATTTTAAATCATCTGAATATAATGAAGTTTTTTGTCCTAAATCATTTTTTGTACAATCGAATGCACTTAATAATATAAAAAACATTGGTAAAAAAAAAAAAGATGACATTAATGGAAGAACATATTTTAAAATAATTAATAGAAATCCAATTCTAAATTCTTTATTTATAAATTTATATAAAGCATAACTTATAATTGAAAAAATAACTAAGTTTAAAACTACTGAAAAATAAAACATTGATAAATATAAATCTTTATTATTTTTACTATATGTTAATATTAAAAAATATTTGAAAACTTCACTTATTTGATTAAAGGTTTTTTTATTTTTCCATTCAACATCAAACTAAATATTAAAAAAAAATTTACATATTCATCTAATGGAAAATACATTAATTGAAAATATTGAACAATTACATTAATACATTCAAAAGTTATTGAAGGTTTATAATCTTTTAATAATTCATTAAATAAATAAAATAAACCTTTTTTTATTTCTTTGAAATATAATATTAATTTATTTTCTTTTTGGTTTAATTTAATTTTCATAAAATCTTTTGATGTATCATTTTTCAATGACATTTGGTTTTTTATTAATTTAAAATTAATGGAAAATATATTTTATTTTTTTTAATATGAGATAATTGTTAATGAATTTAATATTTTCTTTAATAAAATAATATAGAAAATATCATAAAATTGAATGATAATATAATTAAATAAAAATAAAATTGTTCATAAGTAAATAATAATTTAAAAATAATATATTATTATTTAATTTGGAAATTTATTAATAATATTTTCTTTAAATTTCCCTGATATATTACCTGAAGGATAATAATTTAAAACATAAAACATATGTCCAGTATTAATATTTCTATTAATACCAATTCCAATTAACTTACTATTTTTCCATATCATTTGTGTAAAATGAGAAGGAATTTCTTGATCATTATTATAATCATAACTACTTTCTTTTTTACATAATCTATCAACTAAACTATTTGCATCTAATATTGTAGAATAACAAAAAATTGATTCTCCTAAATCATCACCCTTATATTTATTGTTTGAATTTACTAATATTTCTGTTTGAGATATTTCTTCTGCATATTTTTGAGCTATATTTGTTATTTCATTATTTTCTATTAACGGTTGAACATTATATTCTTTTCTTTTTTGATTTATTAAATATAATATATCTTTTTTTAAGACATTAATATTATTTTTTTTATAATATGAATTGGTATTGATTTGGCTGTAATTAATTCTGTTAGTTGTTCATTTTTTGAATTAACACAATTTTGACATCCCATAAATTTAATTTAAATTTATTTAAAATTTTATATTATAATGTATTTTAATATTATTTAATAAATAATAAAAAATAAGATTAAAATTTTAATTAATGTGTCGAAAACACGAAAAACTTTAACTTCATTATTAATTGATTTTTTTTAAAATAGAAAACTCATATTGTTTACATTAGTCATTAATTTCTACTCCTTCTCCAATAAAAATTTAATATGAAACTGGTTTTTTATAAATTGTTTTTATATTTTACTAAATTATTGTTTCTAAATCTTTATTTTTTATTAGGAAAAATTGGTTTTCAAATGATATGATTATGTTATTATTTGAATAAACATAAAGCAAAAATTGAAAATTGAATATTAAAGATTTAATCATTGAAATTATAAATAAATTAATAATAAATTATAACAAAATTACTTTTAAAGTTTAAATAAATTATAAAACTAGAAATAATTATTTTATTTTTCAATAGGAGATGAATCAAGTGTTTCAAGTAATTCATTAGCTTTTTTTCTCTTAATTATATTAGTTTTTTTCGTATATAATATATAAATCAAAGCAATGATTATTAATATAAATAAAATAATTAAAAACCAAGGAAAAGAAAAAGAACTACCTTTATATATTCCAATATAACCTCTATCAACTTCAAATATAAATTCATGAGTTTTTAAAAATGGAATACCAAGTTGCCATCCATATGAATTTTCATGAGGTACTATTAAACAATATAATCTTTCATTAATTTCTTCCCATAAATCTTTCCCATTAATTTCAAATGTATTATTAAAATCTTTGAGATAAAATTTTAAAGATGGAAATTTTTTAATATTAACACTTTTATCACATGAATAATATGTTATATTTCTATCTTCATTAAATTCTTGTTTACATTTATTATTTTGATTTTTAAAGAATTGATCATCTAAATCAGAAACAAAATTTTGAGGAGCTAAAATAATATTAGAATCAAAGTATATAGTAGCTGTAGTATATATAGATTTATGATTTCCAAAAGTAATTGAATCAAATTTTAATGCCCAATTTTCTTGTCTAATACCAGATTCAACTTTTATTTTATATAAATTATCTTCATCATATTTTGAATTATAAGTATGTGGATAATCACCAATAAGAATTTCACCTTCTAAATCATTATTAAATTTAAAAGAAAAAATTTGTTCATTTATTATTTTTTCTTCATGTAAAAAAAGAATAAAATCTTCATTACGTCTTCTATTTTGGTAATTAAAACCAATATAAGCATCATTATTTTTATTTGAATAATCACTACTTATTATAGAAGGGAGAAAAAAACTAACATTTTTTATTATATTTGATTTTCCTTTATATTCTTCAAATGAGATAATATCTCTTGATAAAAAACCTTTAGAATAACAAATTGAAGATATATAAGTTTCTTCATAGTTTGTTTTTAAATATGTTGATGAATGACTTTCATCATATTTTCCTTTTAATGTTTTTCCTGGTATCATTAGATAAGTTGTGTTAGTGGAAATTTTAACTGGAATTAATTGTTCTGGAGTACCAATTTTTAAATCTGTATATAAATTACTTGTTAATATATCAAAAAAATTAATATTTGGTGGATATGGATAATTTGAGAATTTGAATATTAACACTGATGATAAAATATTGAAATTGAGAATAAAGAATATTAAATTTATAAATGATTTCATCTTTAATAAATTATAATTTTTTATTTATTTAATTTGTATTTTATTATTATTAATATATTTGTATTTTGATTTTAAAATAATATAATATAAAATATTATGATTGAAAGTTATTTACTATTAATAAAAAATAAATAAAATTTTCTCATTATTAAAAAATGATTAAGAGAGTGTCAAGCAAAGTTTATAAACAATTTCAAAAAAATGATAATAAAACTATTAAAATTTTAAGAGATATAATTAAAGAAAGAGAAGAGAAAAATTTACCAAGAGAATCAATATATAAACAACCAGAAACATTTACAATAATAAAAATGATTTTATCAAAATATCAAAAAGATGAAAATGATATTTATGTTTTGAGTGATTATTTAAAAACATTAAAAACATTTATGTCATCAATTTCACAAGGACAATCATCAGATTTTGATATAATGCCTCTCTTAAGAAAAATAAGTGCTGATTTATATTATGCTAAATATGATAAAAATTCTTTTATGATGAGAGTTGGTGATATTGGAAATACTTTTTATGTTATTTTATCTGGTAGTATTAGTATTATTGTTCCTAAAGAAATTTCAGTTTTAATGACAAAAACACAATATATTCATCATTTGAAATTTTTGAGTAGTTTAGGTGAAAAATATCTTGTTGAAAAGAATTATTATAATAATATTGGAGAATTCCCAGATTTGAAATTAGAAAGTTTTATTAAACATGAAAATAATGATAAAAAGAAAAATAGAGATGAAATAGAAAAAAAAATTGCTAAAAAATTGAAAAGTAAAATGAAATATGAGAGAAAAAATAATAAAGTAATAAAAGAAGAAAATGATGATGAAAGTAATGATTCAGAAAAAAAAAATAAAGATAACAATAAAGAAGAGAATAAAGAAAATCAAAAAGAAGAAGATAATAAAAATATTGATAATAAAGATAAAAATAATAGTAGTAGTAGTAATAGTGAAAGTAGTAGTGATGATGAAATTGAAAGTAATGATAAAATAAATGATGAAGAAAATAAAAATAATGAGAAAAAGAAAGATAATGAAGAAAAAGAAAAAAAAATAAAAGAAAAAAAAAATGAATTTTCTTTAGAAAAATATATACAACTAGTAAATGGTGAATATATAAAACCATCAAAAGATAAATATTTATTAAATGAAATAAAATTAATAGGTTATTTTAAAGTAACAGATTTATATCAAGGAAGTTCCTTTGGAGAATTAGCATTAATTAATTTAAATCAAAAAAGAACAGCAACAATTTTTGTAAAAGAAGATTCATTTTTTGGTGTTTTAAAAGGAGAATCATATAACCAATCATTAAAATCAATTCAAGAAATAAACAAAAGAAAAGATGTAAAATTTGTATTTAATACAAAATTATTTAAACAAATACCATTATATGACTTTTCAACAAGATATTGGAATTATTTTATTCGTAGAAAAATAAAAAAAAATGATTATTTATTTAAACAAGGATATTATAGAGATGAAATATATTTTATTTTAGATGGTGAAATACTTATTACAACATATAATTTAAATTTAAAAAAAACAAATATGTATTTAGAAGAAATTGGTAATTTTCAATTTGGTAGATATGCTTTTAGTAATATTGGTAAAGATATTAATGTTCCTTTATTTATTGCAGTTTCGGGTGATATTTTAGGTATGAATGATATTTTATATCAAGACAAATATTTATGTAATGCTATTTGTATTTCACCAAAAGCTTCTTATTTTGATTTAAGTTTTAATATTTTTAAAAATTTAAGTTCACATTTTCCTAAAATTTATAATAATTGGAAAAAAATTGATATAAATAAAAGAATATTAATGGTTCAAAGATTAGAAAATATTATTTATACAAATAAAAATACATTAGCTGGTGTTTTTAGAAAAGAAGAAGAAAATATTGCATATTGGAATAAATTATATAATACAGATAATATAAAGAAAGATGATAAAAAAAATTCAACTGTTATTAATTTTCATACTTCAATAAAATCATTTAATTTAAATAACAAAACTATTTTAAAAACAAAAACTAAAATTAAAAATAAAGATAATAAATCAATATTCAGATTATCAAAAGAAAATCTTCCTCCTTTAAGTAATCCATTTCAAGATTATCAAAATAATGTAGTTAATAAAAAAAAAATGTTTTTTCAATATTCTTTATCTAATTATGATAAAACTTTAACAACTGAACCTTCAATTTCAAAAACAATAAGAATTCATAATAGAACAAATATTGATGAGTCATCATATAGGGAGAAAGATCATGTAATGTTAGAATTAAAAAAAAATGTAATGAAACATAATAAACAAGATTTAATTACTAGATTGATTTTTGGAAAAAAATCAAATAGTAATAATAAAAAAGATAAAGATGAAGATTATTTTTTTTTAAATCCTGAAAATGAAGCTAAAATCATGGAAAAAAAGTTGAATTATTCATTAAAAAAAAAACCTAAAAATATTACTTTTTATAATAAAAATAAAAATATTGAAAGAAATAATTTTCTATTGACTCAATTAAATGATACTACAAAAAAAAGAAAAGTAAAAACAAAAACACAAATATCTTTTTCTTTTGATAAATGAAATAAAAATATTTTTTTAAAATATATTTGTAATTAGGTTAATTAAATAATTTATTAAATTAATTATTTTTAGATTATATATATAATTATAGATTTTATATAATATAATTTAATAAAATTAAAATCACATATTAAAATTAACATGATAAAAAATTTATTAAATAAAAAAAATAGTTCTTATTTTTTAAATAACATTAAAGATTGTAAATATTATTTAATAATATTAACAAGAAATAATTTTGTTAATAATATATATAATATTTTATTCAAATATTATTATTTTGAATTTTTATCTATAATTAATTAAATAAACTTCAAATATGTTTCTACAGATAAATCACCAACTTTTTTAACAACATTTTTTCTATTTCTATTCAAAACAGACTTATTATCATTATTGTCATTTGCAAAAACAAAAACTTTTGCAAATCTTTGAAACTTAACTTTTTTACTTCTTTTATGATTTTTCAAAGTATCACCAACAGCCATAGAATCATTAAATTTGAATTTTAAACAACCTTTTTTTTGATTATTCTTATTATGAGAAAGGGGAATTTGAGTAGCACTCCTTTGTTCTCTTCTATGAAAAGTTGAATTATTATCTTGTGTATTTTTTTTATCATTATTTGTATTATTTTCTTTTGATTTATTTGTATCATTTTTTGGTTTTTCAAATTTAAAATATCTTGTATAATTATTTAATGAATTATCTGACTTTAAACTATTTCTTATTTTTTCATTTTCTTTATTTTCAATTAATTTTTTTTCTTCAAATTTCTTTCCTAATTTATTTTCTGAAAATCTTTTAAAAGGAGATTCTTTTTTATTTGGAGAATATCTTTCTTGAAATCTTATTCTTGCAGATTTTTTTCCTGTTATTTTTTCAGGTGAATTTCTTTGAGGTGATTTTTTTACTTTTTCATCTTCATTTTCTTCTTCATTATCTGAAAATATTTTTGCTACATCTTCTTTTTTTTTTTCTTCTTCATCTTCTAAACTAATTCTTCTTTCTTTACGATGAATATTAGGTTTAATAATATCTGATACTATTTTTTTTCTTAATTCTTCTATTTTTCTTTTTTCATCTTCATCTTCTTCTTCATCTTCTTCATCTGTTTCTTCTTCTTTTTTCTCTTCTTTTTTATTTAATTTTTTCTCTTCTTTTTTAATTACTTTTCTCTCTTCTTTTCTATTTTCTTTTCTCTCTTCTCTTTTAATTTCTTTTCTTTCATCTCTTTTACTTTTATTTTTTTTTTCTTGTTCTTTTTTTTCTTCTTCTTCAAAATTTTCTGCAAAATTTAATAATTTATATAAAAAAGACCTAGTAAAAATATTATTTAATTTCTCTCTTGTTTTTACTTTTTCTTCATTTTTTTGTTTTAGATTTTTATTTGATATAATTTTTTGAGCTATCTTTTTTCTTTCTATTTCTCTTTGTCTTTGTCTTTCTTTTTCTTTTTCTTTTTCTATTTCTCTTTGTCTTTGTCTTTCTTTTTCTTTTTCTTTTTCTATTTCTCTTTGTCTTTGTCTTTCTTTTTCTTTTTCTATTTCTCTTTGTCTTTCTTTTTCTTTTTCTATTTCTCTTTGTCTTTGTCTTTCTTTTTCTCTTTCTATTTCTCTTTGTCTTTCTCTTTCTTTTTCTCTTTCTATTTCTCTTTGTCTTTCTTTTTCTTTTTCTCTTTCTATTTCTCTTTGCCTTTGTCTTTCTTTTTCTCTTTCTATTTCTCTTTGCCTTTGTCTTTCTTTTTCTTTTTCTATTTCTCTTTGTCTTTCTTTTTCTTTTTCTATTTCTCTTTGTCTTTGTCTTTCTTTTTCTCTTT
>JAEEGK010025771.1_pt1 | contig 12039 bp, 7 predicted proteins | sample 8958771 | NCBI WGS metagenome assembly JAEEGK01 (sample SAMN16246547, study PRJNA631951) | gut metagenome | biome: gut microbiome; feature: rumen; material: SC-attached | host: Bos | place: Iran: Karaj | collected 2018-10 | reverse complement strand
TGCAGGGCGGCAACGAGGGCTTCACTGGCCTGTACGTCCGCGGCGGCGGTCCGGACGAGAACCTGGTCCTCCTGGACGGCATCCCCATCTACAACGTGAACCATATGCTGGGCATCCTGTCCGTGTTCCAGACGGAGGCCGTGAAGAAGGTCACCCTGTACAAGGGCTCCTTCCCCGCACGCTACAGCGGCAGGGTATCGTCCATAGTGGACATCCGCACCAACGACGGTAACATGAAAAAGACCAGCGGTAGCGTCGGAATAGGTTTCCTTACCGATAAACTCCATGTGGAAGGCCCTATCATCAAGGACAAGCTTAGCTATAGCGTGAGCGCCCGTGGCCTACACTCGATGATGTACGATCCCCTTATCCGCCTGTACGGAAAGTACGGCGTAAAGGCACTGGGGTACGATGAGGGATACGATGCAACAGCCTACGGAAACTACTTCTTCTACGACCTCAATGCCAAGCTGTACTGGAGGCTGTCGGACAGCGACCGCTTCTTCCTGGCCACGTACAACGGCCGTGACCGCCTGGGAGCGGAGTTCGGCGAAGAGTGGGAGAACGGCGCCAACATGATGCGCACGGACATGAGCATAGGCTGGGGCAACAACGTGGCGTCCCTTAGGTGGAACCACATCTTCTCCCAGAAACTGTTTGCCAACACCACGGTTGCCTTCAACCGCTACGACATGACCATGGGAATGGGCGCAAAGGCACGTGAGTACGGCGAGGAGTCTCCGTACATCCTGGATTTCGACTTCAAGTACAACTCCGGCATCCAGGACTGGAGCGGGAAGATAGACTTCGACTTCGTCCCCTCGCCCAGGCACCTGATCAAGTTCGGCTCGGAGTACACCTACCACTCCTTCTTCCCCCGCACAAGCACCGGACTCATAGTTGAGACGTCGGACGGCGAGACCTCGGAGGAGGAGATAAACCTGGGCAAGGACCGCAATTTCTACGGCCACGAGCTCACCCTCTATGCGGAGGACGATATGTCCATTACCGACAGGCTCACCTTCAACCCCGGCCTCAACGCATCGTTCTTCTACACCGATGGAAGGCCCTATCTGGAGCTGCAGCCCAGGGTATCGGCAAAATACTCCTTCCCCAAGGGATTCACGCTCAAGACCGGCTACGCCCGCATGGCGCAGTACGTGCACCTGCTCAGTTCCACGCAGATTTCCCTGCCCATGGACCTCTGGGTGCCCATTACGGCCAACATCAAGCCGGTAACGTCGGACCAGGTATCGGCAGGCGTGTACTACGACGCCCTCACCGGATGGGAATTCTCAATAGAGGGCTACTACAAGTACATGCAGAACATCCTGGAGTACAAGGACGGCGCATCGGTAATCGTCTCTGATACTTCCTGGGAGGACAAAGTGGAGATGGGAATAGGCAGGGCCTACGGCGTTGAATTCTTCGTTCAGAAGACCGCCGGAGACCTTACGGGATGGATTTCCTACACGCTTGCAAAGAGCGAGAGGCGCTTCCCGGGCGGAACCATAAGCCTTGGCGAATGGTACCCCTACAAGTACGACCGAAGGCACAATTTCAACATCAATGTAAACTACAAGATAAACGACCACCTGGACGCCAACGCCGCCTGGGTGTTCGCCTCCGGTCCCACCACAACCATCCCCTACCGCACCACGGGAACGCTTGACCCGGACAGCGACTGGGTGATGAACACGTCGTTCGTGACGCAGAGGAACAACCTCAGGCTGCCTGCAAGCCATCACCTGAACCTTGGCCTCACCCATCACAAGAAGAAAAAACACGGCGAGAGGGCCCTTACGCTTAGTATATATAACGTCTACAACCGCATGAACCCCAACCTGGTGTACGTGAACTACACAACCCGTTACGACGAAAAGGCCAAGGAATACCAGGACAAGATACAGCTGGAGAAAGTGACCATCCTCCCGTTCCTGCCGTCCCTCAACTGGACCTATAATTTCTAGAAAGCCATGAAAAGAGTATCATATATAGCAATTGCGCTGCTTGCAGCCGCCTGCACCTCTACTGAATACCTTGACGTGGAGAATCTGGATCCGGTGCTTGTGATAAACGCCCAGATGACCAGTTCTGAGGACCAGCACACCATACATCTTTCAACCAGTTCACGTTCAAAGGTGAGTCCCGTTCCGGACGGCGCCGTGAGCATAAGGATAAACGGCGGTCCCTCCATTGCGGCCGTCTATACGCCCCCGGAGGAGGGGTACGAGGAGTTCTCATCGTCCAAATACATATTCACGGACAAGCTTAACCCCGGAGACGAAATTGAAGTTACCGGAACCAAAGGCGCCCTCCAGGCGACGGCCACTGTAACCGTACCGGAGGAGCCCAATCTCCTTGGAGTTGAATTCAACCACGACGTAAAGCATGCCAATGCCACGGATACCGTCCTGGGCAGTGACGATTACTATGATCATTACTGGCCTTACGCGGAGCCCAACCCCTACGACGGCAACATGTGGCATGAGATAAAGATCAAGTTGGCCGACACCCCCGGAGTAGACAACTACTACCGCCTGAGGGTATATCTGGTGACCACTTTCACCAACGATGAGGGTACGGAGGTCAGTGACGGCTATCTTGGCCTGGATACCTCCTCGGAGCCGGTCCTCTCATCAGGTAACGCCGAAGGCGGCATCCTTGACACCATCAGCGAGAACGGCAACTCCTACTGCGTTTTCACCGACGCTCTATTCCAGGACAAGGAATATACCCTGAAGCTGTACTTCCAGGAGTACCAGGTGATGTACATCCGAAAGTACCATAATTTTGACGACGGGCACTTCGACGAGGAAACCGGCCTGTGGGTAGAACCGGAAATGCCTGAAGGATGGAGCTATAACGTAAAAATACTGGTACGGCTTTATTCAATAAGCCAGTACCAGTACATCTACCTGAAGGCCCTTGACCTGAGCGACATTGGAATGCTGTTCTCCGAGCCTGTCTCAATCCCCACCAACGTGGAGGGCGGAATGGGATTCGTGAACGTGGATTCCTACAAGGAAGTTCAGATGGACCTGTAAGAGAATTACTTGCCTTCGAAAATACGCTTGTAAAGGCCAAGGAAACCTGCTCCGTGGCGGGCTTCGTCGCGGGCCATCTCATGGATGGAATCGTGGATGGCGTCATAGCCCAGGGCCTTTGCCTTCTTGGCGATTGCCAGCTTGCCTTCGCATGCGCCGGCTTCTGCCTCATAGCGCTTCTTGAGGTTGGTCTTGGTGTCCCAGACAACTTCTCCAAGCATCTCTGCGATGCGGGCGGCGTGGTCTGCCTCTTCATAAGCATAGCGCTTGAAAGCATCGGCAACTTCCGGGTAACCTTCCCTCTCTGCCTGGCGGCTCATGGCAAGGTACATGCCCACTTCCGTGCACTCTCCGTTGAAATGTTCCTTGAGACCGGCAAGGACTTCCGGGTCTACGCCTTTTGCGACGCCGAGCTCGTGTTCACAGGCCCACTTGCCTTCTTCTTCCTTGACTTCCACGAATTTATCTGACTTGACGTGGCATACGGGGCACTCTGCGGGCGGGTTTTCACCTTCATAGACATATCCGCAAACGAGGCATCTGAATTTCTTTTTCATATTGAGCAGGTTTTTATTGTTGTTTTCACAAATATAAGTGTTTTTTCCGTCACTTCAAACAACAGGAAAGCGGCTCCGGAGTTTTACCTCACGGGGCCGCTTTCTTGACGTGTACTAAAACCTAAACCTACTATATAGATGCAGAAAAAAACAAAGTGTTGCAGAAAAAATAAAAAAAATGCAACTTTTTTCTAAACCAGTTTCTCCTTCTTACCTTCCGGTACTTCTGAGGGTTTAGGTTTTGTGTTCAACGAGTTCATCGCGCGGGCCGGCCCAATGGTAGATATGTCCTTGATTCCCTGCACGATACGCTGGGCAAGGGCGGGGATCTGGTCTTTCTCTTCCTGGGACAGGGTTCCAAGCACGTAGTCTATCTGTCCGCCGCGGGAAAAGTCGTTGCCGATTCCCATACGGATGCGGATCCACTGGTCGCTTTCCAGGGTCAGGGTAATGTTTTCAAGCCCGTTGTGCCCTCCGGAGGAGCCGCTGGTACGCATGCGGATGGTTCCGAAGGGAAGGTTGAGGTCGTCACAGATGACTATGAGGTTTTCCAGCGGAAGGTCCAGTTTCTGAAGCCAGTAACGGACTGCATTTCCACTCAGGTTCATGTAAGTGGACGGCTTGAGCAAGGTGAAACGGCGGCCTTTGAAAGAGATTTCCGCAATGTCGCCGTACCTCTCTGTGTGGAAAAGGACATTGGATGCCTGAGTCCAGGCATCCAATACCATAAATCCCATGTTGTGACGGGTTGAGGCGTATTCCGCCCCGATGTTTCCCAGACCCACAACCAGGTAGTTCATAACTACTCAGTTGCGTTCTTGGCGGCCTCTGCAGCAGCCTGCTGCATGGCGCGGGTGGTCTTGACGGAGCAGATGATGGTGTTCTTGTCCGACAGGATCTGAAGGCCTTCTACCTTCACGTCGCCGGCGACCATACGCTTGTCCAGACCAAGGGGGGTGACATCAAGTTCCAGCTGATCAGGGAGGTTCTTCATGAGGCCGCTCACCTTGAGGCTGCGTGCGCTCTGGACGAACTTACCACCGGCCTGTACGCCAACCGGGTGTCCGGAAAGCTTCAGGGGAACGTTGATTGCGATGGGCTTGTCCTCGGAAACTGCAAGGAAGTCTACGTGGAGGCAGTTGTCCTCTACCGGGTGCCACTGATACTCGTGGGCAACGGCGGTGTACTTCTTGCCACCAAGATCCAGATCTACGATGTAGGATGCGGGAGTGTGGGTGAGACCCTTGAGTTCCTTCTCGTCAACGGTGAAAAGGATGTTGTCGATACCCTGGCCATAGAGGTTGCAGGGAACCAGGCCCTGACGGCGGAAAGCCTTGATGACGGCTTTGTTGCCTTTCTGGCGAATCTCGCCTTTAAGAGCAAAATGCTTCATTGTTCTGATAATTTAAAATGTGTTACTCAGTGCTTTGTTTCAAGCACCCCATTGCACCAAAAAGCCAGCGCGGCTTTTTTAAGCCTGCAAAGATACTAATAATTATTTGATTTGCAAAAGAATTTATCTTCCGCAGATTGCCTTGAAATCGCACCACTTGCAAGTCTGGGCATCTTTGGTGCGGGTAAAAGGAACGGAGGTGTCGGTCATCTCCAGGAGCATGTCCTTGAGACGCTCCCTGACAATGTCACAGAAGACTCCGGACTGTTCCCTGTCCTGTATGGGTGACGTAAACAGGCGCCCGGTACTGTAGATTGAATTGACGATGGTCTCCCCTCTCAGAGAGCTGTCCGCTTCTGCCAGAAGACCGTAGATGAACAGCTGCAAGGCTATCTTGGGACGGCCTTTGCTGGACTCTCCGAAGAGTTTGTCGGCAACACTCTCAGCATTGGCGTCAGTTATCTCAAAGTCATCGTCCTCCACCCTTCCGGTCTTGTAGTCTACGATCCTGACCTTTCCCGGAAGATAGCTGTCCAGGCGGTCAATGTAGCCGATTATGTGGAAGCCCTCGAAAGTGGTTTCCCGGAACTGCTCAAGGCCAAGGATGCGGAATCCATGGGAGCCGCTGTCCTGCAGCAGCTTCAGGTCATACTCCAGAGTGCGCCGGACATAGTCCAGTATAATCTGCTCGGTAACGAGGTTGCGGCCCGATACTTCAACGGAATTCATCTCCTCCAGGATATTGGCCCGGACCAGATCCCTGAGGGCTTTCTCATCGGCAAGAATGGCCCGGATGTCCTGGGCTGTGACGATGCTTTTTCCGGAGTAAAGCGAGCGCATGGCGCGGTGAAAGACATTTCCTGTCATGCCGCTGTCCAGGGACTCGGCTACCTCTTCCGGGGTATCCAGGCGCTTGACGACCTTGTAGTAGAACTGGGCCGGGCACTTGAGGTAGCTGTTGAGAGAGGAGGCTGAAAGGTTGCTGCTTCGGATAATTTCAACATCCCGGGGAGTCTTGGGGATGTCTCCGTCCGGGGTCACCTGACGGAGGGATGCACCGGCCACTACTCTCTTTACCGGAATGTTGAAATGGTACTCCAGCTGCTTAATGTAACGGCTTTCCTCTCCGGACTGGAGGCCTTCCGTGCGGCTGTCATATACCAGCCAGACTTTTGACGCCCTCTGTAGCATACGGTAGAAGTAATATGCCCATACGGCGTCCTGGAACTCGTAAGTGGGAAGTCCGAAACCCTTGCGGAGCTCCGGCGGAATGAACGACGAGCTCACGCTCCGTCTTGGGAACATGCCCTCGTTGGCGCTCAATATGACGATGTTCTTGAAATCCAGTGCACGTGTTTCCAGAGGCCCCATTATCTGGAGGCCCTTGAGCGGCTCTCCCCTGAACGGCACGGAGATGCCTTCGGCAGCACTTTCCATCACTTTAAGCCATGTCTGGGGCAGTATCTGCAAAGGGGTGTCAGCAAGAACGTTGAGGGTGGAATGCAGACGCTTTGCAAAGTCCAGTTCAAGAGGCATCTCCCCGCTTGCGGACAGCATACGGCCAATCTCTCCGGTAAGGTCTGCCAGATATCGGCACAGGGCTGAATTGTACTCCGGGGCCGGTTCCCTGACCACCGGGCGGAATACCATGCTTAGGATGGGTCCCTTGGCAAGGTCACGCTCAGGGATATAGTATTTGGCGTCCTTTCGGACCTTCTGTGCAACCTGTTTTTCTTCATCGGAAAGCATTGCTCCAAGGATGCTGGAGGAAAAGACCTCGCTCACTTCCCTGTGATAGAAATACCAGTCAGTGCCACGCTTTCTCAGTTTCATCTGCATCCTTCCCGCAGCATCCACAAGGGAATAGACGGCACTGCTTTTCATGAGATAGCCCATGGTGACATTAATGCTGTCATACTCCGGGGGAATTGAGTTGAGAAGAGGAAGCAGGAGGCTCTCATCCGGGAGCACGAAGGCTGTCTCCACGGGGTCCCCAGAGGTTTGGGCCAGTATCCGGGGTGCCAGCTTTGCCTGGGATACCGATGACGGGACGCTTACGACGGTAATCTCAGGCACTCCCCCGGCGGTAATCGAAAATGCCTGCGGATAGTCCGCCACATTCCGCTTCATGAAGAAGGACGATTTGTTGGCCTTGTCCCTTATCTGCTCAGAGACATAGTCCCAGACGAACTCTGCAACGCCGGCATCCCTCATCCTGGAGAGCAGCGTGCGCTCGCATTCGTTGAGGGCGTTGAGACCCACGAACACGTACTTACAGACATCTGGAAAAACCTTTTGCAGCAGGTCTACGGCCGATCCCCCGGAGGTGAGCTTTTCCGCTATGCTCCTGTAGACCATGCCTTCATAGGCCATGCCGTTTTCCTTAAGGACCTTGTTGAAGTCCAGGTAGACCGGTAGCAATATGTTCCAGATGCCCATGAAACGGCTTTTCACCCCTTCCTCACTTCCTGCACCATCCCTGAAATGGCTCAGGAAGGCGCTGATGGCGTCTTTCTGCCTTTCCGTAAGATAGCTGTAGTCGTCCTGAATGTCCTTGAACTCCGACACGTTCCGGAAGAGCGCCTGGGCGTCAACCAGATACTTGTCCACATCGTTGAAGTCCCCGAGCATGACGTCTCCCCAGAAGATAAACTGATCCAAGGGTTCCGCCTTTCCGTAATGCGCGGAATATATGGAATAAAGCGTTGTAAGAAGGCGGAGACGGTCACTTACCTTTCCCCCGTACAGGCTGCAGAAGAAATCGTTTATTGTGTACATGGCGGGAACGGGCACAGGTGTTCCGTCTCCATAATCCCGCACCATTTCTGCCAGGTATTTCCGGAAAAACACCATGGAGCGTCTGTTGGGGAATACAAAGCACGTATCCTGTATGTCCTGACCCTTGAAATAATGCCGGGCCACCTGCCTCAGAAAGGGTTCCATTACCTTATTTCAATGTCATACGGCATGCGGGCGTAGACAAGGGAAGGTGTGGAAGCGTTCAAACGGTCAAGGTCTTTGCCAATGGCCTGGAAAGGCGTTCCGGAAAGGATGGTGGGTTCTTCCGCGCCCTGGCCGAAGGTCATCATCAGCTGCTGGGCCACTGTGAGCGGCTTGGGATAGGCAACCTCGCGGTAGTCTTCCTTGGAATGCAGTCCTGCAAGGCCGGCGGCATAGATAACGGCGTCCTCAAGGGTGCCGATTTCGTCCACCAGGGATATGTCAAGGGCGTCGGAGCCCATCCATACGCGCCCCTGGGCTATCTGATCAACGCGGGAAGGCTCCAATGAACGGCCATCGGCAACGATGTTTACGAAGGTTTCGTATATGTCCTCAACGGAGGCCTGCATGTATGCGGTTTCCTTAGCGTCGAACGGGCGCATGAGGGAGAGCATGTCGCTGTGCTTGTTGGAACCCACGGTCTCTATGGCGACTCCGAACTTACGGGTGGTCCTGGAGAACTCCGGAATCATGGAGAATACGCCGATGGAGCCGGTAAGGGTATTGGCATCGGAATAAACTTTCTGGCAACCGCTGGAAATCCAGTAGCCGCCGGAAGCGGCATAATTGCCGTAGGACGCCACCAGAGGCTTCTCCTGTTGAAGGAGCTTAAGGGCTGCGCGGATCTTTTCCGATGCACTTACGCTTCCGCCGGGAGAATTGACCCTGAGGACGACGGCCTTGATGCTTGCGTCCTTGCGCACATCGTCGATAATCTTGACGAAGCGGTCTGCCGAGATGCCTTCATATCCGTTTCCTTCCACGATGTCGCCGTCGGCATAGATGATTGCGACGTTGCTGCGTCCGGGAAGGCCAAGGTCCTTATGGGCAAGCACGTAGTCGGCAAAAGGGATTAGTCTGAGATCCCTGGAGTCCTCTGCCTGTGCAAGGGTGCAGAGCTTGGAGAGAAGGTCCTCGTGGCTCATTATCTCGTCTACAAGGCCGGCCTCGAGGAAATCCTCAGGGAAGACAAGTGCAAGGTCGTCAATGAGTTTGTTGAACTCCTGGGCGGATATATCGCGGGCCGAGGTGATGTCGGCGGTGAAGTTCCTCCAGGCGGTGTTTATCATGACCTGGTTCTGCTCCCTGTTCTCCGGAGATGAGGAAGAGCGGATGAACATCTCTCCGGCGCTCTTGTATTTGCCGTGACGTATCAGCTGGACATTTACCCCAAGCTTGTCCAGGAGGTCTTTCAGGAACATCATCTGGGCGGAAAGGCCGACCATGGTGTAGTTGCCTCCCTTGACATCGGGCATGTAGATCTTGTCTGCCACGGTAGCAAGGTAGTAGGAGCCGTTTCCGGGGTTTTCCGTATATGCGATGACAGGCTTACCGCTGCGGCGGAAATCCTTCAGGGCTGCCCTGAGTTCCTCCAGGTCTGCCATTCCGGCCGATACGCCGTCCGGACGAAGCAGGATGTACTTTACTCCAGGGTCTGCGGCGGCTGTCTGGATGGCCTTCACGGCATCCCTTAGGCCTACCGGGCTGAGCTGCATGTTGAGACCGGCCAGGGAAAAGGCGGGAACGGCCATTTCCGTAGTCTGCTCCATAATCTGGATATTGGCCATGTTAAGGTCCAGGATGCCCTCGTGGGGGATGGCCTTGGAGCCGTTACCGGACATAGCGGCAAAACTGCCGAGAAACATGAACAGCAGTATGTACTTGAGGATTTGTACGATGACAAGGCCGCATACCACCGCAAGAAGCATTTTTCCGAAGTCTTTCATATAAGGTTTTTATTTTGTTACCAGACCGGTATCCCTGTTCCAGTCTATGTGTTCCATGTAGTAGTTGTCCAGGAAATCGCTTCCCTTGGCGGGGAAGTACATGGAAAAACCGCAGGCGTAGCGTATTCTGAATTCAGACAGGAAGTAATCCGTTGCAGCCTTGTATAACACGCAGCGGGACAGGGCGTCGTCCAGCTGGGCCTCCTCCTCCGGAGTGATGCCTGCCTTGACAAGGATGTCTTTGAGGTCGTAGAAGAAGTGGCGTTGAAAACGGAAATAGCCCTGGACATTGTACCCGTCCATGGTATGGATCTGAGTACGGTATTTCTGGAAAAGGGTTTTGCAAATATTTACCAGGGGTTCCATCTCCCTGGTGTCCACTGTGGATATGGTAGCGGACCTGAACGCCCCGGACTGGGAATCGTAACGGGCAAAATAATCCTTGCAAACCTGAACGGGATCCGGTGTGGCTTTGAGAAGGTGCCGCGTAATGGTTAAGTAGTCGAAGCCTTTGGAAAGGACCTCGGCCTGTGAGAAGCCCACCACATCTACCTTGCCGCGCAGCTGGTAAGCAACCTCCACGCATCCAGAAAGACACGCGTCGATGATAAGGTAGTCCAGGTGGATGGGAAGTGCATCGGCAAATTCGTCAAGCTCCATTTCCCCGGGGCTGTCGGGGGTGACGTCCTGGCCCAGACTCTTGACTGCGGGATAAGGATCAATGGGAGGATAAAGCCGCTGGTTCCTTCCGGGAAGTGATCTTTTCCAGATGGAAATGGAGGGCTCGAATGCCGACGGATTGTTATAATAACCGGCAGGAAGCCAGCCGGATGCATGGGATGTGAATACCATGCCGTAGGTTTTGGCGGGGAAAAGGTCGTACGCAGCCTGGCATACTTCCCTGAGGGTATTTGGGTCTACAGAACTTACGTCCTCTCCCCATATCCTGAGGGTGTCCTTGACAATTGCGCCGTCCTTTGTGTACATACGGAAAAGGGCCGATTTGGTGGGAGTGGAGTAGTCTGTGGTACAGTTGCCGTAACTGTTTCTCCTGGTAAGCTTTGAATATACAAGGAGGATGTGGTCAGCCCTGGTTTTCCTTTCCGGGATAAAGCCCTGCTCAAGCTCCTTTATGTTTGTGTCCAGATTATCTGCCAGGGAATTGAAACCGGCAGAATAGAGCAGCATGACGCTTCTTGTCTCCGGAGATTCCACGCGTGACTTTTCCGCCCATGAATCTGCGGGGCCGGACGGCTCTGTTGAATCATACGAGAAATACTTGTCCCCTGTACATGAAACAAGGGAGGCAAGAATGGTCAATATTATCAAAAGCCTTTTCACAGACTACAAAGATATAGTTTTTTTTCCTAAATTTGCAGATATGAAAACACTTTTGAAAATGATTTTCACTCTATGTGCAGCTGTAGCAGTTGCTGGATGTGACACCAAGGCCCCCAAGACTCATGAGGCAGAATTCAAGTATACGATAGACTCATTCGCAGACCTCAAGGTCATGCGCTACCGCATTCCCGGCTGGGAAAACCTTTCCCTGCAGCAGAAGGAATATGCGTATCACCTTGCAGAGGCGGCAAAGTTCGGCCGGGACATCCTCTGGGACCAGAACTGCAAGGAGAACCTCCGCCTCCGCCATGCCCTGGAGGCAGTCCTGGAAAACGTGGAGGCAGAAAACGGGAACCCTGAATATCAGGAATTCCTTGTCTACGCCAAGCGTGTTTTCTTCTCCAACGGCATGCATCACCACTACGCAGAGGACAAGATTCTGCCCGGCTGCTCCAGGGAGTTCTTCCAGGGCCTTCTGGACAAGGCCGGCGTCAATGACCCGGAGCTTGCAGAGATTGTGTTCAACCCGGCAATATATCCCCAGCGCCGCTCTACGGAAACTTCCGGGGACATTGTCAAACTCTCTGCCGTCAATTTCTACGACAACGTCACCCGTGACGAGGTAGAGAAATACTATGCCGGAATCATGAAGCCCAATGACCCTGAGCCCATTTCCTACGGCCTCAACACAAAGGTCGTAAAGGGAGCGGACGGCAAGGTACGTGAACTTCCCTGGAAGATTGGCGGCATTTATTCCGCAGCCATAGAGAAGATATGCGAAGAACTGGCAAAGGCCGCCCAGGTTGCCGAAAACGACATCCAGAAACGCGCCATTGCACTTCTTATAGATTATTACAGGACCGGAGACCTCCGCACCTGGGACAAGTTCAATATCGAGTGGGTGAAGGATACCATCGGCACGGTGGACTTCATCAACGGCTTCATCGAAGACGACAACGACCCTCTGGGCCGCA
>JAEEGK010025769.1_pt1 | contig 12040 bp, 11 predicted proteins | sample 8958771 | NCBI WGS metagenome assembly JAEEGK01 (sample SAMN16246547, study PRJNA631951) | gut metagenome | biome: gut microbiome; feature: rumen; material: SC-attached | host: Bos | place: Iran: Karaj | collected 2018-10 | reverse complement strand
TCGACTGGAATGTGACCGCACGCTTCAACCATCCTTACATCAAGGTGTTCGAGGAGGAGCGTGAAATGACGGTGATGCTGCTGGTCGATGTGAGCGCCTCACATCTCTTCGGAACGCGAAAGGCCTATAAGAAGGATCTGGTGGCCGAGATAGCGGCTGTGCTGGCCTTTTCCGCCATTTCCAACAACGACAAGGTGGGGGTGATCTTTTTCAGCGACCGGGTGGAGAAGTTCATTCCGCCCAAGAAGGGCACATCGCACATCCTCCGGATTATCAGGGAGCTGGTTGCGCAGCAGCCGGAGGAGCGCACCACCAATGTGTCGGAGGCGCTCCGTTACCTGACCAACGCCCTCAAGAAGCGCTGCACCGCCTTCCTGCTTTCCGATTTCATGGACACCGGTTTTGAGGATGCGCTCCGCGTGGCGCGGAACAAGCACGATGTGGCCGCCATCCAGGTGGTGGACCGCGGCGAGTGCCTGGTTCCGGATTTGGGGATGCTGCATATCCGCGATGCGGAGACGGGGCGGGTTTCCCTGGTGGACACCTCTGCATCCGGTTTCCAGTCAGCCTATTTCCAATGGTGGGACAGGCTGTTTGCCGCGCAGCAGGAGATTTTCCGGAAATCCTCGACCGACCATGTGCGCATCTTCACCGATGAGGACTACATCCCCGCCCTGAAACAGTTGTTTGCGCACCGCAGATAAAAAAATGTGCAAATTTGTTTCCGGTACATTTTTTTTGCTATTTTTGCATTTTGGAACATTGTCATTCGGGTAAAAATTAAGTATCTGAATGACTGTTTGTTATTATTTGAAAATTCATTAATACAAAGAGATTGGGGATGAAAAGGATTCGGAATGCGTTGCTGACGGTGTATGACAAGGGCCAGATTCTGGAGATTGCCGGTGCGTTGAGGGACTGCGGAGTGCGGTTGTTCTCAACAGGCGGCACTTTCCGTTATCTGACCGAAAACGGCGTTGAAGCAACAGATATAGAAGATATTACAGGCTATCCCTCCATTTTTGGCGGACGGGTCAAGACATTGCATCCGGGCATCATGGGCGGCATACTTTACCGTCGTGACGAGCCGGAGGATGTCCGTCAGGCGGAAAAGTATAATGTCCCTGCCATAGATTTGGTGGTGGTGGACCTCTATCCGTTCGAGGAGACGCTTGCCAAAACGGACGATACGGCCGAAATAATCGAGAAAATCGACATTGGAGGAATCTCGCTGATCCGGGCCTCCGCAAAAAACTACAGGGATGTGCTCTGCTGCCCCTCCAAGGACTATTATGGCGAGCTTCTGACCCTGCTGCGGGAAGGAAAAGGTGAGACAACTGAGGCGCAGCGCCGCGCGTTTGCAGAGCACTGCTTCAGGGTCTCCTCGCATTACGACACCGCCATACACCGCTATTTCGAGGGGAGCCGTCCGCTCCGCTACGGTGAGAACCCGCACCAGAAGGCCACCTTCTACGGCAACCTGGATGAGGTGTTCGAACAGCTGAACGGCAAGGAGATCTCCTACAACAACCTGGTGGATGTGGATGCGGCTATGGCTCTGGTCGCCGATTTGGGCGAATGCAGTTTTGCCATAATCAAGCATACAAATGCGTGCGGTGTCGCCCAGCGGCCTACGTTGCTGCAGGCCTGGACAGATGCGCTTGCCTGCGATCCGGTCTCCGCTTTCGGCGGTGTCTTCGCCTGCAATGCCAAAGTGGATCTGGCTACGGCCACGGAGATCAACAAGCTCTTTTTCGAGGTGCTTGTCGCACCCGGTTTCGACCCTGAGGCGTTGGAGTTGCTCAAGAGCAAGAAAAACCGCATCCTGCTGCGGCAAAAGGAGGTGGTTCTGCCTTCCCGTTTGTGCAGGACACTGCTCAACGGCGAACTGGAGCAGGAGCGCGACATCTCCATCGAGTCTCCCGAAACTTTGAAATATCCGACCGAAGTGCGGCCTACCGCAGCGGAGCTGGAGGATCTTTTCTTCGCCAACAGGCTGGTAAAGCATACCAAATCCAACGCGATTGTGCTGGTGAAGGACAAGCGGCTGCTTGCCTCCGGCATGGGTCAGACCTCCCGTGTCGATGCTTTGGAGCATGCGATTGCAAAGGCTCACCGCTTCAATTTCGACCTGCACGGTGCTGTTCTGGCCTCGGATGCCTACTTCCCTTTCCGCGACTGTGTGGATCTGGCGGCCAAGGAGGGCATTTCTGCGATTATGCAGCCCGGCGGCTCCATACGGGACCAGGAATCTGTGGATGCCTGTAACGAGCATGGCATCGGGATGGTTTTTACCGGCATACGCCATTTCAAACATTAGTTATCAATCCTTTTATTGACAAGAAAAATGGGTTTGTTTTCCTTTTTTACCAAAGAGATAGCCGTGGATTTGGGCACGGCCAACACATTGATAGTGTATAACGATGAAATAGTTGTGGACGAGCCGTCAATCATTGCCATTGACCGCGACACGCACCGTCTTCAGGCGGTGGGCGAGGAGGCTCTTCGTATGGAGGGCCGTACTCCGGAAAACATCCGTGTGATACGCCCCTTAAAGGATGGGGTGATCGCCGATTTCCAGGCGGCGGAGCAGATGCTGGTGGAGTTCCTGCGTAAAATGAGCAGCAGCCAGCGTTCGTTGTTCCCCCCTTCCCTGAAAGTGGTGGTATGCATCCCTTCCGGCATCACGGAGGTTGAGGAGCGGGCTGTCCGCGACTCCACGGAGCAGGCCGGTGCACGTGATGTCCGTCTGATATACGAACCTATGGCAGCAGCCATCGGCATAGGGCTGGGTGTGCTGGAGCCTGAAGGGAACAGTGTGGTGGACATAGGTGGAGGGACCAGTGTGTTTGCTGTGATCTCCTTGGGCGGCATTGTGCAGCAGACCTCCATCAAAACTGCCGGTGACGAGTTTACGCAGGATATTGTGGATTATGTCCGACAAAAGCATGGCATGTCTATCGGAAGCCGTACGGCTGAACTGGTGAAAATGCATGTGGGGGCGGCCATGGTTGACATTCCCAATCCGCCGGAGCCTTACGAGGTGCACGGACGCGATCTGATGGATGGTATTCCGAAAGCCATTAAGGTGACCCATCAGGAGATTGCCGAGGCGTTGGACAACTCCATCTCTCAGGTGGAAACGGCTGTGCTGAATGCCCTGGAGAAAACACCGGCCGAACTGTCGGCGGACATCTACAACTCGGGCATCTATCTGGCGGGCGGCGGCTCGCTGCTGCGCGGCTTGGACAAGCGGCTGCATCCGAAAACCAAGCTGGAAATCCATATTGCGGAGGATCCGCTGCGGGCGGTGGCCCGCGGTACCGCAGTGGCCCTGAAGAACTTTGACCGCTTCCCCTTCCTGATCAAATAGCGGTTCCAAAAGCTGGATTGTGAACAGGGAGATTCTGCGGCTTGCCCTTCCTAACATCATCACCACATTGACTGTGCCTTTGTTGGGCATGGTTGATTTGGCCATTGTCGGGCACATGGGTTCGGAGACGTATATAGGTGCCATAGCACTCGGCACCATGATTTTCAATATGATTTATTGGAATTTCGGGTTTCTTCGCATGGGTACGAGCGGATTCACCGCCCAGGCCTGCGGTGCGGGTGACCGCGAGGAGGCGATGCACATCCTTTTCCGCGCCCTCCTTATAGGCTTGGCGGCGGCCGGTGTGTTGGTGCTGCTGCAATATCCGATCCGGCTGCTTGTGTTCCGTCTTGTGGAGGGCAGCGCAGGCGTGGAGGCTGTGGCCGCGCAGTATTTCCACATCTGCATTTGGGCGGCTCCGGCAATTCTTGGGCTTTATGCGTTCAAGGGCTGGTTCATCGGGATGCAGAATGCGCGGCTGCCGATGTGGATTGCGATATTCATGGATGTGACCAATATCGCGCTCAGCCTCTGCTTCGTTTTTGTCTTCAAGATGAAAATAGCCGGTGTGGCTCTGGGTACGGTGCTTGCCCAATATGCAGGGCTTGCGGCGGCAGTTTCCTGCTGGCTGCGGAATTACCGTTCCGACCTCCGTTTATTTTCTTGGAAGGCAGTATGCTCAAGAGAGAAAATGATGGCATTTTTCAGGGTGAACGCCGACATTTTCCTGCGGACACTCTGCCTGATAGCCGTCTTCACATTTATTCCGGCCGCCGGTGCCCGGATGGGCGATGACTTCCTCTCCGCAAATACGCTGCTGATGCAGTTCTTCACCCTGTTCTCATACGTGATGGACGGTTTCGCATACGCCGGAGAGTCGCTTGTCGGGAAATATGTCGGGGCACAGAACCGTGAACGGATGAGGAAAGCCATACGTCATCTTTTCGGTTGGGGCGTGCTTTTCAGCCTACTTTTCTCGCTTGTGTATGCGTTATGGGGGGACGGGCTGCTGCGTCTGTTCACCGACAATGACGGCGTGGTCGCTTTTGCCGGAACCTACTATTTTTGGGTGCTTATGGTTCCTGTTGTCAGTTTCGCCGCTTTCCTTTGGGACGGGATCCTGATTGGTGCGACCGCCTCCCGGCTGATGCGTGATTCGATGTTTGTGGCGACCGCTGTCTTTTTTGCCGTATATTTTTCCGCCCGCAGCGCGTGGGGCAACCATGCGCTCTGGTTCGCCTTCCTCTGTTTCCTGGTCCTGCGCGGACTGCTGCAGTCGCTTCTGTTTCATCGGGCATTGCGGAAAAGCGGTACGCTGCGTTTTGCCTGCCTGCTGTTGTGCTGCCTCTGTCTGCCGGCGGCCGCATCAGCACAGCGTTGCACGGACCGGATGGTTCGCAAGGGCGCGGTTTGGGCCGATACTGTCACCAGCTTGAAAGTGACCCGGAAATCGGACACGCTCGGACTTTTCCTGCAGCGTTTCCCGAACCTGCGCGAATTGGATCTGTCCCATTTGCGGCTGAAGGCGGTTCCGGCGGAGGTGTTCCAGCTGGAAAAGCTGCGTGAACTGAATTTGTCGCGCAACAGAATAAACTATATGCCGCCGGAATTGGGGCAACTTGTACAGTTGCGGCGGCTGGTCATCAACCGGAATCCGATAGCATACCTGCCAACCACTGTAGGGCAGCTGCGCCATCTGGAGATGATAGATGCCTGGAACACCCTTATAATCGAACTCCCATTGGAGATAAGTGCGTTGGATACTGTTTTGAAAACCATTGACCTGCGTGTTGTCCAGTTGGATGACTGGCAGCAGGAGCGTATGCAGAAGCTGCTGCCGCATACCGAAATATTGTTCTCACCCTCCTGCGGATGCGGGCATTAATAGTCAGAAGATGAATACGGATGCAAAATGGATCGGACATTTGTCGGTGGCTGCGGCCTACACGATTTTCGGCTTTAATATAATTATATGTAAAGATCTGGCCAACGCCAACTGGATTTCGCCGTTGGGGCTGTTCTGTTTCCGCTCCGCCGCAGCCGCGCTGCTCTTTTGGCTCTGCTCCCTTTTCCTGCCGAAGGAGAAGGTGCCGCCAAAGGACATGCTTATGATTTTCTTCGCCTCAATGCTAGGGCTCTACCTGACCCAGATGCTCTTCCTGAAGGCCATCATCCTGACCACTCCGGTCGATGTCTCCATAATTACCGCCATCACACCCATACTTGTGATGTTTGTGGCGGCGGCCTACCTCAAGGAGCCGATAACACTGAAGAAGGCGGGCGGGGTTGCATTGAGTTTTGTCGGCATTGTGCTGCTTATCCTGAACACGGTGCATTCCGACAACGGCGTGGCGCGTTCGCAACCGCTTGGGATTCTTCTCATGGTGCTGAACTGCACCTGCTTCGCGTTATACCTTGGGCTTTTCAAGCGGCTGATCGGACGCTATCATGTGGTCACCTTCATGAAGTGGATGTTCCTCTTCTCACTGCTGGCCTCGGTGCCGTTCAACCTGACGGAATTGCGGCAGCTCGATTTCTCGGCTGTGCCGGTCCGTTGGGTTTGGGAGCTTGCCTACCTGATGCTCTGCTCCACCTTCCTGGCCTATCTGTTCATCCCAATCGGGCAGAAGCGGCTGCGCCCTACGGTGGTGAGCATGTATTCCTACTTGCAGCCGATGATAGCCTGCGCGGTGAGCATCGCCATCGGCATGGACCGCATAACGTGGCAGAAGCTGGTAGCCGCCGTGCTCGTCTTTGCCGGGGTCATCCTTGTCAATCGGAGCCGTGCTGCTTCAAATACTTAATGTACAGCCCTTCCGAGGGTTTCGGCGCATCGCACTGGATGTGCAGGTAGGAGAGTCCTATGCTGTAGTCATGCGCCATTGCGCAGGTGGAGACCTGTCGCCCGTCCACAAAGAGTTGGGCGGTACGCCGCGTCAGGTCGAAATGCATACGGATTTTATGGTATCCGCCTGGCGGAAGCGTCCGCCCGTCAAGACGGAAGCTGAAGAGCGCATTCTCCGCCACATGTTCGTCGCAGGGGTTGAACCAGCAGTCGCACAGAGAAATCCTTACGGCATCCTCCGCCAAAAGGATTTCCGTCTCCACTTCGCCCTGCAGGGCGGCGGGGAAATTCCACACCAGCCCCTGAATCGGATTGAGCAGGCGCGGGTCATCGATGCGGCATAGCTGCACCACCTCCCAAGGCGAACCTTCCGGGTCCATCGCCTTGACGGCTCCGTTTGTGCGGTTGTAGGAGCAGTGTCCGTTGCGGTCGGTGTGCCCCACAACGCTTTTGAGATAGACCTGCGTGGAGACGTTGACCAGTCCTTCGTAGAAATCTTCGTGCCGTTCCGTCTCGTACAGCCAGTCCAGATCGAAGATGATTAGCCTGCGGCTGATTTCGTTCTGGCCGACCGCCACCAGAATCTTGTTGTATGGCAGCTCAATGGCCTGGAACTGGTGCACGCTCTTGTCGTTGGAGGAGAGCGGCGTGCCGATGTAGCGGAAGTCGGCATTGTTGCGTATGCCGTTGAGATAGAGTTCGCGTGCGCCTATCCATGTTTTGCCGCCGTCCTCGCTTATGGCGACATGGCTCGCATCGCGGTTGGTGAAATGGTCCTCGCAGCGTCCGGAGAGCACGCTCGGTTTCGCGTTGCGCTGCGTTTTGTGGTCAACTTCGGCCAGAGGGTGCGTGTTGTTCCAGAAGCAGACAATCCGGCCGTCGGAGAGGCGTAGCAGGAAGGGGGTTGTGTTGCAGCCCTGGAAAGGCGAGGGCTTGGGGTCGCTCCAGTGTTCGCCTCCGTCCGCAGAAACGGTCTGGTAGAAGCGGTCGGTGGAGTTGCGAAGCAGCAGCAGCAGTCTGCCGGGAGCGGTCTCGCAGACGTTTGGTTCCGTGCCGTTCCCGATGCTCCAGCGCACATCCTTGTGCGGATATGTTACCGGCTGTTGCGGAGGCAGCGGCAGCGGTATGCGGCGGAAAGTTGCGCCGTTGTCGTCCGAACAGAAGAAAGCTCCGGGCCGCTTTTCGGCGGCGTCCTGCTGCTGTGCGGTGAAGAAGATGCGCTTGCCGTCAATGGAGAGCTGCGGGAGGAATGCCTCGCGGTATAGGCTGTCGCTTATTTTGGTTGTCTGCGGTTTTGCATCATCGGGGCCGGTTTTGGAGCTCCAGACAAAGGTGCCTTCGCGGCTGTCGTCACCGCATCTTATCCAGATTCCCATTTCCGGAAAAAAGCTTGCCGACCCCATCCTGCCTTTGGCGAAATGCTGTTTCCAGGTGAGGCCGCAGTCGGTGGAGGAGAGGAAAACGGGAAGCCCTTCGGGATGCTCTTCTGTCCGGTAACGGAATCCGTAGGCGCGTATTTCGCCGTCCGGCATCACACAGAGGCCGGTGCGTGCGTCGGCTGGCGGGACTCCGACCACGGTCGGCGCATAAATGTTCTGAAGCATCTCCTTCTCCTCCGGCACAAGCCGCCGTTTCATTGCTTCAATGAGGACCGCTTGGGATGATTGTGCCTGTAACGTTATGTGGCAGAATGTTATAAGTATGATAAGGCAGCCTGAAATCCGTGGAAGTGTTCTCATGTCCGTATGTTGGGTTTTAAAACGCATATTTTTATAAAAAACGGATGTGATTCCGAAAAATTGTGATTATGCTGTGCTTTTTCATATTGGCTTGGATTTGATAAGGGTGTATTTTTTTTCGAAGAAACCGGCTGACGTGTCTGAAAAATGATTATTTTTGCCAAATCTAAAGTACAACTTTATTTTTGTCCAATATATATACAATATTATGTATAACAGAATATTAGCGAAAGAAGTTCTGCGATTGAAGGAATATTTTAAGGTCATTACCATTACAGGACCTCGCCAATCTGGAAAAACAACCTTGTGCAAAATGGTTTTTCCCGACTACGACTACATCAATTTGGAGGATGAAACCACTGTGAGCGAGTTGGAGCTAAACAAAAAGGAATTCCTTGTCAATCACAGGAAGGGGCTGGTGATTGATGAGGTGCAAAAGATGCCGGAGATACTTTCGGCCATTCAGATTGTGGTGGACGAGCATCCGGATGCCGCATTTGTGATTACAGGCAGCAATAATCTGCTGTTGATGCAGCGTGTTTCGCAGTCTCTCGCCGGACGTACTGCCGTTTTGACGTTGCTTCCTTTTTCCATCGCCGAACTGACTGATGAGAACAAGTCAGTGGGGTTGTATAATATTATGCTTAACGGATTTTATCCGGCGGTATGGGCCAAAAATACGCCGCCTCAAGATGTTTACCGCCAATATTTTTCCACTTATATGCAGCGGGATGTGCGCCAGGTGATGAATATCCGCCATCTTTCCGAGTTCAGGCGCTTTATTGTGATATGTGCTTCACGTATCGGTACGGAATTTAATGCCCAAGGGATTTCAAACGAGCTCGGTGTGTCCATCCCCACCATTCAGGAGTGGATGAACTTGTTGGAGGCCTCGTATGTGGCTTTCCGTCTGCCTCCTTTTTTCAGGAATATTGGGAAACGGCTGGTCAAGACCCCTAAAATCTACTTTTACGATGTGGGACTGGTCTGCTACCTGTTGGGGATTCACACATCGCAACAATTGGAAACCCATCCTTTAAGAGGCTCCATATTTGAGAATATGGTGGTGTGTGAATTTCTCAAACGCCAATATAACAATGGATTGGACAATAACTTGTTTTTCTTCCGTGACAAAAGCCAGCATGAGGTGGATCTGGTTCAGGAGGATGGGATGCGGTTATGCGCATACGAAATCATGCTGTCTTCAAGCATTCATCCCGATTTCTACAAGAATCTCAAATACTTCCGCTCCCTTTTCCCCAACGACACGGTTTCCACTCAGGTAATCAATACCGGTGCAGAAGAGAATTCCAGTGAAGAGACAGGACACAGGTTCTATTTGAATTTGTAGGAGGGAATGCACGGCTGTGCGTATCTGCTATGCCGCCCTTTGGCATACCTGCGAGGTGATTTGAAATTTATAAAAGTTCCGGAGGTGCAGCAGACAGTATGCGAGCCAGACGATTACTATGACGGCAACAACCATTGAAAAAATATCTATGGGGATATAGCGCGGATGGAAAGTCAAATAGATTAAATAAAATATTATTTGCAGCAAAATGGCTGCAAATACCAACAGCTGGCACCATGTGTCCCTATCCTTATAGATTACCGTCATGTCCCCATGGATGTCGATTTCCGTTTTTGCTTGGAATATGAATTTTTTTATGAGGATTGTGTGTTTCCCTTCGGTAACTTCTGTGGAAAAACCTGTTTCCCACCCGCCATATTTGTAGATCATTTCCCCATCCAAATAGATGGGCTGTGAAAACACATGGCTTTTCCATGATTCCCTCCGGATATGCAAAGTGAACATTCTGCCTGTTGTTGCACTGTCATTGCCTGATATTGTGTCCATAGTGAAAATTTTTGCAAAAATAATCAAAAAAGCAATGTGGAACGTGGATTTTTGCACGGAAAAACCTAACGACATTATGCCGTACTTTTTCATAGCCATGTGCTAATTTTTTTCGTCTTCTGTTTCGCATATTTAAAAAAAAAGTATTTTTGCGAAATAAAAATACTCTAATTGTTGGTTATGATGAAATGATATTGCTGGGAAACGCTATCTGACCAATGATGACAAATATTACCTCGCTGACCATTCTTTCAAATATGCACGGTTAGGTATGAAGAACCTTGACAGGGGACGGATACTGGAGAATATAGTTGCTATTGAACTGATTCGACGGGGGTATGAGGTTTATGTGGGTGTCATGCACCACAGTGAGATAGATTTTGTGGCCATGAAGCAGCATGAAAAGGTTTATTTCCAAGTGGCGGATGACATTTCAAACTCCGAAACTTTCAAAAGGGAAACCGATTCCTTGCTAAAAATCAGGGATGCCTACCCAAAGGTTCTAATTGCCAGCACTAGGCAAGCGAAATTTACGTATGAAGGCATTCTCGTCTGCAACATTTCTGATTGGCTTCGTGATGACATAGGTTAGGAAGTGCAGTGATTTTGCAAAAGACAAGGCAGCCTTGTCTTGTCTCATTATGCCGTACTTTTTCATAGCCGTGCGCTAATTTTGCAAAAAACAAAGCGATGGAATATTGTGTTCAGTTTTTGATTAATATTGCAGTTATAAACTTAAAAATGAAATAATATGAAAATTTCTGATGACCAGATTGTTATCTACAAGTCCGAAGACGGGAAAACCGCCATTGACGTGCGGTTGGAGAATGAGACCGTATGGCTTAATACATCACACATGTCAATGTTGTTCGACAGGGAAGAGTCCAACATTCGCCGCCATATCTTGAATGTCTTCAATGAAAATGAGTTGGAACGGGAGAATAACGTGCATTTTTTGCACGTTAATGGTGTAAAGAAACCTGTTCCCTTTTATTCCCTTGATGTTATCATATCTGTCGGTTATCGTGTAAAGAGTCGTAACGGAACACTCTTCCGCATTCCATCAACAAAACCACTAAGGAGGAGCCTTTCCATGCCACCTACGAAAACGCCATGGAGACCATACAAAGGCTGAAGGCCCGTTTTAGCGGGAGCATGCTCTTCGGCAACGAAAAGGACGAGTCGTTCAAAAGCAGCATCGGGCAGATTTATCAGACCTTTGATGGTCAGGAACTGTATCCTTCAGTGGAGGAGAAGGCCGCCATGCTCCTATACCTTGTGGTGAAGAACCATTCCTTTTCGGACGGCAACAAGCGAATCGCCGCCACGCTGTTCCTTTGGTTCATGAATAACAACCGAATTCTCTACTGTCCGGACGGCAGCAAACGTATTGCGGACAGCACCTTGGTCGCCATCACGCTGATGATTGCGGTTAGCCGCCCGGAGGAGATGGAAACTATGGTCAAGGTGGTGGTGAATCTGATAAACGGAGTGGATTGAATGTGAACGTTTAAAAAAATAATTAGCATATAAGTAAATGTATTCATATAATTATTATCTTTGCAAAAACACTAATACCTAAAAAACATGAAGGAGTTTGTTGTGAAAAGTGTTGATAACAATGGAGTTGTGATGATGTGTCACAGATAAGACATTTGCAATATGAGTGCGAAACTGAATCTTCAGGACTTTTTGGATGACATTGCCTCTGATGTGAAAAAGGAGGTGGATTGGTCGTTCGCTATTGCGGATAAAATAGAAAGCATCCTGCAAAAGGAAAACATTTCCCACAAGGAATTTGCCAGACGTATGGGCAAAAGCGAAGCCGAAGTGTCCCGTTGGGTTAGCGGCACGCATAATTTCACCCTGCGTACCATTGCAAAGATTTCAGCTGTCATCGGTGAAGATTTGATAAGGGTGTAATTTTTTTGACAGCTTACGGCAGGGGCAGCGGTGCGCCAAATGCAGGCGAAAAGTCTTCTGCGGGGACAGGATTTCAAAGTGAAAACCGATGGCGTGTCAGGTTGCGGCACGCCTTTTTTATTGGGCAAACGACATTATGCCGTACTTTTTCATAGCCGTGTGCTAATTTTGCAGCAACTTTTAATACCAGCGCGGCAGCCGAAAAGCGTTTAACAGAGTAGGCGTTATTTTCAAAAAGTTGCGCCCGACACGTATCAGGGAAAAAATTATGTATATTTTAAATTTTCCTAACGGCAACAGCC
>JAEEGK010025767.1_pt1 | contig 12040 bp, 6 predicted proteins | sample 8958771 | NCBI WGS metagenome assembly JAEEGK01 (sample SAMN16246547, study PRJNA631951) | gut metagenome | biome: gut microbiome; feature: rumen; material: SC-attached | host: Bos | place: Iran: Karaj | collected 2018-10 | reverse complement strand
AATGGCGACACCGGCAAAAATCGTCGCCGGTACCCAGTGAACTTTCTTGCCGCCTTCTTTTTTCATTTCATCAGTCGCATCGTCAGCAGAATTTTGCGATTTATCCCTGTTCCACGTAATTCCAGATTTTTTCTCAGACTTTGCAACACAACGGATAGGCAAAGGAGCATCCCTGGGGCTGGTCTGCACAGAGGCTGCATCTCCATAGTTCTCAAAAAACATCGTCATTACAAGTTTATTCGCAGCCACTGCAGTCGATGTCCAGAACGGCACCCCCTCTTTTCTCTCACCATCTTTCAATAATACGTAGGGGCCATAGTCCCTGTAGGGGTCGTACTCTCCATCCGGATCATACGGATTAGGCATATGTTCTAGAGAAAAGCCATAAAGGTCGGGGCCATCCATCCTCAGTGATTCAGCAGCTTTTTTTGCACCACCCACGGTCCTAAACAATGCGTTAACATCACTCGTATCAGGCAGACGCCAGCCTGATGGGCAAGCCTCTTCACCGAGCCCAAGCCATCCTTGACCTTGTGCAAGTTTCCATTGATAATAGCACCCGGATCCATCTTCAAGGCATGTATAGCACCCAGATCCATCTTCAAGGCATGTCAAGCCAGGATAGGGTTCAGGGGTTCCTCGAACAGACGACTTTTCATATTCAAATTTCAGGTTTTCGGCCATCCAAATCCGGTCACCAATCTGGATACTGCGATATTCCCGACCATCCCTCTTGTCAATAAAGGTTCCGCCATTTTCAAAGATATACTTGTCACGAGTTGCTAATCTTTCCTGTTCTAATCTTTCCCGTTTTCTTTGTTCTAACATTCTTTCCTGTTCTAATCTTTTCTCTTCTAATAATCTTTCTTGTTCCCATCTTTCCTCTTCTAATATTCTTTCCCGCGCTATTCTTTTTTGTTCTTCATCATCTTCTACACAGCGCATTTCACAATTGTCAGCTTTAAGATTAGTGAAATCAACATCGGGCCAATCCCCACGTGTACCATAGATTCTCATCGCAGCTTTTCCATCCTTACGAGATCTATCTGCAATACAAACAGATGCCCATGTATATTTGGGACTAAATAATCCTCGTTCTTCTTCATCACCCTTATTTAAAGAAAAGCCATAATTATCCGTGCCATAATGGATTGCTTTATATGCCATCCATTTATATTCTCGATAATAGTCCAATGAATATACCCTTTTTGAATCCCACGCACTAGAGGAATCAATAACATTCCACTCATCATCCGAAGACAGCAATGCCCACACAGCATACCATTCAGAAAAAGGATGATTGTTGTCATTTTTGACAAATTTTATTAGGGTTTTCCAATCATCATAACTAGGTATATGCCACTCATTGGGACACTCTCCTTCCTGCAAGCCTTCCGCCATCCAGTTTTGCGTTCCCATACGAATCGTTCTATAAGCTTTTTCACCTACATAAAGAGTTCCGCCATGCTCGCGGATATATCTTTCCCTACTTTTTTTGCCGTTCTCCTTATTTTTGTTCATTTCCCTTTTTAGCTCAGCCAAATGCTCCCTTTCGTTTTTTTGCATTTTTTCTGCATGTTGTTTAGAATTTTTTCTATCTATGGCCTCGTCCTGAGGAGTTAACTGAATAACCTCTGCTCTGTGTTCTTTGACACGTTTGACTAGTTGGCTTTTTTCTCTGAAATTATAGCCACTGCAGGAACCATCACGCTGGCCTTTTTCATCCTCACAATCCACCCTATATTGAGACAAATCTTCGCATTCATAATCTCTATGACCAAATTCTATGTCACCTGACGCCATACATTCTACGGCATAGCTTAAAACAGCGAACATGCTTACCAATGCGCATAATACTTTATAAGTAGCTTTAGATTTCATAACTTGTCCTTTTATTACACTACATCCAACATTCCTGCCGGATTATTGGATAGGCATCTAATTCCTTTAGCCAATTACATTGACAACCAGATTGCATTACCATCTTCGTTTTATTGCATCCGCAGGTAAAGAAATCATTGACAACGAAGATTCGTTGAGGTTTTTATACAACCGCCTATATAATTGTGTCAACTCGTTTTCATGCGCCTTATAGTCATCAATTGTTTGAATTCTTTTAATCAAATTCTTTTGGGAACTAGTCAGTTTGGTATCGTCTTTTGTTTTATCCATATAAAACTTGGCGGATTTTTTTCGCTAACGAAAAATCTTCATCTTTTACAGAAATCATAATTGTATCGTTTGCATTTGAATAAATGTTAATGGCTTGCGAACGAAACAATTCATTCAACTTACGAACAAAATCCTCTATGCTCATAGCCCATACTTCCTTAAATTTTTTCTTCTTTTATTTTCCCATCGAATGAGCCATACCCTCCCTAAACGTAAAAAAAAAAACAAAGTCAAGTGTTTTTGTGCTTTTCGGCCGTTTTTGAAGAAAAATTTACAATCGGGCTGGAAAAATCACCCAAAAAGCGACAATCTTTTCAGGGAGAGTCAGTAAAAACAAAGCTCGCGGGCCTAGCTACCCCTGGCACTCGAAGCAGAGTGCGGCCACCAGCGGAGCGTTCCAGTTGATGGCGGTCTCGTTGCTCGCAAAGGAGCAGCGTTCGTCCGTGTACGAGAATCCCGGCTGCGGGCCCGGATAATGCGGAAAACGGTGCATATCCTGCCTGTCGGCGTTGATGCCGCCCACGACAAGTCCCGGAATCGGGGCCTCGATGCCGTCGGAATGGCAGATGCGGTGGTGCGGGAACTTCGGGGAACTCCAGGCGGAACCCGTCACGAAGCAGCGGTCCACAGGATTCTTGCCGTAGATAAAGTCGAGCATCTTTTTTGCGCAATCCGCGTAGACCGTAGACGGGAACCATTCGTTTACAAGGAACAAGGTAAGCGCATGGTTCGCGATTTCGCCGTTCGAACCCCATACGAACTTGCGGATGGAAAGTTCGTATGGATCCTCGTGGGCAAGCTTCACAATCTCGTCGGCGACAACCTTCAGCGTATTGCGGGCGCGCACCTGCAAATCCAGGTCCTGCGACTGCAGGGCGAGCGCAATCCAGCCCAGGTTCTGCGTATCGCGCCAGGAAGCGCCGAAATCCGGCGGGCACTTTTCCATATCCGAAAGCAGATGGTTCCTGAAGTGGTCGCAATCTTCCCTCTCGCAATCAGTGCAGACCTTAACCTTGCCGCATACCTCGCGGAACAGCATCGCGCGCGCCCAGAAGAACTCGTCATCGTAGCGTTCGTCGCCGTAGCCGCCGCTCCCTTCGGTATTGTGCGGGTAGGTGACATCGGGATTCTCGATGGCCCAGCGGTAGGCGCGGAGGGCCGCATCCAGGCACTTTTGCGCAAAGGAGGGATAGACGTTCGCGAACACGCGGTGCGCCTGCGCGAGCGCGCCTGCAAAATTCAGCGTCGAGGTCGTCGATTTCCCCAAAATCTGGCGCTTCTGCAGGGCATCGGACTGCGAAGGCGAAACAAAGCCGTCCCAGCGCACCGGCGACACCTTGAAGAACACGCCGCCGTCGTCATCCTGCATGCGCAAGAAAAATTCAAGTTCGAAGCGGATTTCTTCCAGCAAATTCGAACGGAACGACCCTGCGTCAAAAAAATCCGCATTGCTGAAAGTCATGCGGCGGTCGTCCGCGAATTCGGCCGCAAGCAGGAGGGTCGCGACCGAGACGCCCCCGTTCACGATATACTTGCCGTAATCGCCCGCATCGTACCAGCCGCCATGCGCGTTCCACGTGCCGCTACGTTCCATGCTCGGGTGGAATTCGATATTGTCGTCCACATGTGCGGCAGGCCTCGCCCATTTCCCGGCACGGTCGGGCGTCAGTTCTACACCGCAACGCTGGAAATAGAACGACCGGAGTGTCGTCGAGAGCTGTTCCAGCGCAAGCCTGTCCGAGATTTCGAAGAACTTGGATTCGGCAAGCACGTTCCCCTTCGTGTCGATTACCGAGATGCGGAACTTCCCCGCCTTCTCGACTGCCGAAAAATCACCTTCCCAAATAAACTCGTCCGTGTAGGTGCATGGCCCCTTCTCAGCCATCGAGGCACCGTACACGCGGTCGCCGCTTTCGGAAAGGATTTCGAACCACGGCTGCATCCCCTTCAGGGGATTATCCGCCACGTCGCATGCAAGCAAAAAGACCTTGGGCCCCTTGGGGGCGTAGCCGACATGGTTGTAGCGGATGCTGAAATTCATGCCCTAATTCTACATTTTTACAAAGTAAAAAGCCCACGCAGGGCCGACGATTCCGTTTACACGGAGAACCAGCGCTAAATCAAATCGCGGGTCAGGAGTTCGCCATGGTCCAGGACCAGGCGCCTAAACGGGCTATTCAGGTAAAAATCGGGGTTGTGGGTCGCCATCACCACCGTCGTGCCGCGGGCATTGATTTCCTTGAAAATCTTGAACACCTCGTCGGCGTTTTTAGGGTCAAGGTTACCGGTCGGTTCGTCCGCAAGCAGCAAATAGGGGTTATGGACCATCGCGCGGGCAATCGCCACACGCTGCTGCTCACCGCCCGAAAGCGTGTAGGGCATCGCGAAGCGCTTCTGGCTTATCCCCACAAGCGCAAGCGCGTCAAAAACGGCCGCGTTGATCTTGCTGCTCGGGGTCCCCACGATGCGGAGCGCGAGCGCCACGTTCTCGAACACGTTCCTGTCGGGCAAAAGCTTGAAATCTTGGAAGATGATGCCCATCTTGCGGCGGAACGCCTGAATCTTGTTGTCCGGGGAACTCTTGCTGTCGTAAACGCAGTCGCCGGTAAACTTCACCATCACCTGGCCGCCGCGTTCCTCGTCCGGACGTTCGTCCATATAAATTAACTTGAGCACGGTCGACTTTCCCGCGCCCGAATGTCCCGTCAAGAAGACGAATTCACCCTTGTTGATGCGGAAGGTGATGTTGTTCAGCGCCTTCCAGTTGTCCTCGTAGGACTTCGTCACGTGGGTGAAATGAATCATGATGGCTCCTGCGTCCTTCGGATTATGCGGAAACCTACTCCGTCATGCGGATTTCGATGTGGACTTCTTCGCGCCATTTCTTGATGAGCGCGGTCAGCTTCTCGTTTTCGAGGTAGTTCGCCGCCATCGCCTCGATCTTGCCATAATCCTCCTCGAGCGTAAGTTCGCGGATCTGGCGCGAATCGTCGAGGCGGAACAGGTGATAGGCGCCATCGATTTCCACGGGTTCGGAAACTTCGCCCACGTTCAGGTTCGCCACCGGTTCGACATAGGCAGGTTCCATCTCGTTTTTCTGGAACCAGCCCAGCAGGCCTCCCGCGAAGTTGCTCGACTTGTCCTCGCTAAACTTCTTCGCAGCGACGGCAAAATCTTCCTTCGTCTTGATGGCGGTGCGGAGAGAATCAGCAATGTGCAGCACGCGGGCAGAATCCGCCGCCGTCGGAATCGTACGGAGCAGGATATGCGCCGAGCGGACGCCATCTTCCTTGCGGCCCATCACGCGGACAATATGCCAACCGCGGTCCGTCTTGACCGGAGTCGAATAGTACTGGCCGTTCTTCAGCTGGTCGAGGGCGCGTTCGAAAGCGGGGTCCAGAAGGCCGCGCCTGAAGTAGCCGAGGTCACCGCCCTTTTCGGCAGAGGAATCCTGAGAATGGTTCTTGGCGAGCAATTCGAACTTGATACCGAGATTGAGGCTGTCGATAAGGGCCTCGGCCACGCGCTTCACGGAATCGACGATGGCGGAATCCGGTTCGATCTTAAGCTGGATATGGCTCAGCAGCACGCAGTTGAACTGGCGTGGCAGGGAATCCTTGTAGGCCTTGTAAAAAGCATCCACTTCCTTCTTGGTGGGGCTCACCGCGCCAATATGGCGCTGGCGAACACGCTGGGTTTCCACGTGGCTACGGATTTGCTTGGCAAGCTGGTCGCGGTACTGCGCCATGCTCACGCCGAGCTGCGAGCGGATGGCCTTTTCGAGAGTCGCCATATTGATGTTCTGGCTCGCCGCGAGCTGCGTCAGGTGCGCCGTCACGCGCTGGTCGATTTCCGCATCGGACACCACGATGGAATCACGGTCGATGCGGCTCAGAAGGACCTTCTCTTCAATCAGCTTGTCAAGAACGAACTGTTTCTGTTCCTGTTCACTCATCGAGGCGGCCGCAGGCGTTTCCTGGAAATGATACAAGTTGTTCAAAAATTCAGAACGCATGATGGGTTTGCCATCGACAATCGCGGCAATGCCTTCCATGAGGACCGGAGCGGCAATCACCGATGTCAAAAGTGTTCCGAGGACAAAAGCAAACAGACCAAACTTTCTCATTGGTTTTCCTTTTCATTAAACACGCTCATCTTCGAAAAGATGGGGCGCTTCATTTTCCATTCTTTCTTGAGGCGGTCCATAACGGCCCTACGGTGTTCAATCCACACCATATTGAAGACATCATCGGCCACTTCCTTGAAGGGCCGGACATCGGCAGAATCAAGGCGTTCCGTCACCACAGCCATCTTCAGCGCGCCATTGCAATAGCGCATCACGGAGAGCTTTCCGACAGGATACGTGAGGATATCGGGGATCATGCATGAATCCGGAGTCGTTGCGACACTGTCGAACCGCACGATTTCCTTCACATTCGGATGTTCCGGAGGTACGGCGTTGATTACACGGGTCTTCATCTCGGAATAGTACGCATCGGCACTCGCCCAATCCTTGAAGTTGAGGATTGCACCCGAGACCGTCGTCTTTCCGCGAAGATACGAGTTCCTATGCGCCTGATAATAATTCAGCTTTTCGCTGTCGCCAATCATCATGGTATCGGCAAATGTCTGCAGGTAAAAATCGACAACCATCTTCCGGATAGTGGTTTCTATCTGCGCCGAGAGGATGGAATCATTCATGATATTCGCATCCATGGCCTCCTGATAAATGACTTCTTCGTCAATCCAGCGTTCCAGAAAGCCGAGCTTTTCACGATCGGAGAGAGAATCCCACTGAGGCACGACGCGATAGACTTCGGATTGCGTGAGCTTCCTGTTTCCGACAGAAACCACAACCGGGTCTTCCTTGCCAAAAGGCAGGTCACATGCAACAAGGCCAAGAAGAACAAGGCCACACAGAATTCTTGAGAATAGATTCATCGACCCAAATTTAGCAAATTCGGCCGGTCACGGGCCAATCCGGCGCTATTTCAAACGACCGAAACGCCCTTTAAGCTTGGCCAGGGCATCATCTTCGATGATTTCTTCGGTATCGTCGCCCTTGCGCTTGAACTTGAGGATTTCGAAATCCTCGAGCATGGCAGAAGCCTGCAGGTAGAGTTCGGGATATTCCGCATCGTCCTGCGTCATCCGTTCCATGCGGGAAAGGATCTCGCGGGCATTTTTGAGCTCGTGGTCCTTCATGAAGCGCGCCTTGAGGAAGGGCCGGAACTTTTCGCGGAGGTCCTTGACCGAGAGGTCAACCTTGTCATTGCCGGTTTGGACCGCGCCAAGCACGGCCAGCCTTTCGAACAAGGTATTCTCCTTGTGGTCGAGCAGGTAAAGCGCCACAATTTTCGAGATAGACTTGTTCCTCGCCATAAGCGCGGCGATGGCATCGCGGGCATGGTCGTCGCCCTGGCGCATGGCAACCGAGAATTCGCGAAGGATATCCCAGAACTTGACGAAAGCTTCGGCGCCGAGAAGGCCGGATTCGTAGGTGGCGCGCACGAGCGCGAGGCGCATTTCCTCGTCTTCGCTGCGGGTACTTGCTGCAAGGTTCCTGAAATCGCGAATCTTCTTGCCGCGGGAATACTCGAGGCCAGAGAAACGCACGCAACGGTTCGCATCCAGGTTGTCGACAACGAGCGACTTCAAGACCCACGACTTGAGCGCCGTCTTGAAGCCGTCGGAATAGAGGCCGCCTGTTTCGAGCATGTTCAAGCGGTCGACGACAAGCGTAGAATCCGCATCGGTTTGCGCGCGGTTTCCTGTATTGGACTGCGCGCGACCTTCTACGCGCTTGCGGAAGGCTTGCCAGAAGGCGGATTCTGCCGGAGTCATGAGCGCCGATTCGCCGAGGCGCCAGCCAAAGCGCATGTCGCCCAGCGCAAAATCGATGCCGAAGGTCACCACAATCGGGCGGACCGCAGCAAACAAATTGAAGCTCCCCCATTCGGGGTTGATTTCGCAGGCAAACTTTTCCGGGAAGCCGGTCTTGAAAATCTTGGCATGCAGGCGCAGGTGGTTTTCCTTTTCGGGCGTCACGGTCGGAATGTCGCAATCCAGTTGCTTGATTCCGGCAAAGACTTCGTACAGCGAGACCATGGGCGACTTGTGCGGGGTCGCTTTAAGGCGATCACAGAAAGCGTCGTCAATGAAAGTCCGGCGATTTTCGAGCTGCTTTTTGGCGGCCTTGGGCATTTCGCGCACGATAGATTCAATCATCCATTCGCGCCACTGGTGAATGGAAAGCGCGAGTTTTGCAGGCGTCACCTGCGGAATCAAGTCATAAGGCAAGTCCAGCGTAATGCCATCGTATTCCTTGGTAGCATCAAAAACCATCTCGCCCACGACCATGCGGCTGGACCCGTCGAGACATTCGATTCGGAACTGTTCGAGGGAACCGCCGAGCTGCGGGTCCTGCGGCTTGGGGCCTTTTTTCTTGTCGCCCTTCGCCAAGGCATCAAAGGCGCGATTGCTGAAGCCCGAATCTGTATAGCTGACACCCGTTTCGTTCTGATCTAGCCAGAATTTGGCGTCGAATTTCAAGAACTGGTCGGTATGTTCGCGGATGTAGTCCTTGAGCGTCTTGATGGAATTGACCCGCGGGGCAATGCGCACGTAGTAATCGACCAAGGCGTCTTCGCTGGGGGCGAGCCCGAATTGGCGTTTGCGAGCTTCGAGCCCGTGCAAGTCTTCGACCACGCGCTCGTTGTGGGTCATGAAGGCAAACGGGCGTGCCATTTGCCCGAGCACCACAGCCTCGCGCCAGAATATTTCGGCACATTCGTCCGGATTTACGCGGGCGTAATCCACTCGGTGGCCGCGACTGATCACGAGGCCCCTGAAGCTTACTTCTTCGACGGCTTCCACGAATCCGCGTTCCTGATTCCAGGTCGGCATGAACCAGCGGCGGGTGCAGAACGGTTCTGCCACCTGCATGATCCATTCGGGCTTGATTTCGGCGCCCTTGTTCAGGAATATGCGACTCGTTTCGCGAACTTCAGCGCTAAAGAGCCATTCTACGCTCTTGCCGTAAAGGTCACTGCCCGGGAAAACGTGAGTCTCTCGCCCGCTCACCAGGCGGTAGCAACCGTTTTCGATGTCGCGGCGGGCAACGCCCCCGAGGAATCCGGAAAGGAGTGCGATGTGCAAGTTGTCGGCATGGAAACTTTCAAGCGGGCATTCGCGCTTGTCGAACTTGACATCGAGAATGCGGCTGAACTGGTCATACAAATCAATCCATTCGCGGCAACGCAAGAAATGCATGCTGAACTTGTCGCAGAATTTGCGGAGCTTGTTCCAGGATTTGCCATCCCATTCGGCGCAGAAGGCATTCCACATGCTTATAAAAGTCAAAAAATCGCTCTTGTGCCCCGCAAACTTGCGGTGCAGCTGGCGGATTCGGGTGCGTTCCGGCTCTTCGCCAGGGACAACGCGTGGGTCCTGAATGCTTAAGGCCGAGCAGACGATGAGCGCCGGCTGCAAGACGCCCGCTTCCCTGGCCCGCAAAAGCACAGCCGAAAGCGCCACGTCCATGGGGAGCCGCGTCATTTCGCGGCCAAGCTTAGTCACATGACCGCTGGAATTGTCCGCAGTCAACGCGCCGAGTTCAAAAAGCGTCTTGTACGCGCCGCGGAAAGCCGAATGCGGCGGCGATTGCAGGAACGGGAAGTTTTCCAGTTCCAGTCCGAGGCTGCGCAATTGCAGAACGACGTTCGCGAGATTACTACGCCGGATTTCCGGCTCCGTAAACTCGTCTCGCTTCTCGAATTCTTCAGGCGAATAAAGTCGAATACAGACGCCAGGCTTGACGCGCCCCGCGCGCCCTGTGCGCTGCCGGGCACTCGCCTTCGAAATTTCTTCGACCGGGAGCCCCTGGATTCTCGACTGCGCATTATAGCGCGAGATGCGGGCCATGCCCGTATCGACCACGTAGGCAATTCCCGGAATCGTGAGTGAAGTTTCGGCAATGTTCGTGGCAAGCACCACGCGAGTCTTACCCGAATTCTTGAAAATGCGGCGTTGTTCTTCGGGACTCATGCGCCCGAAAAGCGGGAGCACATCAAAAGTCGCGCTGTCCAGTTCGTGGGCCAGCTCCCCCGCCAAATCCTGAATGTCGCGTTCAGTCGGCAAAAAGCAAAGCAAATGGTCGCGGTGGCGGGATTCCAAATCGAGAATTGCGTTGCGGGCTTCGTCCAGCAAGCCGGAATCACCCTTTCCGCTAATATCAAGCGCCGCCCGCTCTGCCGCACTGCCGTCAAAGAAATACTCAATGTCGACCGGGTACATGCGGCCCTCGGCTTCGAGCACGCAACTGTTGTCATAAAATTCTTCGAAGAGCTTGGCATCCAGCGTTGCCGAGGCCACAATCAGCTTGAACTCGGGGCGGGCCTGCAAAACCGTCTTGAAAATGCCAAGCAAGATATCGATATTCAGCGAGCGTTCGTGCGCTTCGTCAATCACGACCGCCGAATACTGGCGAAAGAGTCTGTCGCGACGGAATTCCTGCAGCAGGATACCATCGGTCATGACCTTGATGGGGGCATCGCTCTGGCCTTGTTCCCAGAAACGAATCTTGGTGCTGACGAGCGTTTCGTCTTTCAGTTCTTCACGCAGGCGGTCCGCAATGGAGATTGCGGCCAAGCGCCTCGGCTCCGTGACGCCGATTTTGAATGATTGCGTCTTCTCACTCGAGTTTGCGAACCACTCTAAAAGAAATTTCGGGAGCTGCGTCGACTTTCCGGAACCGGTGTCTGCCTTGACAATCACCACCTGATGCTTTTCGAGCATCTCAAAAAACTCTTCCCGATGTTCAACGACAGGAAGGTCTGGGTAGGTGATTTTCAAGTCGGTTATTTGCATTCTGGTTATGAGGTCGCAGCTACGCTGCTTTCGGCTATGGGCTCGGTCGCCAAAGGCTCCCTTTGAGGTTTAAAATAATTTCTGTATGATTCGCCCAGAGCGAAGCGACCTCATTGCTCAAAGCGACGGTAAGGAGCGTGCTCACTCCTTTATATGTCCGCACTTGTCACAGGTGAGTTTGTAACTGTTATCGGGATCGACAACCATCACGCCGTCACATTCCGGCACCTCGCACGGGAGTTCTCCCGGCATGACTTCGCGGTACGTCTGCTTTTCGGCCATCTTTATTCTCCGATTTCCTTGAGGTAACGAGCAAGGGCGTCCTGCCAAGTCGGAAGCGGCTTGAATCCGTTTTTCACCAGCTTGCTCTTGTCGAGGCGGCTGTTGAACGGACGCGCAGCCTTGCTCAGGCCATATTCGGCAGTCGTTACCGGCAGCACCTTCGTGGCAAGCCCCGCCTGCTTGTAGATTTCACAGGTAAAGTCATACCAGCTAATGAATCCACCCTCGTTTGTCGCATGGTAGTAACCGTACTTTTCGGTTTCGTTCATGTCAATCAGCAATCGGGAAAGGTCGAGCGTATAAGTCGGCGTGCCAATCTGGTCGTTCACCACGCGCACGGTATCGTGTGTTTTACCCACATTGAGCATCGTCTTGATGAAATTCTTGCCATTCAAGCCAAACACCCACGCAATTCGAACAATAAAGTATTTGGACAAGGTGTTTGCCACCGCAAGTTCGCCTTCGAGCTTCGTCTGACCGTAAACGTTCAGAGGCTTGTAATCCTTGCAATCCGGCTTCCAGGGTTCCGTTACCTGGCCGTTAAACACGTAGTCGGTGCTGATGTAGGTCATCTTGCAACCGAAGCGCTTGCAGGCATCGGCAATATTCTGCGTACCGCCAGCATTTACTGCGCGAACCTTCGACACATTCGCATCGTCTTCGGCCATATCGACTGCAGTCCATGCGGCGCAATGAATCACGGCATCAGGCTTGATTT
>JAEEGK010025766.1_pt1 | contig 12040 bp, 12 predicted proteins | sample 8958771 | NCBI WGS metagenome assembly JAEEGK01 (sample SAMN16246547, study PRJNA631951) | gut metagenome | biome: gut microbiome; feature: rumen; material: SC-attached | host: Bos | place: Iran: Karaj | collected 2018-10 | reverse complement strand
GCCTCGTACAAATCCATGCCCATTCGTTTCTCGAAGTAAGCCTTAAGTCCGAGATTGGTGTCCCATTTTTAACATGTTAAGAATAGCAGATTTCCGGTTGGTTTGATATACTAGAGGCAACTTTGCTTAGGTTATAGACAGAATGATCATGAGATAGTCGGAGGTACAGAAATGGCAAAAAAGATACTGGTATTACTGATAGCACTCGCTACACTTTTCACATCTTTTAACGTGCTGCCCGTGCAGGCAGACGAGGAGGTCAAGCCCGCTGCCCCGAAGTTTAAGCTGAAGATCTCCGAGGACGAGAGCCTTATCACGATCACGATCTCGAAAAATGCTGATGCCGACGGCTACCGTATCTATGCCAAGGAACCCGGAAGCGGAAAGATCCGTTCCGTTGCCCTGATCAAAAAGAACGGTAAAAAGACGAGGACATTTACGTATTCGCCTTTTTACCCCGGCAAGTATACCTTCAGCGTCAAGGCATATCACAAGGAAGGAAAGACCAAGGTCTGGTCGGACGCTTCCGTCAGAAAAAACATCACCGTTAAGTCGGACGTTTTGTCGCGAGTTCCTGTGGGGATCAGATTTGCCGAGGGCACTCTCACGGATTTCACGATGGGGATCGGAATTCCGGGCGGATGCGACAGAGACAAATATCAGTTCGAATACGAATGTGATGAAGAGTTTGAAAACGCAGTGGTCAGGCTGCTTATAGTTGATCCCGACGGAACACGTGCCGTGTCATCACCGTTTAGCTATGACGAAACGGAGAGGGCGGTCGGCGCCATCGAACTGGGAGAATGCTATGCGATCCTCTACGCATTCGAAAAAGAGGCAGATGTGGAGCTGAGGAATCCGCTCGCCCGCTCCGAGATGATAAAGCTGCGCAGCATGGACGAGAAAGGCAACACCGCACCCAAATATGCCGATATCACCTTCAAGAACGGATACGCGTATTTCGGAACCGGGCCTACCAAGCTGATCACCGACAAAGTGCTTAAGGCAAAGATCCTCGCTGCGGAAAAGGATCACGAGTTTTATCTGTATGACGGAGATGAGTACATGTACGATGATCATGACGACATCGGCCCGTTCAAGTATGTCCCCGTGGAATGGAGGATCCTTGAACAGACCGATGATTACGTGCTCCTTATGAACAACAGCATTATTGAAGGCGGCGGTTATGACGGGTATCGCGAAACAAAGACCACCACTTGGAAGACGAGCAGTCTGTATTATATGCTTAACGAACCCAACAATTACAAAAAAGAAGAAAGAACGTTCTGGCCGAAGACAAAGATCGTAGAGCGTGTTCTGATCGAGATGGATATCTGCGGAACTAAGGCCAAGTTTGGCATACCGACGCTGGAAATGCTGACGAATAAAGATTACGGTTTCAGTACTTCTAAGGACGCCGACAAGAACAGGGTCGTTGAGCCTTCAAAGATCTACGATCTGGTTGTCAATCATAAGGCTACGAGGCACGGAGTCATCTTGTACGGCATGTACTGGGTCGCAAACGAGAAACCCGGCGAGACCATACTGGTCGACCAGAACGGCAAGATCCGTATCGGAGAATTTGACTGTAACGTTTATGAGTTCGGCGTTGTAAATGTCATAAAAGTCAACCTGAAGTACTGTAATGTTTTCTATAAATAACCGACAAAAGGTTAGATTGACATAATACGCAGTGTGTGATAGCTTCTTCTCGAAGTAGAATTGCGAAGAAACGCAGACGGCACTGTTACAGAAACGGAAAAAACAACAACTGCAGACGGTTCGGTTACTGAAACCGAAAAGACAACGACCGCAGACGGTACTGTTACAGAGAACATTGAGAAACAGCTTAAGAAAGCCGGCAATACAAAAGCTAAAGTAAAGGTAGTAAAGAAGAAGTAATACTTTTCAAAAAGACCATCCCGAGGATAATCCCGGAGATGGTCTTCAGTCTGAAAGTCCGAGGTTGGTAGCCTCGGACTTTGTCTTCACTCTGAGTGCAGGAGGTTTTCTTAAGCCTCCTGCTCTTTTTATTACACTTTATTGCGGATATTATTCTTCTGAACTGAGCTGTTCTGCCTTACGTACAAGAACCTTTTCGTTATAGCACTCGAAGATACCGTCGATACGACCGAAATCCTTTTCGATCGTTCCCTTGGTGATCAAAGAAACAATGGGAACCACTACGAGGCCGGCGATCATTGCAAGCGCACCTGCATCGATGGGTGACATATAACCGATGAACATATTCGAAACGGTAATGCCGACACCGCAGATAAAGCTTGCCCAAACAGCTGCCTTGGAAACCTTTTTCCAATACAGACCGTAGAGGAAAGGAGCAAGGAAGGCTCCGGCGAGCGCACCCCACGAAATACCCATGAGCTGAGCGATGAATGCGGGCGGATCAAGTGCGATGATAACGGAGATTGCGATGAAGAACAGAACGAAGATTCTGATGAACAGCAGCTGCTTCTTCTGCGACATGTTCTTAACAATCGTTCCGCGGATAAGGTCAAGCGTAAGCGTTGAACTTGATGTAAGGACAAGCGATGAAAGGGTCGACATCGATGCGGAAAGCACGAGCACTACAACGACACCGATCAGGATGTCCGAAAGTGCTGTCTGGAGCATCAGCGGGATAATTCCGTCGTAAGCAACTTTTGCTCCGCCTTCGGTAACGATACCCGAAGCAACCGCCTCGCTTGTGAAAAGTCTGCCGAAACCGCCGAGGAAGTATGAACCGCCGGCGATGATGAATGCAAATGCCGTAGAAACGATGGTGCCTTTCTTAACAGCCTTCTCATCCTTGATGGCATAGAACTTCTGAACCATCTGAGGAAGTCCCCATGTACCGAGTGATGTAAGGATAACGACTCCGAGCAGGCTCGCGGGATCGGGTCCGAAGAAAGACGAGAAGATTCCGGGTGCGGAAGCAAGTCCGTCCGTAGCCTCGGGAGCGATCTGTGCAAGTCCGAAGAGCGCCTGCGTAAATCCGCCCTTGCCGGCCAGTACCGAGCCGATAACCGCGATAATGCCGACAAGCATTATGATTCCCTGAATGAAGTCATTCACGCTGGTAGCCATGTAACCGCCGAGGATTACATAAACGCCGGTGAGCACTGCCATCGCAACTACGCAGACCCAGTAAGGGATATCAAACGCAAGCGCGAAAAGCTTTGAGAGTCCGTTATAAACGGATGCTGTATAAGGAATAAGGAAAATGAAAGCAATTGCAGAAGCTGCAATCTTAAGAGCCGTGCTGTTAAAACGCTTTCCAAAGAAATCGGGCATTGTTGCCGAAGCGAGATGCTTGGTCATGACTCTTGTTCTTCTGCCGAGGATGATCCACGCGAGAAGCGAACCGATCAGAGCATTTCCGATACCGATCCATGTGGATGAGATACCGAACTTCCAGCCGAATTGTCCGGCATAACCGATGAAAACAACGGCTGAGAAATACGATGTTCCGTATGAAAAAGCCGTCATCCAGGGGCCGATAGTGCGGCCACCCATTACGAAGTCACTGACTCCGGTGACTTTCTTGCGCGCACGAACCCCGACAAGGATCATTACGGCGAAGAAAACAATAAGAATTGCGATCTTAACAAACATGTTCCTAACCTCTTTCTGGATTTTGCTGAATTATGCATATGTACCGCCGGGCCGCGGCGAATTGCGATCCGAACGAACATATGCCGTTTATGCTTTAGCGCGTTAAAGCATAACGCTTTAACGCTACAACGTATAATAGCATGCAATACTCCCCGTGTCAACACATAACACGGGGAGTCCGTAATCTCTCTGTTATTATCTTCTCGCAAAGCTCTTTGCTCTTTTCCCGGATGCATCACGAGGCGCCGCCGGCAATCTCCTTCAAGAACCATTCGTCAATAGTCTTCTTGATGTCTGAGGCCTCATAATCGCTGCAATCCGAAGCGAATTTATCAATCCTGTACGGGCCCCAGCCGATTATTTCGTCGGACAGAAGAACTCCTTGTTTCACGACGGTAAACATCTTACCGTTTATTTCGACCCGATAGCCGTCCTTAAGCGCAGAGCCTTCGGGATCATACTCGAGCGCGGGACGGATTCCGAGAGAATAATCTGTGTTCATTCCGCTTAAGTTTGCGGTGTTGTTTGTGTATACATACGCCGCTTCTCCCTTGCGCTCCCCCGCATCCTTCAGCCAGAGACTGACATCAAACGAAATCGGAATCAGCTTCCGACATGCTTCGTACTCGGCAGCCGTCAACAGTCGTGCTCCCAATAGCTTCAGCTCTGTTTCCTGTGGTAAAAATTCCGTTACTCTCATGGGTCCCCCTTTCTGTTATTTCAAAATTCCGGCAATCTTTTCCTCTCCGATTCCGGGAAGTATTTTCATTAAGTGCTCTGTGATCCGCGCGCGGGATTCTTCGGTCGTATGTTTATATACATTGTCAGAGAACTTCGCCCCGATAAACTTCTCGGGCGTCGAGTACTCGGCAACACCCCACCCGTACTCTTTTCCGAATTTATCAACTTCGTAACGGAAGTCGCTTATGACTATGTAGCACTGCTTCTGAAGCCTTGTTATGATCGTGTCGAAGCCCTTCTTTCCGGTACTTCCGTACCCTCCGAGACGCTTCAGGTATTTCGACATCGAAGGCGCATTCGCATCAACAAGTTCGTACAACTCCTTGTCCTTAAGGGCTGCGAGCCCGTCCTCGTAGCGGCTGTCGAAATCGTAGCCGTCCCGCCTGTAGTTGGCAAAATCGGGGAACCACTTATCGCTTATATACATCGCCTTGTTCTTAAAAAACTTACCGTACGCGCAGTGCATCTCTCTGATGACCGGACCCTTCCACTCCCATACGGGCCAAAAGCCGTTGTCGCCGTCGGTGTACCACTTCCCCGGTCCTATGTGCTCCTCGATCGAAAAACCGGGAATATCGTTCGTAAAAAACGGAACAAAACCCATCTTATCTATCAGATCCATGAGATCCTGCATGCTATTGATCTTAAAATCATCCGAATAATTCATTGAAACCTCGTCTTAAAAATGGTCCACAACCCCCGTCCCCATGGGTCATCCGGGGAAGTGTATCTCTTCTTTCCTTGCCTCGATGAGTTCTTTGATCTCGCTTGAAGTATATGTTTTGATCCCGAGATCCGCGAATCTTTTCTTGAGTTCGAAAGAGTCGCTGTAATCGGCTTCTGTTGTTATGTCGTTATAATCATCATCAACCACAAAATACTCGTAATAATATGCCGATTTTCCGTTTTCGTCCTCAAAGCGATACTCATTGAGCCCAAGGTGCTCCGTGTCAAGCCCTTCGGCAGAAAGAGATACAGGTTCTCCTTCGTCTTTTTGAACATACATGCTATCAAAAACGGGAAGCGTCTGCGTTACTCCGTAACAGAAGTTGTATTTTCCGTCTGCATCGACATAAGCGTAATCCGAAGAATGAACCGTTGCTCCTCCCGAGCCGCCCGTCGTGATCACGCCGTTATCATCTATCGAAACATCGCTTCTGCTCCAGCTGTCCTGAATAAAGGCTATTCTTAACTCATAATTACGACAACAAACGATCATATGAAGTCCGTACTCATCGTTAAATTCACCTTCCACACAGAGCTCCTTAAGTCCGTCGTTTCCGCAATCTATTAATCGATATGAAACGTCGCCGGTCTGCACGTACGGCTCCACCGCCCCCGATCCGTACCGGAGTATATCGAGTCTGTCTACAATACCGTCCCAATTGTAAAATGCGCCCTCCCTAAGCATCGCTTTTGTATCAATATAGGTTGTTCTGTCCGCTTCTCCCGTGTACTCTGCCCTCATTGTTCCTTTTATGAATCTCTCAAGATATCGGTCGGTTGTACTAATGCGTTCGTTTTCGCCGAGCTCAAGCCAAGCCTGCTCATTGTCAAGATCTTTTTCCTTTTCTTCCCTTTCCTTAAGCTTCTCCAAATAATCCTCCCGAAGCGCATTTATTTCATCGCCGGGGATATTATCTACCACCGTATCAAACATGGCGTTAAAGCTTTTTGACGTGGGCATATAGCCACCGCACTCTTTAAGGACTTTCTCGTCTTTGTCATAAAGGATCAGGCAGTATGAGCTTCCGTCACATACATCGGTATTCGAACCGACCCGCATGTTGTAGAGTTCCTCTCTGTCAAGACCCTCATTTATTGCCGCATACTGTTCTTCTGTAAGTTTAAGCACAGCTATCTGCTCCATGGTCTTTGCTCCGGACCTTTCGTCGCTTGAGGTCGGCATGTACACAAGTACGTCTCGATTTGTACAAACAATCACTCTGGCATCAATACAATCATATATCGTGCCCCAGCTTGATCCGCCGTAATCGATCCCGACAAGATATTCGTCGGACAGCTCCGGAACGGGCAAAAGACTGCACGCCGCACCCCCCATGACCATAATTATGAACAAAGCGATAAAACACAACTTCCTTTTCATGCGTCTTCTCCTTTTCCTCTCTCAAAATGACCCACAACCGCCGTGGATCCCTCAAAATGACCCATAACCCCCGTCCCCATGGGACCATGGTCCACAACCCCCGTCCCCATGGGGTCATCTTCCGTAGATTGCTTTGCAGATCTTATTGCCGTTTGCAGAGAATTTTTCTTCATATTCGGTCATGACATTTCCTTCTGCATAAGGACTCCCGTGCAGGTCCTCTGTTTGAAAGAGTATCCTCCACCCGCATGCGGCCGCCGAATCGAGCGAATATGCAAAAAGCTCTTTATTGTCGGTTTTCTGCTCGATCGTCCCCTCCTTCTTCAAAACATGATCATATCGGGGGAAAAATCTGTCGCTCGTGAGTCTCCTTTTTGCATGTCTCTCCTTGGGCCACGGATCCGAGAAATTGAGGTAGATCTTGTCGATCTCATGCTCACCGAGCATCTCTTCTATGTTGTCTCCCTCGTAAAGTACAAGCGCAACATTCGGGAGCGGGGCTTCTTCCATCTTTTCGACTGCACGTAAAAGGACCGATTCCTGCCTCTCTATCCCTATAAAATTGATATCTGGATTCTGCCTCGCCATATCCATGACGAACCTTCCCTTTCCCATCCCGAGCTCGACATGCAAAGGATTATTGTTTCCGAAAAATACGGACCACCTCCCTCTGAACCTTTCGGGCTCCTTAACCGCATAATTGCTTTTTTCTATCACTTCCGCTGCCCGCGGTACAAATTTAAGTCTCATTTATCCTCCTCTTTGGCGGCGTAAATATTACGCCGCCGATTCCTTGTCCCACACTTAACTATGTACCAGTTTCATCTTTGGCGGCGTAAATATTTCGCCGCCTTGTCTCACGCATTTCCAATTTTAATACATTATAAACCATTGGATATCATCTGTGTCACTTTATTTCTGCTTTGCACACTTATCTATTGAACACGCTTCCACATTAATGTACTATTTGGAAATGATCATATCGCAACGACATAAATTATGCTCAGAGAAAGGAACAACATTATGTATGACAGACTTACCCGAGAAGACATTAAAAAAATGGAGGAAGAGATAGAACACCGGATACGTGTCGAGCGTCCGAAACTTATAGCTGATGTTCAGGAAGCCCGTGCGCAGGGAGATCTCAGCGAGAATTTTGAATACAAAGCGGCAAAGCAGGCCAAAAACAGAAACGAAAGCCGCATCAGATACCTTCAAAACATGATCAAAACCGCAGAGATCTACGAGGACGATTCAAAAGATGACGAAGTCGGTATCAACAATCATGTCACCGTCCGATTTGAAGACGACGGCGAGGAGGACAGTTTTAAGATAGTAACCACGGTCAGAACCGATTCCCTGAACAATCTTATCAGCATTGAATCGCCTTTCGGCAAAGCGCTTATGCACCACAAAGTCGGTGATAAGGTAAAAATTGATATCGGTCCGGATAACAGTTACTACGTTACAATACTGAAGATCGAAAACACTAAAGACGAGGTGAACGACACTATAAGTTCCTACTGAAACAAAACCTTTCGTACATACTGCCGCAATTGACAAACGACCTCCTTGAAAATAGAATAGGAAACAACACATTCAATCGGCAGCAGTCCTACAGAAAGGTTTTGGAAATGAGGTTCAGTTTTTTCAAAAAAAAGCAAAACAACAAAGACGAAAAAGGTCATCGCGACCCGATCATCGTCCGCTTCTATAAAGCGTCCGATGATGCCCCTACCGTTAACACCGCGGAGTCCGATTCCTCCGAAACGAATTTCTCCGCAAAAACATCCTCGACTTCAATTTCCCCCGAGAGAGCGGTTTCTTCCGCATCCCGCGCGGTAAACCCGGATACCCCGAAAGTATCCTCCGAAAATCCTTCGGGCAAGCATAAGCGTCGGTTTGAGCGTAACCCAAAATACTTCTCCATCAGCGTTTATTCCCTCATTACCATCCTTATCGCACTTCTGCTTGCGCTTGTGATCTTTAATCTTGCGTCCGTGATTTCAATGTTTTCCGGACTGCTTTCGGTTCTTGCGCCCTTTATCGGCGCGGGTCTGCTCGCGTTTATCGTTAGTCCGCTCGTCAACTTTTTCGATGAATTCTTTTTTGAAAAGCTTCTCCACATAAAGAAAGCGGGCGTTCGAAAAGCACTCAGCGTCATACTTGTTTATATCATCGTCCTCGGTCTTCTCGCGCTTGCCATCACAATCCTGATCCCTCAGGTTATCGGCAGTATAAAAGAGCTTCTCGGCAAGCTTTCGGGCATGAACGTAGAATCGATGACCGGAACCGTAAAAGGATGGATTTCGGGTATTGCTCCTTCTGTTGACCTTTCGGAATTTGATGCATGGGTGGCGGATCTGATCGCTTCCTTTACCGATAAGCTCGGCTCGTTTGTCAGCGATTCGATTCCTTCTCTTCTGAATGCGGGATACGCGGTTATAAAGGGTGTCATAAACTTCCTTCTCGCAATCGCGATCTCGATTTATATGGTATGCGACAAACGACGGATCGCCAGAGCTTCGACTGCTCTGACCTACAGCATTCTTCCCGTAAAAAAAGCCGGAACGTTTATATCAACCGCGCGCGATTGCGGACAGATCTTCTTCGGTTTTATTATCGGAAAGACCATAGACTCGCTTATTATCGGGATCCTGACATTTATCATCCTCACGATCGGCGGTCTTCCCTATCCGATACTTGTGAGCGTTATCGTCGGTGTAACGAACATGATCCCGTTCTTTGGTCCTTTTATCGGAGCCATTCCCGGAATCCTGCTCTATCTCTGCCTCGACCCCGTATATGCATTCGCATTCGCGATCATCATACTTGCAATCCAACAGTTTGACGGTTGGGTTCTCGGTCCGCTTATCCTTGGTGATTCAACCGGAGTGAGTCCGCTGTGGGTAATCTTCGGTATCACGGTCGGCGGCGCATATTTCGGTATGCCCGGAATGTTCCTCGGAGTTCCGGTTACAGCGGTTGTTGTATATCTGGCGCGCAGGATCGTTGCCAAACGCCTCGAAAAGAAAAAAGTGGAAGTAAGCTGATGATGTGATATAATTACTTTGGGGGACGTTGAGCAGACGGTTCCCTCGCGTCGTTAATTGAGAGAGGGGGGGACTTATGGGGATCATTTACTGTATCATGGGAAAAAGCGCAAGCGGTAAAGACACGGTTTACAAGCGTCTTCTGGAGCTCCAGCCCGTATCGCTGCGCAGTATTGTCACGTACACGACCCGTCCGATCCGGACCGAGGAAACCGAAGGCGTTGAATATAATTTTGTCACTCCCGACATCCTGAAAAAAATGAGAAAACAAGGTCTCATAATTGAGGAACGTTGTTATCATACGGTTCACGGCGACTGGTACTATTTCACCGCCGACGACGGACAAATAAAAGATGACGAAACGTATCTTCTCGTCCAGACACCCGAAGGATATAAATCCTTGCGAGACTATTACGGCAGGGACAGGGTTCGTCCGATATATATCGAAGTGGAAGACGGGTTACGTCTTGCGCGTGCGGTGGAGAGGGAACGCCTCGAAGCAAATCCCCGTTACACCGAGCTTTGCAGAAGGTTTATTGCCGATGAGGCGGATTTTTCCGAGTCGGTCCTGCTTTCTCTCGGTATCGATAAGCGATATCAAAATGCCGATTTTGACAAGTGTATCGCAGAACTGTCACAAGATCTTAAGGAATTCCTAAAGGAAAGCCGAAAAGACAGCGCCAAACCGCACGAACCGGGAAAGATAATCTACCCTCCGAAAAGTAAATGACAAAGCCCTAAACCGCTTCTAATGAGGATCCTGGTACACAGTCAAGTATTTGGCGAGGAATCAGAAGCGGTTAAAACCGCTTCTAATGAGGAAATCTCTTATGGATATGCGCATTAATCAAACGCAGGCGACGACACCTGTAGAACAAAAAGCTCCCGTATCTCAGGCAGACGGGTCATTTAAGTTCACTCTTGCAAGCGCCGTGGAGGATGCTGCGCTTTCCGAGCGTCTGTCGTCACTAATGGGAGAGATCAACGAGCAGGGAGAAAAAATCAAAAAGCATCGAGATATTAAAGATATGCGACATTATCGCGCGCTCATAAAAGATTTTATGAACGAAGTCGTTAACCGATCTCACAAATTCTCCCGAGAGAATTTTCTTGACAAGAGAGGACGCCACCGGGTCTACGGCATGATAAGACTTGTTGATGAAAAGCTCGATGCGATAGCAGCCGAACTCATTAAAGACGAACAGGACGTTATGCTAATACTCGGTAATATTGACGAGATACGCGGATTGTTGCTCGATATACTCACCTAATGTATTTGACCCAAAGGTCCGTTGCATTCCCTTCGGGAAATGCCGGTGCAAGGAATCGGAAGCGGATCATAAACCGCTTCCTTTGAGGAGGATTATATGCACGGATTTGAAGATATCCTCGGTCAGGAAGCCGTCATCCATCATTTTGAAGAAGCCCTTGCCACGGGCAAGCTTTCTCATGCATATATCCTTGCCGGCGACGAAGGGTACGGAAAACATCTTTTGGCAAAGCGCGCGGCTGCCGCGATGCTATGTACTGATGAAAGCAACGTTCATCCCTGTGGGAAGTGTGCTTCATGCGTACAGGCCGAAGCCGGCACCAACCCCGACATCATAAACGTTGTCCACGAAAAACAGCTGATCTCTGTCGGCGACATACGATCACAGGTTGTCGAGGACATACAATTAAAGCCTTACAACGGAAAATATAAGGTTTACATCATTGACGAAGCCGATAAGATGAACGAAATGGCGCAAAATGCGCTCCTCAAAACGCTTGAAGAGCCCCCCGCCTACGCCGTGATCTTTCTTCTCGCAAACAACACGGGAAGCTTCCTGCCCACAATTCTTTCGAGATGTATCACGCTTCCGTTAAAGCCCGTCAAAACAGAGGCTATTGCAGATTTGCTCGTCACGCGTTATAATCTGCCCGATTATATGGCTCGTACCTGTGCTTCCTTTTCGGGCGGTTCTGTGGGAAAGGCTCTTCGTTACGCAACGGATGCTGAATTTGTAAAAACACGCGATGCGGTTGTGCGCCTCATGTCGGGCATCGACAACATGAGCCACGCCGAGCTTATGGAGTCGCTCAATTTCTTCGGCAGCGAGAAGTCCCGCGGGAACGATTCTCATGTCGTTGATGATTTTCTTGACATGCTTTCGCTTTGGATGCGGGACATGCTCATGTTCAAAGCCACGCAGGATCCCAACCGACTGATCTTTCACGACTCAGTCATCGAGATCAGACGTCAGGCAACCCTGCGCTCCTTTGAAAATATAAACGAAGCGATCGAGGCGATCGAAAAGGCCCGCACGCGATTAAGGGCTTTCGTGTATTTTGATATAGCCATGGAAATGCTTCTTATGGCTCTCAGAGTCGTATGACGGTTTTTCCGGAACTGTGCGCCGGTTTTCGACGGATTCCGGCGGACGAAAAAGAATAAACATTAATCAGGAGTACTCATGCAGATCATTATCGGGGTCAGATTCAGACCCATAGGCAAAATATATTTTTTTGTTCCGGTCGGAGAAGACTA